>Ga0105048_10017718_pt1 | contig 10983 bp, 10 predicted proteins | sample MAT05_FD_78382 | JGI IMG/M metagenome (GOLD analysis project Ga0105048, IMG submission 78382) | Freshwater microbial communities from Lake Fryxell liftoff mats and glacier meltwater in Antarctica - MAT-05 | ecosystem: Environmental > Aquatic > Freshwater > Ice > Liftoff microbial mat | place...
AGTGTGCGGTTCGGGGTCACGCGGAAGCTTGCCCGTCCTCGTTCCCCCGGGCGATTGGGGGGACTCCCGGGTGGTTCGCTGACGGGACTCCCCTGCAAACTGAGATTTGCACCCAACAGAATCGACGCCCGTTGGTCGATTGCACCGGAAAAAAGAATCAGGGCCGTTGGGGCGATTGCGCCGGAACGAGGCACCGGAATCGACAATTTACCTCTGTTCATCCGGGGATCTCTCTCCGGGAAAGGATCACTGTGGAGCATGCGCCCGTTGACCACGAGGGCCTGTTGGCAACACGTCCGCACGGCATCGACCCTTTGTTGCCTACGCCTACACACCAAACCGAGCTTTCCCAGCTACCCACTTATCTCGGGGCGGACTTCGCAGGAAAACCAGCCTGAGCACCTTGGGCGCAACCGTTTTCGCGGTCGTGGTGCTCGTGGTTCTTGCGGTTCTCGCGGTGCGGGACGCCCGACGCAGCGCTCGCGAGCGCCGTCTTGCTCGCGACGTCGTGGAGCTGTCGCGCACTGTCGCCGCCGTGCAGGGCTGGGCCGCGCAGGAGCTTCGCGCTGTTCGGAGCGAGTTCACCGTGGCGCGCGTGAACGACTCCGCCGTGGAGGTGATGGCGCGGAGAGCCGAGGCGCGTGAAGCGCAAGCCGCCACCACGGGACCGGTGCCCGCGCTGGAGGATGATCTCGACGAACAGCGCGATACCGTCGCGATGCCCGCGCCCGGAGCGCCGACAGAGGCGCCCAGCGAGGAAGAGGCGACAAGCGTCTTCGATCGCGATCCGCCGATGTATGCCGCGCGCTTTCTGACCATGCGCCCGCCGGCCCCGCTCGCGCATCCCGACTTGATTGGCTGTGAAGATATCGCCGACGAGGCCTCTCGCCCTCATCTCGGGACTGACGAGATCACGCCACCGCGACGCGGGCGCTCGGCGTTGCTGGTGTCTGCCTTTTGCGCGCCCGCGCAAGGGGACATCTCATGAGCGATATGAGCCGTCGTGTGGTGCGCCTGCCGTCGTCCATGTTCGATCGCATTGACCAGCTCGTTCGCACTGCGAAAGACACGCTCTGCTACAAAGTTCCGCGCGCGACCGTCGTGCGCGCCGCGCTCGATGCTTGGCTCGACGTCGCCGACGATGCTCCGAAGCTTCTCATCATGGCGATCCATAAGGCGAGAGTGAAGCGCGGGAGGAAGCCGCGACGACCGCCGGCGCAGGTTCGCATCCACGTGGAGGAGGCGAGCGCGTGAAGCCCGTACACCCGCTCGCGCAAGATATGTCCAACACTGCATCGATGCGCCGGGATCTTCGGGTGCGGGAGTAGGATTCAAGATGGTCGCTGAGAAGAATCGACCCGATGGGGAAAAGTGGACACCCCTCGGGAACTGGCGAAACTTCCTCGCCAGCCTGATCTCCACGTTTACCTTGGGTGTCCCTTGGCTCGCCGTGCTGTGGCTGAAGCGCAAGCTCTGGGACACGCGGAGCTAAATCAGCGTACATGCGCCGCGGATCCTCCGCTTGCTCACGCGCGCGGCTCCGGTCCGCTTGCTTACGCGCGCGGTTCCAAACGACGGTTTTCGTGATGTTTGGATCTGGATGAGCTTGGAAAGGGAATTGCGGTCAGTGCTCGTGTCCAGCGATCGGCTCCACCAGCTCGATCAGCAGGCCGCCAGTCGCCTTGGGGTGCAGGAAAGCCACCTTGTGGCCGTGCGCGCCCACGCGCGGCGTCTCGTCGATCAGCGGGACTCCCAGCGATTTGAGGAACGTCAACGCCTCTTCGATGCCCTCTACCTCGAGGGCCAGGTGGTGCAGCCCGGGGCCGCGCTTCTCGAGAAACTTCTTCACGCCCTCGTTCCCCTGCGGCGAGATCAGCTCGATGCTCGCGTCGCCGATCGGCAGGAGCGCGGCCTCTACCTTTTGCGAGGCCACGAGCTCGCGGCTCGAGGGCGTGAGGCCGAGGGCGCGCTGGTATTTTTCGAGGGCCTCATCGATGTTCTCGACGGCGACGGCGACGTGGGAAATCTTCTTGATCTTCAGCATCGAGCGGAGCCCTCTCTCACGATCTTCGGCGACGCACCAGCAGGGTGCGGGTGATCTCCACGACCTTCTCTTTGACCTTGCCCGCCGTCTTCCCGAGCTCCGGCGTGAAGAGGTCGTCTCCGCGCTCGAGGAGGGGGAGGGCAGGGGTGTTCTTGAGGCCGACGATGCGCAGCGTGATCGTGCCTGCGTCGGCGCTGACGGCCTCTTTGGCGAGGACCTGCGTGGCGGCGAAGAGCGTGTCGCCGGCGAAGACGCCGCTCGCGTGGGCGCCGTCGTCGAGGCCCAGATCCCAGATCGCGTTGCCGGCGGTGTCGCGGCTCGTCAACGCCAGGACCCACGAGACGACGAGGCCGCCGAAGATGACGCGCGTTTTTGCAAACGAGTTACTTTTGCACGAGTGCTCGTCCACGTGGAGCGGGTGGGAGTTGCGGGCGAGCGTCGTCAGCTGCATCGCCTCGCCCTCGCTCACGGTGCGGCCGTTGTCGTGGGCGATCACGTCGCCGACGTCGAGGTCTTCCCAGAACGTGGGGAAGCCGCCGCGGCGCGCGAGATCGGCCGGGACGCCGGCCGCGAGGGACGCGGCGATCGCCGCGGGGATCCGCGCCGGATCACCCTCGATCAACGCGACGCTGTGGGGCGCGTCGGCGGGCCGACCGGGCATGCGCCCCGCGCGCACCAGGGCCTTGCGCTCGAACGAGCACACCAGCGCGCCCTCGTCCGTCACGAGCTGCGTGCGCACGTGGACGACGCCCTTGTCCCCCGTGGAGACGGGCTTCACCGCGATCACCTGCGAGCTCGCGCGCACCGTATCGCCCGGGTAACACGCGGTCGGGAAGCGCACGTCGATGTACGCGAGGTTGGCGATCGCTCGCTCGCTCACGTCGTGAACGCTGAACGAGAGGCCGAGGTTCAAGAGCAGGAGCGGGTGAACGGGGCGGTCCCGAAGGCCGACGGCGCGGGCCGTGGTGCGGCTCGCGTAGGTGGGCGTGGCGTCCTGAAACGAAGCGGCGAAGAGGGCGCACAGGCCCTCGTCGAGCGTGACGTCCCAGGGGTGGGCGAAGGTGGCTCCCGGGACGAAGTCGTCGAGGTGCCGGCCGTGGCGTGGGGTGCGGAGCATCGGTTTCAGAGGGCGGCGAGCATGGCATAAGTCCCGCTCGGGCGGACCGGGCGTAGGGGAAACTCGGCGATTGGCCAGGCCCCACGTCGCACGAATCCAACCCCGCAACCGCGACCTCCGGTAGGCTGTGCGACGTGCCGATCGCTGCCGGGGCGCTCCTCGCTCAACGCTACCGGGCCGAGAGCTTGCTCGGACGCGGTGGCATGGGCGAGGTCTGGCTCTGCCACGATCTCGAGCAGCGCCGCGAGGTCGCGATCAAGGCTGTTCGCCGGGATTTCCTCACTGATCCAGGCGCGGCGCGCCTCTTCCACGCCGAGATCATCGCCACCGCGCGCCTCAATCACCCTGGCATCGTCCCGGTCTACGATCTGATCCGCGAGCCGGGCGGCCCCGCGCTCCTGGTGATGGCCTACCGCGAAGGCCCCTCGCTCGGCGCCTTCACCCCCGCGGATCTCACCTGGCCGTTCGTCGCCGAGGTGCTGAAGCAGCTCCTCGAAGCGCTGGCCTACGCCCACGCGCGCGGCGTGCTCCACCTCGATATCAAGCCCGAGAACGTGCTCGTGGAGCGCCGCGGCTCGCACCTCCGCGCGACGCTGCTCGACTTCGGCATCGCGCGGATCCGCCGCCCGGGCCGGGGGATCGAGCGCTGGTTCGATCGCGACGCGATCATCGGCACCGTGGAGTACATGTCCCCGGAGCAGTGCTCGGGCACGTTCGAGCGGCTCGGCCCGTGGAGCGATCTGTTCTCCGTCGGCGCGCTGGCCTTCGAGCTCTGCGCCGGCCACCGCGCCTTCCCCGGCCCTTCAGAGCCGACGGCCATGGTCCGTCGCCTCACCGATCCTCCGCCGCGTCTCTACTCGCTGGTGCCCGACGTCCCACCGGCGTTCCTCGATTTTTGCTATGCGCTCCTCGCCAACGAGCCGCGCTCACGCCCCCTCCTCGCCGCCGACGCGCTGCGCTTGCTCCGCGCCATTGCGCCGGATCGCATCGAGCCTGCGCCGCCCTCCTTCGGGTCGATCCCGACGGGGCCGTGGAGCCCCAACGTCGAGACGCGGGTCGCGCCCGAGGAGGACGGCGTCTCGGCTTCGTTCGACGATCTCCCCTCCGACGAGCGCCGCGAGGTGTCGCGATCGATCCCCGATCTGCCGACGCACGGGCTCGACACCGCGGGCGGGGCCGAGGCGGCGTTCACGGCCGACGAGGAGACCCAGGCCACCGGCGCGTACGGCCTCTTCGGCCTGCGCGCGCTCCCCGTCCTCGGCCGCCTCGAGCAGCGGCGCGCGGTGTGGAACGCGGTGCGCGCCGTGGTGATCGCCAAGCGCCCTTGCGTGGTGTTCCTCGAAGGCCCCGCGGGATCGGGGAAGAGCCGCCTCGCCCGCGACGCGGTGGAGCGCGCGAGCGAGCTCGGCCTCTGCATGGGGATGCAGACCTCGTGGTCTCACGATGGCTCCGGCGACGAGGGGCTGCGCGGCCTGCTCGAGAACCTCCTCGACACCCGCGGCGCCGCCGCCCCGCAGGTGCGCGCGCGCCTGGATTTCTGGCTCGATCGCATCCCCGGCGTCCACCGCTCCTTCTCGCGCGAGGTGGAGATCTTCCTCCGCCCTCCGCGCGACGCCGCGCCCGACGTCGAGCTGCCGCTGCGCGTCGCGATCGAGGCGCTCGCCCGCGCCGCATCGCTCCGCCCCGTCCTGCTCTGGCTCGACGACGTGCAGTGGAGCCGGGGCGAAGCGAGCGCGCTCCTGACGGCGATCCGCGCCCGCGTGCCGGCGCTCCCCATCTGCGTGATCGCCACGGTGCGCACCGACGAGATCGAAGATCGCGCGGCCTACGAACGGCTGGTGTCGGCCCCCTCGACCCACCGCGTCCGCGTCGATCCGCTCGATCTGGAGGCGACCCGGCGCCTCGTCCGCGGCCTGCTCGACGTCGACGAGGAGCTCTGCGATTTCCTCTCGGCGCGCGCCGAGGGCAACCCGCTCTTCGTCACGCAGCTCCTCCAGCAGCTCGTCGTCGCCGAGGCGGTGGAGCGGCGCGAGGGGCGCTATCGCCTCGCCCGCGCCTTCGATCTCTCCACCGTGCCCGCCGACATCCGCGCCGTGTGGAGCCGCCGCATCGAGCAATCCGGCGCGAGCGCCGCTGATCTCGGCACGCTCGCCCTGGTGCGCGAGCGCGTCTCGCTCAACGTCGCCGAAGAGCTGATCCTCCTCCTCGGCGCGCCCTCCTCGGCGCACGCTTCGGCGCCTCTGCCCACGCCGCTCACCCGCGTGCTCCCGCCGATCACCGATCCTACGCTGTCGACGTTCGAGTCCTCGGTGGGCCGCGCCCTCTCCGCCGGCCTCCTCCGGATCGAAGGCGGCGCGTATGTCTGGGCGCACGGTCTCCTGCGCGCCTACCTGATCAGCGTCCTCGCCCCCGAGAGAGCGCGCGAGCTGCACGGCGTGGCCGCCGCCGCGCTCGCCCCGCTCATCGATCGCGAGGACGTGCAGGAAGAGCGATCCATGCATTTCTTCCGCGCCGGCAAGGTGCGCGAGGCCTGCGAGGCGATGGTCGAGGCCGGGCTCTGGAGCTTCCGTCGCGCCGACCTCGCGCCGCGCCGCGCCCGCTTCGAGGCCGCGAGCGCCTGGGCCCACGCCGCCGCGCTCCACGACGTTGAGGCTCGCGCCCTGGCCGAGCTGGCTTACGGGAGCGCCGAGGTCGGCGAGGGCGCGCGCGCCGACGAGCAGATCGCGGCGGCGCTGGCGCTCGCCGCCGCGCCGGAGATCGGCCCCGTCGCCGCGTGGGTGGCGATGCGCCACGCCCAGGTGGCGCGGGTGCAAGGCCGGGGCGCGGTCGGCGCACAGGCGACAGCGGAAGCCCTCCGCTACGCGCGCCTTCACGGCGTCGGCGAAGTGGAGCGCCTCGCGCTGGTGCAGCTCGGCCTCGACCGTGGCCGACGCGGCGACGCCGAGGGCGCGCAGCTCCTCCTCCGCGAGGCCGCGCAGCTCTGCCAGATCGCGGGCGATCGCAGCACCAAGTCGATCGCCCTGCGCTCGCTCGCCACGATCGTCGACGTGCAAACCGCGCTCGACCTCGCCGAGCACGCGATCGAGCTCGCCCGATCGGCCGGCGCCCTCCGCCTCGAGCTCGCCGCGAAGCAGGCCTGGGTCGACATCCTCTGGCGCGTCGGCGATCACGACAAGGCCCGCAAAGAGGCCAGCGCCCTCGCCGCCGAGGCCGCGCGGCGACGCCTTCGTCAGACCGTCTCGCTCCTCGAGCTCCAGAGCGCGACCTGGGCCACGAGCAAGCGCGACTGGATCGACGCCCGCGCCCACCGCGACGCCGCCGTGAAATGGGGCGCCGCCGACGGCGCGCTCGTCGAGCGGGCCGTGCTCGCCGCGCTCGACGTCCTCTTCGCTGTCGAGTCGGGCGACGAGTCGCGCTCGTTCGACTCGATTGACGCCTTCGAGCAGGCCCGCGGCGGCTTCGCCGATCCGACGATCGGCGAGCTCTTCACGCTGGCCGACGCGCTCGCCCAGCCCAAGGTCGCCGCGCGCCTCGCCCGCGTCGAACGCTGAGGCGACCGCCAAGATTTTGACATGGGCTCTTGCCTTCTCGTACTCTCACGCACCCACGGAGCGTTTACCGAGGGATCGTGAGGAATGAACGACCATGGATAATCTCGCTCGCGTCATCGCCGTAGCCGTTACCAACAAGCAGCTCGCGCCCTGCGTGAAGGTCCTCTCCGCGGCCTACCGCGCTTCACTGCAGCAGTCCGCGTCCTTCGTGGTTCAGATGGCGTTCACGTACACGTACCGCGGAGAGCAGGTCGGCCCGATCTACAGCAACCAGCCAGTCGCGCGCCTGACCTTCGTCCAGTCGCTCGACGCCTACTACACCCGCGCCCGCGGCACCGTGGTCGACCTCCCCTCGATGCCCGACAACGGCACGCCCGTCGTCTGCGTCGTGACCCTCCAGTATCCCGACGGCGGCGGGACCAACCTCGACGCCGGCCCCGCGGACACGACCACGTTCTACCCGACGTTCGAGCGCTGATCGCCGCTGAATCAACCCTTGCCGCGGCGCGGCGCGGCGGCCCAAGGTGCGCCGCATGCCCCGCTCCAAGGCCTCCCTTCCGCGCGTGACGAGCGCCCGCATGCGCGCGATCGGGGTCGCCCTCGACGACGTGCGCGCCCGCTGCGACCTCGAAGCGCGCCGCAACAACGATCCGGTGGAGTTCGTCCATCGCTACCGGCGCGCCGACGATCGCGAGCTCGTCGCCCTCGTCGCCTCGTCGCTCGCCTTTGGCAACGTCAAGGCGCTGCGGGCAAAGATCGAAGACGCGCTCGCCCGCCTCGGCCCCGACGTCGCGCGCCTCGCCGATGATCCTGCCGAGGTCGCGCGCCGCCTTCAGGGCTGGAAGCACCGCGTCTATCGCGAGCCGCACCTCACTGGCCTCCTCGTGGGCGCGCGCCGCGTCCAGCGCGCCTCGGGCTCGCTCGGTAAAGCGCTCGCGACGGAGCTCCAGCGCACTGGCGATCTCCGTGAGGCCCTCTCCGTCTGGGCCGCTGCCATCCGCCATGAAGGCGGCCTCGACGGGGCGGACCGCGGGGGCGCACACATCCTCGCCGATCCCGCCAAGGGCAGCGCCGTGAAGCGGCTCATGCTCTTGCTCCGATGGATGATCCGTCCCGCCGACGGCGTCGATCTCGGCCTCTGGGATATCCCTACGTCCCGGCTGCTCATCCCTGTCGACACCCATATTCACAAGCTGAGCCGTAACCTCGGCCTCACTCTGCGCAACGACGTATCCTGGCGAACCGCGGAGGAGATCACCGCCGCTCTTCGTCGGCTCGATCCCGAAGATCCAGTGAAATACGATTTCTCGCTCTGCCACCTCGGTATGCTCCAGCACTGCCCCTCTCGCCGAGATTCCGTGCGATGTGAAGGCTGCGGCGTCCAGAGCGTTTGCCGCCACTGGGACCGTTCGTCCGGGTGAATTATGTCGCAGACGCTCCTGCACAGAGAAGAGCGCCCGCAACAATGAAGGGCAATTTCACGCTCTTGTTTCAGAGTTGAAAATGCAGTCGGGCAGGCCCTGAAAAGTATCGGGAATCCTTCGTCTCTCATCTGGCACGTACTCTGCTTAGTCCAGGGAGAGCGCTGCGCGGAGACCTTTCCCCCCAAGGTCCGCGCGGCGCTTTTTTCGTTCATGGGACGTGGTCCCGTAACACGGACGGTGAGGTGTGGGCCGCGGTTCCGCCGCAACCAGCCAGTTTCGTCCACAGCGCGACGCTCGGAGAGCCGCTCAAAAGTCTGACAAGACTTTTGGCGGGCGAAACTAGGGCAACGCCTCCTGTGCGCGAACCGAGTGGACGAGACGACATTACGGAATGTCCTGAGCTGCTTGTTGGCACGGGCGTGCTTATCTAGAGACGTCCGGAAGGGCTTGGCTGTTTGGCTCGCTGCTGGGTGGGGGATCAATGAGGCTGGGGGAGCTTGTGACGTCTTCGACCTGGCCTGGTGCGGCGCAGGCGCGGGCCCGGCGCGCCAAGGTGGAGGCGCCGCTGGCCGAAGGGGAAGTCCTCGACGGCAAGTACCGTGTGGAGCGCGTCCTCGGCGCCGGCGGGATGGGGGTCGTCGTCTCGGCGACGCACGTGCGCCTCGTTCAGCGCGTGGCGATCAAGTTCCTGCTCCCTCACGCGGCGGACGATGAGCACACCGTCGCCCGCTTCGCCCGCGAGGCGCGGGCCCTGGCGCGCCTCGACAGCGAGCACATCGCGCGCGTCATCGACGTGGGCGCGCTCGCGACCGGCGTGCCGTACATGGTGCTGGAGCACCTCGGCGGCCACACGCTGGCGGACCTGATCAACGCCCGCGGCCCGCTCCCGATCGGGGAGGCCGTGGCGTACGCGCTCGAGGCCTGCGAGGCGATGGCGGAGGCTCACGCCGCCGGCATCGTTCACCGGGATTTGAAGCCGGAGAACCTCTTCCTGGCCAACCGGCCCGACGGCTCGCAGGTGATCAAGGTGATCGACTTCGGCATCTCGAAGATGACCGATCCCCTCGAGCTGGGACCGCGCTCCTCCACGCTCACGGGGGCCGCGGCGATCGTCGGATCGCCGCTGTACATGTCGCCGGAGCAGCTCTGCGCGGCGCGTGACGCCGACGCGCGGAGCGACATCTGGTCGCTCGGGGTGACGCTCTTCGAGCTGCTCACGGGGCAAGGGCCGTTCGTGTGGCGGTCGATGCCCGAGCTCTGCGCCGCGGTGCTGAAAGAGCCGCCCCGACCGCTGCGCGAGCTGCTCCCCGAGGCGCCCGAGGGGCTCGAAGAGCTGCTGACGAAATGCCTCGAAAAAGAGCCCGTGAAGCGCCCCGCGAGCATGACGGAGCTCGCCGAAGGGCTGCGTCCTTTTGCGTCGCTCGGCGCGCCTTCGGCGGCGGTCCACTCGACGCGATCGCCGTGCTCGCTGCCTCGCCCGTTGACGCCGCACGAGGCCGCCGTCACGCCGCTCTATGTCGTCACGGAGCCTGAGGGGACGGTGCGCCCCTCGGAGACGCTGCAGCTCTCGGGGATGACGACGGCCACGCGGCTCTCGTCGTCGAGCTTCTGGTCGTTGCCGCGCACGGCGGCGATCATCTTCTTCACGGCGATGCTGCTGTCGCTGGTCACGGTGCGCAGCCTCCGCGGTCGCGCGCTCGCCGCGACGACGCCGACGCGGGCTGCGCCCTTCGCGCCGCCCGCGATCACGCTCTCGCCCGACGCGCCCTCGCCGAGCCTCCCTCTCTCGCCCCCGGCTCTTGCGCCGCCTTTCTCCGTCATGACGCCGTCGAAGAAGGCCGCGTCGCGCGCGCCTTCGTCGCAGAGGCCGCGGTCGCCGTTCCGCCCGAACAGGGTCGACATCGCCTTCGGTCACCGCAAATAACCAGCCGCGGAGACGTCGCATGGTCCGAGCCGTTCCCGCCATCCTGCTGCTGCTCCTCGCGGCGCTCTTCCCGGTCAGGGCGTCGGCGTCCGATCCGCCGCGCCTGCTCGTCCCGGGCGACGTCGATCAGCGCGCGGCCGTCGCCGAGGAGCTGTTCGATCAGGGTCGCCGGCTCAGCGGCATCGGTCGCTATGCGGAGGCCTGCGCGCACTTCGCCAACAGCGAGCGCCTCGACCACGGCGTGGGGACGCTGCTCAACCTCGCCGATTGCTACGAGAAGAACGGGCAGACCGCGAGCGCGTACGCCACGGCCTCGCCGATCGGGAGCGGGCCGCGGGCGTTGATCAGGTCCGCCAGCGTGTGGCCGCCGAGGTGCTCCAGCACCATGTACGGCACGCCGGTCGCGCCCGCTCCGGTGCTCATGCCGTGAGCTGAAACGAGGGTGGGCTGTCCTGGTCCTCTGCGCGGGGATCGTCAGATGCAATGAGCTCGCCGGGATTCGAGAGGGCGTGTTCGATCCGTACATCGAGGACGCCGGTAATCCAATCTGCACGCCGAGCGAGCCCACCTCTTCTTCCGGGAGCGCGACGACCGGTGGGCGAGAGCCGCGTGAAGTGCCAGTATCAAGGTGGTCATCTGGCGTCGGTGACCTCCGGTCTTCGAGGCGTGGAGCGGCAAGAAGCCTGATGTGACGGGCAAAGACTTCTGCGTGGGACTGGACGGAAAGCCTTTGAGGTTCGAGGCGAACGAGTGTGTGTTGGTAGGCAAGGCGCTCTGCGCGCGGGGCCCCGTCGCCGCTCCCTAGCACCAAACGCCCCGGGGCTCTTCGGCGCATTCGCCCACGACTTCCGCCTCGACCGATGAGCCCTGCTTGTGTCTGGCCGCTGTCGTCTGGCCACCCCGGTGGGATGCTTCCCGCCAGG
>Ga0105048_10017719_pt1 | contig 10983 bp, 10 predicted proteins | sample MAT05_FD_78382 | JGI IMG/M metagenome (GOLD analysis project Ga0105048, IMG submission 78382) | Freshwater microbial communities from Lake Fryxell liftoff mats and glacier meltwater in Antarctica - MAT-05 | ecosystem: Environmental > Aquatic > Freshwater > Ice > Liftoff microbial mat | place...
CGGTATGTTCACCCACAAAAAAAGAAATGCCGGCGGCAATAACCAATATGATTATCATGACATCGGTAAACTGACCCAACAGAATGGAGAGCTTGCTTTTCTGTTTGGCTTCGGCTAAAACATTAGCCCCAAACTCCTGCTGCAGTGCTGTAACAGTATCGTTGGTGAGACCGGTGGGAGAAGTTTTGAGCTGTTGTAATGTTGCTTCTTTGGTGAGTTGGTAAAAGGCTGGCATAAGGGTCAGGATTTATCGGAAGGTAGCCAATTATTATGCCTGATAATTAATGTAGTGAAATAAGGTTATGTCAATAAAAATTGGATAATCTGCGTCTTTGGTATAGTTACCTGCCAGCAGGAAAGGGTACCACGGGCAAACTTTCGTTTCCTGCATCGTTTACACTTTGTACGCCAAAAAAATAGTTGTCTTTGGAGTAGGGCAATATGATTTCTGTTTTGTCGGTAAATATTTTCTTTTGCCACACGGCACTCGTTGTTTCCCGCATCAAAATATAATAACCTTTTACGGCTCCGGCTTTTGGTGTCTTCCACATAAGCGTGGTATAATTAGTAAGGTTTTTCGATTCTACTTTTACATCTTGCGGCATAGCCGGTGCTTTGGCAAGATTGGCCAGGCAGCTAAGGTTTAGGGCGGTATTTTTCCGTAATAATTCAAAGTCCATAAATTCTGCCAGGTCGCCGTATTGTCTGCCGTTCTCTACCCTCACGTCCTGGTGCTGGTGGTCGTAGTTTTCGTTCATCTCGGTAATACGAACCGCAGCAAAGCCTTTCAGCACAAAAGGTGTATGGTCGCCACCCCGAAGAAAGCGGTCGTTGCGGTACACCATTACCACCTGCAGATTATCCACATAACGTTCGCCTACTTCTTTTACATAACGGGCCAGTTGCCTTGCTTTGCCATCGTTTTCCAAACCATAGTTTCGGATTATATTGGCTGCTTTTTCGGTTTCAAAGCCAGGCAGCCCCTCGCTAAAAACACGCACCCGGGTGTTATCTACGATATTGGTTTCGGTGCTGTTGTTGCTGCCCATAATATCGTTGTTCAGCATAGCTTCCAGGTTCCATTTTTTATCGGCCATTTTGTTGGCCAAAAAATTTGCTCCTAATAATCCCTGCTCTTCCCCGCTTACCGCTACAAAAATTATGGTGGCGCCAAATTGTTCCCTGCTCATAATTCTGGCACATTCTATTACGGCTGCTACACCACTGCCGTCGTCGTTGGCACCGGGTGCATCGCTGGTTTTATTCATTACATCGCTTACCCTGCTATCGAGGTGGCCGCTGATGAGAAAGATGCGGTCGTCGTTGGGGTCGGTTCCTTTTAGCACGGCCATGGCATTGCCCAGGTTGGTGGGTTCGCTAATGCGTTTCCCATCGGGCGGCAGGGTAGTGGTATCCACATAACAGGTCATTCTCCCCCCGGCATTTTTGGCATAGAAATTAAACTTGTCCACTACCCAGTTTCTTGCCGCACCAATACCTCTTTTTTTATCGGTGATGGTGCTCATGGTTTGGCGGGTGCCAAAACCTACCATGTTGTTGATATAGGATTTTAGTGAATCAGTGTTTACTTCCCTCACCATTTTTTCAATAATGGGGTCGCGTTGTATGATGGTTTGTGATAAAGCACCACCTGCCAATAAGATAGCCACAGCGACGGTGAAAGTTTTTTTCATACAGTATATTTTGTTCAAGGTAACTCCCTGGCTGCAATTATGTTTTGCACCAATTTAAAATAATGATGAACTACAAGAGGCAGCAAAGCGGCAGTGGTATTTTTTAACCAGCAAATACGCCTAATAAAAACAGCCACCTTACATATTTGAAGTGGCTGTTTGTATTGTCTGGATAAAACTTCTTTAGTAGTAGAATTCTTCGGAAATAATCTTGCCGTCTTTTACTTCGTATTTACACATTTCGTTCATGTTCATTCGGCCCATGCTTTTCAATGTCACATCCATACCCATTTCCAGAAAAATGTAATTGCCAAATACCATTGGTTCTTTGGAATAGCCACTGTGCATTTCCACTACATCGCTTTGAAATTTCTTTCCTTTTTCCTTAATAGCATCTATGCCCGATGCGGTTTCCCTGTTGCCAGCCATATCGCTTTCGGTGCTGGTAACATCGGCACTAAACAATTCATTTTGTACGGTATTAAACTGGCCCTGCTGGAACAGTTCATGCATACGGTTTGCAATTTCCTTTGTTGTCATAATGTTGGTTTTTTTAAGGTGATGGTTCACTAAAAATATAATGAGCGGGTGGTATTGTGAAACCGTCCATACTTTATTTTTAAAAACTTAACCTTCCATTTCCAGCTTTAAAAACTTTGCCGTGTGGCTGCCGGTTTTCTCAGTGTCTTTAATCATCGCCTCCGGCGTTCCTTCAAACAAAATTTGTCCGCCTCCATCCCCGCCTTCAGGGCCAAGGTCAATGATATGGTCGGCTACTTTTATCACATCCATATTGTGTTCTATAATGAGGACGGTGTTGCCACGATCAACCAGTTTATTGATTACATCCACCAGCAGTTTAATATCCTGAAAATGGAGCCCGGTGGTGGGTTCGTCGAGAATGTAAAAGGTTTTGCCGGTATCTTTTTTACCCAGCTCTGTTGAGAGTTTTACCCGCTGTGCCTCGCCACCACTAAGTGTTACAGAGCTTTGGCCCAGGGTTATGTACCCAAGCCCTACATCCTGCAGTACTTTTATTTTACGGTAGAGCCACGGCACCGGCTGAAAAAATTCTACCGCATCTTCCACCGTCATATCCAGCACATCGCTTATGCTTTTTCCCTTGTAGCGGATCTCTAATGTCTCCCGGTTGTAACGTTTGCCCTGGCACTTTTCGCAGTGCACATATACATCGGGCAAAAAGTTCATTTCTATTACCCGCATACCGCCGCCTTCGCATACTTCGCAACGGCCACTTTTTACATTAAAAGAAAAACGGCCGGGCAAGTACCCACGAATTTTAGCTTCGGGAACCGATGCAAACAATTGCCTGATTTCGGTAAAAAAACCGCAGTAAGTGGATGGGTTACTACGAGGCGTACGGCCAATGGGGCTTTGGTCTATTTCTATCACTTTATCTATTTGCTCCAGCCCTTTAATACTCTTGTAGGGCATGGCCGTCATTTTACTGGCCAAAAAACTATGACGACTCAAAATAGGGTACAGTGTTTCGTTGATGAGGGTACTCTTGCCGCTGCCACTTACACCTGTTACCACTATTAGTTTGCCCAAGGGAAATTTTACCGACACCTGCCGCAGGTTGTTACCGGTTACGCCTTTCAATTCCAAAAAATTGCCATTCCCTTTTCTTCTTTCGGCTGGCACTTCTATCTTCTTTTCACCGCTAAGATATTGCGCTGTTTCGCTGTGCGTTTTAAGCACCTGGGCAGGTGTACCTTGGCTTACAATGCGGCCACCATGCCTCCCAGCTTTTGGGCCTATATCTATTAAATAATCCGAAGCCAGCATAATGTCTTTATCATGCTCCACCACCAAAACGCTGTTGCCAATATCCCGCAGGTTTTCGAGGGCGGTTATTAAACGGTGGTTGTCACGCTGGTGCAGGCCTATGGAAGGCTCGTCTAAAATATACGTGATGCCTTGCAGTTGCGAACCTATTTGTGTGGCCAGCCTTATGCGCTGGCTTTCGCCACCACTAAGGGTTTTACTGGGGCGGCCCATGCTAAGGTAAGTGAGGCCCACATCCAATAAAAATTGCAGCCGTTCCCTTATTTCTTTCAGCACATCTTTACCTATTACCTGCTGCTTGCTGCTCATCCGGGTTTCTATACCATCAAACCAAAGCATTAGTTTATCCAGGTTCATGGCACTTAGTTCGGCTATGTTTTTTTCCGCCACCTTAAACCAAAGGCTTTCTTTTTTAAGCCTGCTGCCACCGCAGCTATGACAGGTTTGCAGCGTCATAAAACTTTCCGCCCAATCCCTTACAGCATCGCTGGTGCGGGTATTACCAAACCAGCGTTTTATCATGGTAACGACTCCCTCAAATTCACGGTCGTAAATGCTGTCGCTGCTCTCTTCTATTTCCATAATGCCGAGGTCTTCTTCGGTGGGCAGTTCTTTGCCGTATAATATCACATTAAGGTGTTCCGGGCTTAGTTCCTTTACTGGTTTCACCATACTGAACTTGTACTTTTTTGCCAGTTGCTCCACTTGTTTAAATATGGTTACTTCCCTCTTTTCGCCCAACGGTGCAATGCCACCTTCATTGATGCTTTTACTCGTATCGGCCAGCACGGCTTCCATATTTATTTGGTACACCGTACCGAGGCCCTTGCAGATTGGGCAAGCACCATAGGGGCTGTTGAAAGAAAAAGTATTGGGCGATGGTTCGTCGTAGCTGAGGCCGGTGTCTTCGCACATGAGGGCTTTGGAATATTGAATAAGCGCCTCCCTGCCCTCCAAAGAGAAAGCCTCCCTGCCTTCCGAAGGAGGGTTCTGCGGGGAGTATGAGAATAAATTTGAGCCCTTGGGATTTTTCGGTTCTAAGCCCCTTCCTTTAGAGAGGTTTGGGGTGGCTTTTACTTTGGAGGTGTTTGGGGCGACTGTTGAAAGGGGTCCGTGGATAACAATCTGCATCAAATCCTTACCCAGTTTCAATGCAGTTTGAACACTTTGGCTTAGCCGCAGCTTCATATCCGGCGATACCGGAATTCTGTCCACCACCAGTTCAATATCGTGTATCACGTAACGATCCACCTGCATTTTGGGCACCAGGTCTTTAATCTCCCCATCTATCCGCACTTTTACATAACCCTTTTTTCGCAGGTCTTCGAAAAGTTCTCTGTAATGCCCTTTGCGGCCACGGATAATGGGGCTAAGGATGGAAATTTTGGCTTCGCCGAAACGTTCAAAAATGTTGGATACAATTTCTTCTTCGCTCCATTTCACCATCTTTTTACCTGTGTTATAACTGTAGGCATCGCTGGCTCTGGCGTATAGCAGGCGCATAAAATCGTATATCTCGGTAACAGTGCCTACGGTGCTGCGTGGATTTTTGTTGGTGGTTTTTTGTTCTATGGAAATTACGGGGCTAAGTCCGGTGATTTTGTCCACATCGGGGCGTTCCATATCGCCGATGAATTGCCTTGCGTAGGCACTAAAGCTTTCCATATACCGCCGCTGGCCTTCATTATAAATTGTATCAAAAGCCAGGGAAGATTTACCGCTGCCGCTAACACCGGTAAATACTACCAGCTTGTTTTTAGGTATGCTGATGTCTATGTTTTTGAGGTTATGCTCTCTTGCACCAAAAACCTCTATCATTTCATGTGCCATTATTGTATTGCCACCATCGCTATTTGCAGATGTTGTTTTCTTTGTTTGCTTCGCCATAATTACCCTTTCTTAAAAGTGGGTGAAAATACAAACAAGATTTGGGGTTAATGGTTGGTTCTTTAGCTGGAGTGCTTGGTTGCGCATCTAACACAGTGGAAGATTGGCGACGATGATGCGGCTGTTGAGGAGCGAAAAACGAGATTGGCAATGTGCCATCAATTATACAGCCAACGATACCTGGTTATTGGGGTTTGAGCCACCTTTTCAAAAAAGCTGCGTCATCGCTTATTTTGCCCACCACCTTAAAGGCAGAATAATAGAGCACGGCAGATTGGGAGGCAACTTCTTTGACCACGGCTTTTGGGTTTGCCCATTTGGCATGTATAAAATAGATTTCTTGGCCATCATTGTACAAAAACCCAACATGCGCATCAAGCCCAACTATGTACAAACCAAAGCCCTGCTGCTTTATATGCCCGGTAAACTTTTCCATACTGGCATTGCTAAAAATTCTCTTTTGATTATTTACTATAATCTCCTCTATCATTTGTTGGGATGCACATTGGGCTAGCCTTACACGGTTTATTCGCACACCCGCATGCTGCAAAACGGTGGTAATAAAATACCCACAAGCTATACTACCCTCTCCAGGCGTTTGAGTGGTGCCATTAAAATCCCATGGCGTTCCATACCAGTAGGGTAAAATAGAATCTACTAGTACTGACACGAAGGCTGTTTGTAAATAGGCAATGCCAGCTTTGTTGAAACTTGAGGTAAACTGTTTTCCTAAGGCATGCTTTTTTAATTGAATACGAGCCTTCATTTCTTCATAGGTTGGCTTCTTTCTTTCAGCTATTATAATAGTTTTTGATGCAGCAATAACTGGCTTTTGGTGTGCCCTTTTTTCATTTTTGCAGCAACAAAAAATGAAAAGGGTAAGCAGCCATGATAGTTTCATAACAGGTCTTTGTGGTATGCACAGATGATAGAAGTTATGGTTTCCATAAAGCAATTCAGAAAAATAAATGTCAGTTTTAAAAAAACAGGTTTTCAGTTCACAAAAAAAATGACCGCCCCTTTGGGAAACGGTCATCTTTTTAATACACACAAAATGTGGTTTAGACTTTACAATATCGTATAGCTGATAAGCTTCAATTCGTCATCGTTATTAATATTAATGCCAGCTAGCGGAACGCTGATGGTGAGCTTTGTACGAGCATATATGCGGCCCACGCCCCGGGCATAATAATACTTAAAATCGCTTACAGGGGTTATGGTAAAGCCCATTACTGAAAGGGTGCCAATTGTAATTTTTATTTGGGTTACTTCGGTAAAGGTTTTGGTGCCTACGGTATAGCTGATTCCTTTTTCAATAACGGAGTAATTAAGTGGTACGCTTATTGGGACAGGTATGCCAGGGAAATTAATTGTTTTTGTTTCCGTCCAGGTGGTACCGGCTGCGGCATCTTTCAGGTATAATAATTCCAGGCGTTGGTTTAAAGCGGCAAGATTGCCCAGTTGAAAATAATCGGTGCCAGTAATATTGTAATATTCATTATCAGCATTGCTGTTGGTAAATACTTTGTAGGTTTTACTCCCAATAACACTGTCTTTGGCGGTGGCTTTTAAGGTATAAGTACCGGTGGAGGGGACGGGTAAATAGGTTTGGGTACTATAATTCCAGGTGCTGCCGGTGGTGGTGGGCATAAAGGTGGCCGGTGCACCTGGTGGTGTGGGTACACTTTTTTTGCAGTCGCAACCCGATAGAATAAGAAAGGCGTAGAGAATGAAAAGTTTGGGCATCATAATAGTTTTAGGGAGGCAAGGTAATTTTTTTTGTTGAGCTATTTTATCAACGGTTTAGGGTTTTAGGTCATTTAGGTGATTAGGCCATTGTTCATTAAAAGCGCTGGAAGGAATAAATTCATGGGCGTTGTTTTTTTTGCCTGTAAGAAAATATTTTAGCCGTGGTAATCCTTTTCTCAAAAGCCCATCATCATGTTACAAGAAAGCGTACCCATTAAAACCAACCATCTTTTTCCGTTGCTGGATGAAAAGCTATTGCAACTGTTGCGTTCACTTTCTCATGACGATTGGAACAGACCCACTATTGCCAGGCTGTGGACAGTGAAAGATATTGCAGCTCACTTGCTGGATGGTAATATCCGCACCCTTTCTATGGCAAGGGATGGATATTTTAGCTCACTTGCCGGAGTGATGGCTTCGCACCAGAATTTGCTGGCTTACCCCAACCGGCTTAATGCAGACTGGATAGCGGCTACTAAAAGGATGAGTTCCACCGTTTTAATAAATATGCTGGAAATTACGGGCATACAATTTTGTGCATATATGGCATCCCTCGATCCATTTGCCCCGGCCATATTTCCGGTGGCATGGGCAGGGCAGGCAGTGTCGCCCAACTAGTTTCATCCCGCAAGGGAGTACTCTAAAAAATGGTTGCAACAGCAGCAAATAAGGGATGCGGTGGACAAGCCGGGTATTATCACTAAGCAACTGTTCCACCCACTCATCAATACGCTGGTGCAGGCTTTGCCATTTACCTATAAAAATACTGGTGCCATAGCGGGGGCAACCTTACAGCTAAATATTACCGGCGAAGAGGGCGGTGAGTGGCAGTTGCAAAAAACGATTAACGAGTGGCAATTGAGCAATGAAAAAACAGCCGAAGCCACTGCTACTATTAGCATGAGTGCAGATACTGCATGGAAATTATTTTCGAAAGGAATCTCGCCGGCATTTGCGCTGCTGCAAACAGAAATGGGGGGCGATGTGGAATTGGGCAAAGTAGCACTGGGTAGGGTATTGGTAATGGCCTGAAAAATTCCAGTTACCAGTTGCCAGTTACCAGTGCCAGGTGGATTGATACTTTGCCTCGCTACACGCGGTTAAAAAACGTTAAGCAAAACTGCTTTGCTGCATTCCTGCTTTTATATTGCCGTTCTCTAAAAAAATATTTCTTAAAAACAAAAAATTGAAAAGTATGAAAAGGATATTATCGGTTATGGTGGTTACGGCTGTTGCAGTATGTTTTGCCATTGGTGCTTCAGCACAAGACAGTACCCGCCGTGGTGGCGGTGGCGGCCGTGGCGGCAAGAGCCCAGAAGAAAGGGTGAAAAACCAAACAGAAGAAATGACTAAAACACTTTCGCTAACAGCAGACCAGGTAATAAAAATAGACAGCCTGAACCTGAAATATGCCAAAATGCAACAAGGGGGCATGAGGAGACAGGGTGGGGGCGACATGCAAGAACGGATAGTAGGTATGAAGAAAACACAGGACGAAAAGAATGCGGCGTTTAAACCCATACTTACTGAAAAGCAATATGCCGACTACCTCATTATGGTGGAAGAAAATAGTAAGCGGATGATGGAACGCTGGAAGAACGGCCCCGGTGGCGGCAATTAAATTTTTAGAATTTGTACCAATTAAAAAGGGATGGCAACTAATGCAAAGTGCCATCCCTTTTTGTATCAAAAACATCCCAACAATAATCTGCTGGCGTTTATAAAATAGAGTTGTTTTCGTTGGCTGCATTTAACCCTGGCAAAAGGATTTTCATACCAAAATAAAATCATCGGCATCTTTACTAAACGGGAATTTTTCACGGGTGGCTATGAGGTGTTCCTTGCTTAAATGAATGGTGAAAATGTCTGCATCATGTTCTTTTTGGTACAGCATTTCGCCCATAGGGCCGGCCACCATGCTTGCGCCGCTGTGGTAAATATCATTGCCATCTTTGCCCACTCTGTTTACCCCTATTGCATAACATTGGTTTTCTATTGCCCTTGCCATGAGTAAGGTTTTCCATGCATGGATGCGGCGCTCCGGCCAGTTGGCCACATACAGTAAAACGTCGTATTCCGCCTCACCGTCAGTCTTTTCATGTGCCTCGCTTACCGTTTCCTCCAATGCCCGCCCGGCCAAGCCCCTGGAATGGGGAGGTAGTGCCTGTTGCCTTGCCCACACAGGGAACCTTAAATCGTAGCAAACCTGAAGGTTTATTTTCCATCCGTTTACAGATACTATCAGTCTTTTTTCGCCTGCTGCATAATGTTTGTCTTCTGCGCCAAAGGCAAACAAATGCCTTTTGTCGTAATACCCGTATCCGCCATTTGGAAGCATCCATACCAGGCGATTGTAATAGCGGCCATTGTGTGCAATTATAATGCTGCCTGTTAGAATTATCTTTTTTGTAGCGGCCATTTCCTTCATCCACGCCACCGTTTTTCCATCCATTTTTTCAGCAAATAACTCCGGTTTCATGCTAAAACCTGTGCTAAACATTTCGGGCAGTACCACTACATGCGTGGCCTGGCTTATGCTGTTTATTTTTTGTTCCAGCATTTGCAGGTTGGCTGCTTTATTTTCCCAAAACAAGTCTGTTTGTATCAGGGTTATTTTCAGATCGTTCATAATTTTTTTATCTTATACCCCACCTGCAAGGAAACAAAATTTTCATTCCTTATTTGGGTAGTAGCCTGCCTTGTTCTGTTTACATAAGTGAGTGCTGCGCCAAACCGGTTTTTTGCGTACCGCACCCCAAACTGTTGCGAAAAAAATACGGGTTTAATGCTTGCGGTAAGCGGTCCTTTGTTTTTTAAAAACATACCGCCCTGCAATACTGCATTGTACGCCTGGTAGGTAAGCGCTGGTTCATAATAAAAATATAGTTCGTGGTTACCCATGGCCTTGCTGCCATTTTTGGTGCTAAGCCTTGCTTTCCAGTGGTCGCTGTTGCAATGGTTTTCTACCATGCCCACTTTAAATGTGCCGCCAACCGAGAGGTTTGTAAATGCATTACCAAGGTTGGCTTTGGCAAAGCCATCAATATTGAACTGTGATTTTTGTGGGTCGGTTTTTAATAGCGATTGATACCAGGCCGTTTTGAGATTAATGCTCGCCTCATTGTTTAGCTCATACGGCCAGCCCACCACATCGTAAATGCCAATAACATTGTGGTACCATCGCTGCACATTTTTGCCAAACGAATTGGGGCCAATAGTACCGAGGCTTACGGCATACTCCAGTACCGTATTTTTTTTTAAAAAAATATACTGGCCAAAAGTAAAAGCGAGGTAACCTGCAAAAGGGCGGTCCTGGTATTCGGGGAAAGGGCGGTTATAACTTACCGGGTTGTAAATGGCCTGGCCAAATTCAAAACCGGTGATTACTTTTTTTATGTTGGGCTTGTTTTTATACCATTTGCTGTTCTCTATATCCACAGCATGGCTAAGTTTAAGGTAAATGCCATTGGTATAATAGCCATCGCGGCCAAGGAGGGTGTAATTATCGTTGTCGCTCACCAGCGAAATTTCGTTCCGGAAAAAATGGTTTTTTGCAGAAATATCTTTTTGAGCAAAAATAATGAGCGGCAAAAAAGCAATAATTGCTACAAACATTCTGGGCAAGGGCATAAAGTGTTTTTTTCAGGATGGCCAAGATAAACACTATTTGGTACGGATTAATTGGATGGCTTTGCCAATCAAATCATTTTCAAATCCTTTTTGTAAAAGGTAAGCCCGGGTTTTTGCTTCGCGGTTTATATGCTGCTCTGCTTTTAATAAAGTCCATTTTTTTACAACCAATTGTAGCAACACTTTTTCGTAATCGGTTGCATCTATTTCTTTC
>Ga0105048_10017722_pt1 | contig 10981 bp, 7 predicted proteins | sample MAT05_FD_78382 | JGI IMG/M metagenome (GOLD analysis project Ga0105048, IMG submission 78382) | Freshwater microbial communities from Lake Fryxell liftoff mats and glacier meltwater in Antarctica - MAT-05 | ecosystem: Environmental > Aquatic > Freshwater > Ice > Liftoff microbial mat | place...
AGCCGAATGCAGGTGCGGTTGGACCGCGACTTGATATTCGCGATCCAGGCGTGAAAACGAAGTCGCCGGACTGGCCACGTTGGACATCGATACAGCGTTGCGCACTTCGCTGATTCCCATCTTGTACGCCAGTAACCGATCCGGGTCCAATTCGATCGTAATCGTCCGAGCTTGGCCCCCAACTAGGAATGCTCGGCTGACTTTGGGTACAACCGCCAGTCGCTCCACCAGCTCCTCACCAATGCGACGCAGCGCAAAACTATTGTCGTCTGCGCCAGTAACCGCGAACGTTACGACTGGGACGTCATCGATTTCGACGGGCTTCATCACCCATCCCGAAACGCCCGCAGGAATCGATTGAGCGTTCTCATTCAGCTTCTTAAAAAGTTTGACAAGACTTCGTTCTCGGTCTTGCCCCACATAAAAACGGACCGTGATGATGGCATTATCGTCGCGAGACATGCTGTAAACATACTCCACGCCGTCGATTTGATAGAGCATTCGTTCGAGCGGCGAAGCGACGAGTTGCTCGACTTCAGCGGCCGTATGCCCAGGAAAGCTGACAAAGACGTCCGCCATCGGCACCACGATTTGCGGATCTTCTTCGCGTGGCGTGATCCATAGTGCAGCGAATCCCACGATCAGTGACAAAATAATCAGGATGATCGAAAGATTGGATTCCAGAAAGATGCGCACTAAGGAAGTCAACGGATCACTAGGGCCGTGCGCGATAGGCGTTGCTTTCCTATTCACCGTGAAACTCCAGTTCCAACGGTTGCGGGAATAAGTACTTGCTCGCCCGCCTTGAGCCCCGATAGGATTTCAATCTGGTCTTGGAAGGTCCGTCCAAGCTGGACAGACCTCCGTGCGAGAAATCCCTCCGATCGGACCTGCACGAACGTAAGTTGTCCAACGCGTTGGATCGTGTTGGTAGGGATCAACAATAGTTGTTCGTCTTCCAGTGGCAGCATCAATCGCCCGAACATGCCGCTGTAGACTCCAGCCGGGCACGGGCCGGTAACTTTCACCTCAAACGATCGACTGGATACATCGGCTTTAGGGACGACTTCACTCACGGTAGCAAGGCATTCGAAGCCGAGCGATTCCATGCTCGCCGGAAGCTGCTGTCCGACCTGCAGTTTCATGGCTAATGATTCGCGAACGTTGGCCACCAGTTGCATTTGAGTCGGATCATAAAGCGAGAGCAGCGTTTGTCCAGGACTGACCGTGTCTCCAGGTTGCACCTCCTTATCGACGATCACACCGGTAAAGGGAGCGACGACGGTGGCGAAATCGAGATAGACCTTGGCTTCTTCGACGGCACGACTGGCTCGATCCATGTTGGCTTGAGTTGTTTGCACACGTGTGAGCGCGGTATCGTATTCGGACCGCGAAATGGAATTGCTTGCGATCAATTGCGATGCTCGTGTTAGTTCGGTTTTCGCCAATTGCAATTGCGCGTCCATGGAGTCGCGATCGGCTTCCGCTTGTCGCACCCGCGACAATTGCTCGTCGTTGCTCAGCCTGACGAGCACGTCACCGGCGGTCACCTTTTTGCCGGCGATCACGTTGACCTCTAGCACCCTGGCAAGGATTTTCGATGCGACGTTGGCTTCGTGAACTGGCTTGACAGCTCCTATGGCTGACTCGTATCGCGGTTGAGTTATTTGTGTTACCACTGCAAATGTGGCGCCATCTGGAATTGGCCTAAGACGAGTTGACGCCGTTACCGGGACCTTGGTATGAAAAACGCCAGCGAAGACCATTAGAAGAAGGGTCACACCCGCAACACCAACGAGCATCAGCAACCACTTGCTGATGCTGCTGATGCGAGATGCCCAACGTTGTATGACGTTTGGCTTTGCTGATCGGTCGACGCTCATCGTTCCCTCGTCGTGATGATTATTCGTGGGTTGGGTGGAAGCGATTGAGGTAATTCAACATCAAATCTTTATTTCTGTGTGTCAGGCTGGACATTCGTTGGATTGCTGCTCTCTGTCGGACTGGCCGACGGGGTCAGATGCGTCGATTGTACGGGCGGTCTGCCAAACCAGCTTTGTCCAATGATCACCAAAAACAAAACACCTGCAATCCATATTCCCGGACAGACTTTGCAGCACGAGCCGTTTAAGTTACACGCCATGATTTTTATCTCCTTTGAAAACCCAATGAAACGGTTCAGAAGGGTAGACCCACAAGTGCAAAAAAAGTTACAAGAATGCGAACCAGTTTGCAATTTAGCTGAATTCGTGAGAATTCAGGAAAACACAGAGTTGTGATGCAAAACGTGTACCAATGGGATGCCTGTGCGGTTTGACGGTAGTTTTGAGCAAGAATGCACCGTGATGCACACCACGACTGTGCCGAAAACGCACTGAGCTGGCATTGCCAGGCACGCACTCCAGTGCATGCCGAAATGTGGGACGGCGGTCCCCGCCCTGCGCAGCCAGAGCTGGGTTCTGCAATTCTTGCGTGGTGGATCGTTTAACCCCGTTTAACCCCAATACCGTTCAATTATTTGTTTAACAGTCAGCCGAAGGCGTACTCGATACCATTAATAACGTACGCCTACGGCTGACGGTTAAACGAAGTTTTTGCGAAATTGGGCTTCATTGAACGGTAACGCGATTAACCCGGGTTAAACGAATCGTCCAACTTGATTTGCGTAGTTTCAGCGCAGGTACCCCGCTTTGCTTTGGGTATACTTAGGGCTCAGCCCTGCCTAAAATACATGCGTGTTCGGTTTATTCCACCCTTCACTTCCCACCTGGATTGAGTCCACCATGCCACCGAGATTCGCCCTCTGCCTTCTTCTCATGGCCTTCCTCGGTCCGTCGATTGGCAATCCGATCGCAGCCCAAGAATTGCGTGGCAGCTACTCTGAAATGGTGCAGAACGATCAACCAGTCGTCTACTGGGATCTTTCCGAGCCCAAGTCGGCCAAATCGATTCTTTCCAAAGTGGGCGCGGAACTATCGGCAAAGCCAATTGGCAAAGTCGTTCTGTCACAGCAAGGGCCGAGGCCGAAAGCCTTTCCGCTTTTCACCACGAATAACCTGGCGGCTGATTTTCCGGGCGGCAAAGACTATCTCCAAGTGGACGATCCAGGCGAAAAAAGCCCACTCGATTTTGATTCTGGCGACTCCATCACTCTCGAGGCCTGGGTTTTTCCTCGTGCCATCGGAAAAGATCAGACCATGTCGGTCATCAGCAAAGGCAGAACTGGAAATGCAGGTTTCGAAAAAGAGAATTTGAACTACGCGCTCCGTCTCAAAGGCCATGACAACGTGGCCCTAGTCAACTTTTTGTTCCGTAGTCGAGAGGCTGTGGATGAATCCACCGGTAAAGAAAAACCCCATGGTGCACCGAAATTCCATCGCTGGACAAGCAGCATTGGCTTTCCCGTAGAGAGCGGTTGGCATCATATTGCTGTCACCTATTCGTTTGGAAAGGCAGGAAGCTTGCAAGCCTATCTCGATGGCCAAGCCATTGATGGCTCCTGGGATATGGAGGGGGATACGTCGGCGGCTCCATTTGTGGACAATGACCAACTTTGGATGGGGTCCGGTCAACCGAATCATACGGCCGCCTTCAAAGGCTGGCTCGATGAAATTGCCATCTACCGCAAAGCCTTGTCCGCAGAACAAATCGCAAGTCACTATCGCTGCGATGCCACGCCCACGAACACTTGGATTGCAGCCAAAGATTTACCGGATGATCGCGTCGTTGTTCAGCTCTTCGACGGATTGATGGACCGAACGTGGGGTTTTGCGCTCGACAAGCCGTCGGTCGCTTTCGACATTCCTGCTATGGCGATAAGCCAAGTCCCGAAACAGTACACGGAGCGTGGAGTCATCGAAGACCGCCCACTTCCGATCTTATTGCAGTTTCACCTAAAGCGATCGCTACCAGCCGGCAAATACTCGATCTTGCTGCGGTCCAAGAATGCAACGCGTCTATGGATCGATGAAAAGCAAATCGCCTCGCAACCGTTCTTAACCACCAACGGCGATGGCCATGAAGCGGTACCCACCCTACCGGAGCCGCCCAAAGCCAATCTAATCCCTATTTCACAAGGCCACCGAGAAGACGTGATCGATGTCGAACTGAGCGAAGGGTTGCACGTGTTTCGCTTGGACGCGATCGTGGGTGGTCGAACGGTTCGTCCGGAAATCGGTGATTTATGCGTGGCGATCGCAGCCGAAGATGGCGATTTCACGGTGTTGACACCGGACGCTATCGAACCCTGGATTCCAACGGTCAAGCGTTGGAAGGAATTCCTCGCAGAAGAGGCAAGCCGCATGCAAAGTTTGAATCAACATTTGCGATTTGAGGCTAGCAAGAAAGAACGACAGTATTGGGATGACCGACATGCCATGGCCAGAGAGAAGGTTGTCGATCGCGATTCTAACAAGACAATCGATCAAATATGTGTCGAGTCCTCCGGTCGCGATACAAATGCGATCACGGAAATTGACGACTATGCCTTCCTACGACGAATTACGCTCGACACGATCGGCATCGTCCCAACTCGGGACGAAGTTGCGGCTTTCGTTGCAGACACGTCGCCCGACAAGCGTTCCAACGTGATCGAACGACTTTTAGCAGACGATCGATGGGCAGACCATTGGGTCGGCTACTGGCAAGATGTTCTGGCCGAGAATCCTGGGATCGTCAAACCCGAACAGAATAACACTGGGCCATTTCGCTGGTGGATTCATGAGTCTTTCTTGGACAACAAACCGATGGATCGGTTCGCGACGGAACTCGTGCTCATGGAGGGGAGCAAGTTTTTTGGCGGACCAAATGGATTTGCTATGGCTTCTCAAAACGATGCGCCGATGGCTGCCAAAGCACAGATCTTGACCAAGGCGTTCCTCGGCTTAGAGATGTCTTGTGCGCGTTGCCACGACTCACCCAATAGCCCTTTCAAGCAAGAAGAATTGTTTTCCTTGGCAGCCATGCTTCAACGAGAGACGCTCGCGCTCCCTAAGTCAAGCACGGTCCCGTTGAATCCAGATGGACGCAAGCCGCTCATCACCATTTCGCTCAAAGCTGGCGACAAACTTGGGCCGGATTGGCATCTCGCGTCGTTTCCAAAGATCGAGTTGGCGGCAGGCGAGCTTCGCAACGATCAGGATTCTCGTGAACGGTTTGCAGCGATCCTTACCTCACCATCGAACAATCGCTTTCCTCGGGTGATCATGAATCGATTATGGCTCCGTTACACAGGTTGGGCGATGGTCGATCCGGTAGATAACTGGGACGCTGCTGAAACACTCGAGCCAAAACTCCTCGATCTGCTCGAACGCGAATTCGTACTAAGCGGTTACGATTTGAAGCATGCGGCAAAACTGATCTTCAATTCTCAAATCTATCAGGCTAGCCCGCTGTCTCAAAAAGAATTGGATGCTTGCAAGAAAGCTAAGCAGTTGGCCTACGGGCCAGCCAGACGACGGCTAACCGCTGAGCAGATGATCGACTCGTTGTTCACCGTTGCAGGCAAACCGATGGACGTCGAGCCCATGTCGCTAGACCCAGAGGGTCGGCGACCGCCCGAACAGTTTTTGCATTTAGGATTTCCGACGCGAGCATGGCAATTGGCTTCGACCTCAACCGATCGCGATCGCCCTGCGTTGATGTTGCCTGCGCTGCAACAAGTGTGTGACTTGATGATTTCGCTCGGTTGGCGCGACGCGAGGCCAACGCCCCTCACGGTCCGAGATGAATCCGCAAGCCCACTACAGTCGCTGATCCTCGGCAACGGATTATCCGCGACCAAACTGGCTCGCTTGTCAGACGACAGTCAATTCACCGAAATGGCTTGGAGTGCACTCTCCGTAGAGGATCTGGTGGATCGTATGTTTCAAACCATTTTGGGCCGTTTGCCAAGTCCTGAGGAACGCGATGATTTCATCACACTATTGAAGCCCGGATTTGAGACCCGGAAGTTAGACCGTTTGGTTCGCTCCAAGACTCTAGAATCTTACAAGCGTAATGCGGTTTCTTGGGCAAACCATTTGGTACCCGAAGCGACTCGAATCAAGCTCTTGCTCGAACAAGAGATTCTAAGAGGAGATTCTCCAACGGAATGGTTGGAGTCCGATTGGCGCGAGCGAATGGAAGATGCTTCGTGGGCGCTGATCAATAGCCCTGAATTCATGTTTGTTCCGTAATCGACGTTCGCTCCGGACTCGCAGAACACCTTACACTTTTTCAAAGAACCGAAATGAAACGACGAGAATACCTAAAGTGGATGGGGAGCGCGGCGGCCCTCAGTTGCGTTCATGCGAATGCGAGAACATCGAATCTGCGAGCAAGTTTCACCCCCATCCAGTCACGGGCGGCTTCCGCGGATAGTTGCATTTTCTTATGGCTGGGTGGTGGTGCTTGCCACGTTGACACGTTCGATCCGAAGCGACTTAGCAAAGGTAAAAAGGACCCAGGTTCTTATTACGCGGCTGTGGATACGGCCATTCCTGGCGTGCAACTTTGCGAGCATCTTTCGCGAACAGCCAAGTTGCTCGATCGATGTGCCGTTGTTCGCACGTTGAATCACAATGTCGTGGATGAGCACGCGGCGGCCACCAATCGGGTTCATACTGGGCGACCGCCTGCCGACTCGACCGTGTATCCATCGATTGGCTCCATCATTTCGCATCAGCTTGGGGCAGTCGGGGACGGAGTGCCCGCCTACGTGGTGGCGGGCTATCCGAGTGCGTCGCGTGGACCAGGCTTTTTGGGTGCTAAGCATAGCTATGTCTATTTGACCGATACCGAACTCGGCCCAGCTGGCCTTCGCCGTCCTACAGGGCTTTCCAACGATCGCTTCGATCGACGCAATGCGTTGGTCGGAAGATTGCGAAAGGAGTTCGGCGAACAGCATGTTGGTGATGAGCGGATCCAAGACTACATCGCTGCGTCCGAAGCGGGATCCAAGCTAACCGGTCCGAAATTCATGAGTGTGTTCAATCTCAAGTCGGAGCCCGATGCGTTGCGACAGCAATACGGCAGCGAGTTTGGTCAACGCTGCTTGTTGGCAAGGCGGCTCGTGGAATCGGGGGTTCGATTTGTTGAGGTTTCGTTCAATTTGAACTTCATCAACGGAACAGGCTGGGACACCCACAACGAGGGTCAGCTTCAACAGCATGTGCTTATCGATCAACTGGATCAAGCGATTGCAGCTTTGTTGCGAGATCTTGAGTCTAGAAAACGACTGGATCGAACGTTGGTGGTGGTTGCAACGGAATTCGGGCGTCCACCCGAGTTTGATGGTGGTGGAGGCCGGGGCCACCAAGGGACGGCTTTCAGCGGTCTATTGGCCGGTGGCGGTTTGAAGCTTGGGCAGGCGATAGGTACAACGGACGAACTAGGTCGCAAGATCGAATCCCGACCGGTATCGATCCCTGATTTTCACGCAACGATCCATCATGCGCTAGGGATCGATCCGAGCGAAGAACTCTACGACGGCGATCGGCCTGTACCGATTACGGATCGCGGCCAACCGATCGCTGAGTTGTTCTCTTAGTTGTTCTCTTAGCCTGTCAGGCACGTGTGGCACGCTCTGAGGCTGTGATTTTATAGTACCAATCACACTCCGTGTGATTTCCGCGGTTAAAAAATTTGTGATTTCTGAGGCAACATCACACGGAGTGTGATGGGTACTTTCTTCGGATTCAAAAAATCACAGCCTCTCGGAGTTTACGAAGGGCGTGGTGAGTCGCTAGAAACATTTGCCACATTCCCCACGCCCATCGCGATCACTTTGGGCGTGCCACACGTTCATTGCATGGTGTCGAGCGAAGGGCCTCGCTCGACCACCATTGCCGCCCTTAACGCCAAAACTAAACCGATTCAAAAAATGTTCGTCCGCGCCATAGCCAATAGGTCAACATGGGATCCGCTTGGTTCTTGGTGGTAAAGGGTTCGCAAGTTACCCGGTCATCCTCGGAAACTAATGCAATTCGGAGTTCTTCGTTGAGGAGCACTCTTGCTAGAATTCCAAAATGTTCGAAGAAGCTTACACATAGCAGAGTTTCAACCAGTTGAAGTTGATCTGGCAAGGTCTCAATTAGACGATTCATTCGCTCTTGAATGCGTGCGTCCAACGCGTTCGGGGCTACTTCAAATGCATCGGGATGATCGATGTCCCAGCCTACGAAAATCGCATACGTATCATCCAGTGAAATGTCAGCTAAGTCTTGGGAAAACGTATGGCACATCGGTCCAGAAAATCCAACGTTGCTATAAATGGAATCTTGGAGATCGTATTCAAAGCGAAACAGGAAACACTCTTGAGGTTGTTCAAATCCGGGCCAGTCCAAAGTTCGTTGGTCAAGCAATTCCATTCGACTGGGTGAAATCCCCATCTGCTCGTTTTGGGCAAGCCAGTTCGCCAGTCTGGACTCCGCCAACGCAGCAGCGGTGGTCCAGCGTTCATCGATTCGCTCCTCGATTCCCAACTCTTCTGCGTACGCCAGGGCGCGTTGCCGGCTCGAAAAATCGGCGGCCAACTCGATGAGAAGTTCCTGACCCTTTTTGTCCCCTAACTTAGCAAGCGCAAAGGCTGCCTCGGTCCGGATTCGACGATGGCTTAGTCGGGTGGCTTGTGTCAGTTTCCCGATTGCGTCCTGGCTGCTTGCCAAGCCGAACGTGTCGCACAGCGAAACACATAGTGAGACCGAGTCGAAGAGTATTTTTTGGATAGCGCTAACCGAAGTCCCGAATTGTGCGGGGTTTTCTTCGAGCATTCCAAGCTGGTTGACCAAGCCTCCCATCAGTTTTAACAAGGTTCCCAATTCGCCGTGGGCCGGGTGTTGTGGCAGGGACCGACTTCGAACCGCGTAGTTCGCCACATCCAGGGCCGGTGCAAGGACCGCCGGGGAGGTACTTTCGAGCAATTTAGGGAATACGTCTTCGACTCGCCAAGTCTTTGATTGCATCAAAGGTGCTAGCGAAAGCGATACATCCGCCCAGTCGACCGGCGGCCGCTCCAGCAGTAATTCGACCCCTAAATGGATGGCGGTCGAATGACCGCTAGCGAAAAGCACTTGCAACAGACTTCCTTCGCAGCGTTGAAGCCCCCAACCATGGACCTTGGTGTAAAGCTCCGCCACGTGCTGTACCAGCACCAAACGTTGAAGCTGATCCATGTCGGAAACCGAGTTCTTGATCGCAATTGCTTGTCGAAAATTCCGAACCAGGCAGGTCAAGAACTGCTCAAGCCTGACTCGATTCCGGGTGATGCCATCGATCTGTTTTTTGATGGACCCGGCGTTTTCGCACATCCAATTGGCACTCAGGATGGACCAAATTGGGTCGTCCGGCTCTTCCCACTGATCGATCAGATTGCGGCTTGGAGCGGCGGATTCGTCAAAACCGGCCTCCAGAATAGCTTCCGAGAGGTCAGCCCAGGCGTAGGCGGCGTTTGGGAGTTCGAACGGGATGGTGTCCATGAAACAATTAAGTGCGTAAGGGTATTTTGAACTAATCAGGCAGCAAACTGTACCGTAGAATGCCGGTTTGATCGAGAACGAAAGAGATGGCCACGGCTTGCACTTGGCCTGAACACCATCCATCGACCGGACCATGGAAACGAAAACGCCAGAAACATTCGACGACCTGCATCTCTCTGCGATTACCCAGCGGGCCATTAAGCGACTCGGTTACGAAAAGCCGAGTCCCATCCAGGCTAGCGTCATTCCGTGGGCTTTGGAAGGCTACGATGTGATCGGTCAAGCCAGAACGGGCACCGGGAAAACCGCTTCCTTCGCCATTCCAATTCTGGAGCAACTGGATCCTCTCCGAACGTCCCGTTACCCCCAAGCCCTCGTTTTGGTGCCAACCCGGGAACTTGCCGCCCAAGTTCATGGAGAATTCGTCAAGCTTGCCTATGGCTGCCCGACAGAAATCCTCGAAGTTGCTGGCGGAAAGCACATGTCCAAGCAACTCAAAGCCTTCGAGGGTGCAGTTCAAGTTGTCGTCGGAACACCTGGGCGTGTGATCGACCACATCAATCGTGGCACGTTGAAACTGAACAACATTTGGTGCGTCGTTCTCGATGAAGCGGACCGGATGCTCGACATCGGATTCAGGCCCGATATCGAACGCATTTTGCGGCGTTGCCCCGAAAACCGCCAGACCCTCCTTTTGAGCGCTACCCTGGACGAGGAGGTCAAACGACTCGCCCAAAAATACCTCTTCGAACCCGTCCATGTCGACTGTTCTAAAAAGGACGTTTCCGTCGACACCATCGAACAACGCTATCTCACTGTCTCGCCCGATCGCAAATTCGATGTGCTGGTTCAGTTGTTGACTCGAGAAAAGCCTCCGCAGACGATCATTTTCTGCCGCACAAAACTGGGAACGGCTAAGCTTCATAACCAACTTGAAAAAGTACTGAATCGCATTCCCGAACTCTCGGACATGAGGCTCAGTACCATTCACGGAAACATGAACCAGACGCAACGGGATTCCGTTTTTAAATCGCTGCGAAGCGGTGCTATCCATATTCTGGTCGCGACAGATGTCGTAGGCCGGGGTATCGATGTGACGACGATTTCGCACATCATCAACTACGATCTGCCTGACGACGTCGATGATTACGTGCATCGTGTTGGACGGACTGGACGCATGGGACGGGACGGCATCGCCTTCACTTTCATTTTCAAGGGCCAAGGGGACTTGCTGACCGAGATAGAACAACGCATCAATCGACAGTTGATTGCAGATCCGCTTGCACAAGATTTTGGCATAATAAAAAAGGGCACCCCATCTCTGGCGGAGCGAGATGCAGTCGATGCTTTGACTTCGGAGACTGTTCCGTTGGTCGAGGCGAAGAAGCGAAGTCTGAACCCAATGCGACGCAAAATCAGCGCTCGATCAAAACGCCGCAGATAATCGTTTAACCCTGTTTAACCCTGTTTAACCCTGTTTAACCCTGTTTAACCCTGTTTAACCCTGTTTAACCCTGTTTAACTCC
>Ga0105048_10017723_pt1 | contig 10981 bp, 7 predicted proteins | sample MAT05_FD_78382 | JGI IMG/M metagenome (GOLD analysis project Ga0105048, IMG submission 78382) | Freshwater microbial communities from Lake Fryxell liftoff mats and glacier meltwater in Antarctica - MAT-05 | ecosystem: Environmental > Aquatic > Freshwater > Ice > Liftoff microbial mat | place...
CCGAAATCCCCATCCGCCGACCGCCCATCCAGCAATCGCAAATAACCGACGCCCGATCTCCTCAGATTGCTAGCACCATCGCATGAGCGTGTTCGGATTCTGCACACCTCGATCGCGTTGCCGCACCGCAACCTTCTCCGGAATTCTCAGGAACTCGGGAATCGACCATGAAACGCAGCCCAATTCCTACAGCGTTAATGCGGCAACGAATGCGACCACAATTCGGTTGGGGACAAGTTCCACCGGGACGGGGGTATACCAGCGTGACGGTCGGAGTCTCCTTTCGTAGAAGGTGGTCACGACGCTACGACCGATAGCACATGGAGCAAGAAGGCAGGCGGGTTACTCAATATCCAAAATCGACCGTGTATCGAATAGACCCATCTTTCTCTACGTTGACGCGATACGTAGCCTTCCGCCAGCCCCGCCCATATTTCTTGAACAGCAGCCAAAGTTTATAGGTCGCATCATAGAGCGCATCGGATGGCCGAACAACGCCACGATACCCCTCCAAACTTATTATTTGGTGAGAGTGCCTTTGCACATTGGCATCACTAGTGTCAGTGATCTCAAGACAAATCGATCGCCAGTTTTCTGGCGTCAATGCAACCAGTTCTTGGGCGATTTCTTGGTCAAGGGGCGTTTCCTCGCTTTGAAGGTTTTCTTCCATATCGTCACCTATTGAGAATACTCAAACCATAGACGATCTGCCCATCCTTGGTTATCCAATGGGTCACGGCAAACGGCCTTGTTGCGCCGGCCATGCGAAGCGGTTCATGGATCGTGTCAATACGAGATAATGGGTTATCATCTGACATCCTGATTGCCAAGTTCTCAAACTGCTTTTTCGGCCCCAAGTTAGAACCTGCCGCCTCGGCAATGATGTTAGGCTTGACGTTGACCAAACTCGGGTTGGCAACGCCATTCTCGGGGATAAGGTGGCCTCGATGATCGCCTACTTGCCTGCCACCGACAGGCTCAGGACGGTATCCCTTCACACGACCCGGGTGGCTGCCAATGATCCGTCCTTCCGCGCGGATCGTCAACCCACTGGCGTCAACTTGATATTTCGGTTTGCCGCCGAAGATCGCATCGTATCCTGAAGCATACTTCTTGTCACCGGCCAAGTGAACGCAGCCGTTGTTGTTATGCGCCCAGACTGCGAAGCCCCATTCGTCGCAGCCGACGAAGTAGGTGTGGAAGTCGGCGATGCGGAAATTGTACACCGTCTCCCACGAGCCGGTGTCGACCAACCCTTCTACCTCGGCCCAGCCGTCTTCCAAGGCAATTCTATCGCCCACCTGCAGGAGGTTGCACGCGACCCAGCCATCTTCGTAGCGGTGGAACGGGTGCTCCGCCGTAGTCCGGATCGTTCGACCCAATACCTTCAGTTCGAGGATCAAACCCTCGCGGACGAAGACTTCCTCCACCCGCTGGGCCACCACCAGCCCGCTCGGGTTGCACTCGTCGCGGCTCAGCAGCAGGTCGTCCACCCGCACGTCCTGCGACGGCGTGTGGCCCGACGGCGTCCGCATCGGAGTGTCGGAGGCGAAATATGCTTTGGAAGAAGAAAAGGGGAGAGGGGTGGGACAGGCATGTTTTTAACGCGTTTCTACCATTCCTATCGGGTAGAGTGGCTCCCACTCCCCTCGTTCCAACGCAGTGCGAAGTAATCTCACTTCGCCCGGATGCGAACCCGCATCCGTTGGCCGATGAACAAGTCGTCCGGCGGGGTATCGAAGGCGATCAGGCATTCCACGGTGCGAACGTCGTTCAGTTCGCCGGGGTCGAGGATCATCGAACGCTTCTGGGCCACCCAACGCGAGAGGCGTTGAACGGTTCCCGTGTACACCTTCGCATCGACCCGGTTTTCGTCCTGCATCTCGGCTTTCTGGCCCTCTTTCACACGGCCCAAAAACTCCTGGTCGATTTCCGCACGGATCACCATGCCGCCGGATGTGGGTGCGAACACGATGGCGGGGGAATATCCGCCCGGCATCAGGTTGCCGCCGACCGTCGCTTGCATTCGGAGAATCCGCCCGTCGGTGGGGGCGTTGAGAACGCATTCTTGAACGGCTTTCTCGGCGAGTTCCCAATCGGCTTGGGCGGCGTTCTTGCGGGCTTTCGCCGCTTCCACCGAGAGTTGTGGGTTCAGCCTTTGCAAATCGGCCACTTGGGCTTGCTCCGCGCTCTCCATGAGTTCCATTTCCGTCACTTGCGATTCCATCGCTTCCATCTCGGCTTTGCCGATGGGGGTCACGCCACTTTGCAGTTTCCGCTGTTCGAGGCCCTTGCGGGCGGATACCAGCCGGGCCGCGGTTGCAGATAAGAGGATTTTCCGCGCAGCGATCTGTTTGGGGAAGCGATCGGCATCGAGTTCCGCCTGCCGAACGCTCACATCGGCGAGTTGTACGGCGGCCGTAGCCGAAGTGCGGCGACTCACCGCGGCGGAGTCGTCGAGCTTCAGTATGAAGTCGCCTTTGCGAATGCTTTTCCCCTCGGAAATCATGTCGCTGATTTCCACCACGCGGCCCGCCATGGAAGGTTCGAGCGAAATCAGCATGCCGGGCACATCGACACGCCCCATGCAGACCACATCGAATTCGTCGAGGATTGGCCCGGCATTGCGCGGGGCTTCCGGGCGCGAGAGCCACCAGCCGACCACGGCCAGCGGCACCACCAGCAGCAAGAGCGCCAGTACGGTGAAAATCGGTGGGGTTCGCCGTCGCTCGGCCATGGTTCGTATTCCTCGGAGGCTGAAGCGTGAGCGAAGCAATGGTTCGCAGATCGTACGGATGCTTCGCTGACGCTTCAGCCTCGGACAATTCACCTATCGAATGTTGTGAGCGGGATCGACTCCGCTGAACGAACGGAGTGCCGCCAATCCGGAACCGAACGCCATCAAAAGCGTGACGACACCGGCTGCCAGCATCACCATCGGATGCAAAAGCACTTGGGTTCCCATGACGTTCGCCCCTTGCGCAATCAGCCACGACAACGGCAACGCCACGAGCAAGCCGAACAGGCCGACCCAAAGCGATTGAATCACGACGGTGAGCCGGAGCCGCCAACCCGGGATGCCCATGGCGCGTAAAGTCGAGAACTCCCTCTGGCTCGCCGCGGTCGCGGCGTAAAGGGTTTGGCTCGTCACGACGGCGCCCACGAGCAACCCGAGGAGCGCGGTGAAACCCACGGCGATCCCGGCTTTTGTCGTGGTCAGCCAGTGCATGCGGGAACGGATCGAAAATTCCTCGGAATCGAACGCGGAGAGCTGCTGATAACGAATGAGCCGTTGTTTGACGATCTGGGCATCTTCCGGATTCTTGCACCGGGCGAGAATGTAGTTGCAATCGGTGGAACTGTAGCGGTTGATGGCCCGGGCCGTTTCGATCGAAGAGAAAACGTACGGCCCGCCCAGCGATTTGTACCCGCTCACCAAGCCGACGACGCGAACCCGTCGCCCCATGATTTCCGCGGTATCGCCGATGCCGCGGATGTCGAGGCGGCCGAGCTCGGATTCATCCACTACCACGGTGAAGGGTTCGCCGAGCTTCACCCGCAAATTCGGATCGTCTCGCAATTGTTGAACCGCGCCGAGCGATTCTGGGTCGAGCCGACAGCCGATGCTCGTGACCACGACCGGCGTAGCCGGGGGGCCATCGCGATCGATCCGCGACCACATGACGAAGTTGATCAGGTACGGTTCGGTGCGGATCACCTCCGGCTGATTCGCCACGCGATTGATCCAGCGCTCGGGGATGCGTTGGCCGAGATCGACGCTGCGAACGCCGGGGTAACCGACCCATACATCGGCGCTCGATTTATCGATCGGTACCGACATCATCGAAAGCAGGCCGATTACGAGGCCGCCCTGCACGGCGATGAGAATGGCGCTGAATGCCACCGCAAAGATGGCGGGGAGGAAGCGTTGTCGCTCGTACCAGATTGTGGCCAGGGCATACCCCATGGATGCATCCTAGCAGACGCCACCCGATGTGAGCGAGTAGCGCGGCAGTAACGGCATGGAAGAAAGTTCCAGAGCGACCGTCAGATGGGGAAGGGTTTATCCAGTGTGAAGCGGAAATTGTGGAGCCGGGTCGCGTCAGCGCCCGGAGTTCCGCGAAGAACTCCTGGCGCTAACACGACCCGGCTCAAAAAACCAATCGTTGTTACTTCGTCGTGGCGACCGCGGTCGGTTCCTTCGGGGAGTTCCGAGCTGCGGCGATCAACTTGGGGAACGTTTCGGTGATGTCTTCACCACCGCGAACCAGAACCCGCTTGCTCTCCACCACGAGCTTACCTTCGACCGTAACTTCGGCCTTGAGGTCGTAGAAGAAGGTCTTGCCGTGGGGCAGTTCCGGGGTGTGGAAGTTCCGTTGGGTGCCTTCGCCCTTGGTGAGAACCCCATCGACGAAGAACTTGGCTTCGGCGGGGAGTTCGACCGTGAGCTTGGCCGGGGCGGAAACCGAAGGATTGGCCTTGGCCACTTCGAATTCGGGAACGATCACGGGCACGGTGGCAGGAACGTAGAGCGGTTTGGCCAGCGTTCCGGGGATCGGGCCTTGGGCAACGTAGGGGCGATGATCGGCACCGTAGAAGTATGGCCCGACAACGCCGGTGGCGTAGCCGCCGCCGAAGGTGTAGCCGGGGGAGAAGGTGCGAACGCCGACGCCACCATTGGGCCACGCCGCGTAGTTTTCGCCGCTATAGTAAACTCCTTGGTAATTCACGCCGTAGCTGCGGGGGGCATTGGCCCACCAACCAGCGTTGAGGGCTTGGGAGTTCGCGTTCAATTGAGCCGACATCGGTTGGTGATTCACCACGGTATCGCGGGGGCCGTAGGTGTAAGCGGGGCCGTAGTTGGATACGGGGGCTTGGGACCAAGTGCTGTTGCCGTAGTAATGGGCCGAAGCTGCGTTCGCTTGGCCTACGATCACGGAACCGCCGCAGGTGTTGCCGTAGCAAGCGCCCCAACCGCCGCAGCACGAGGAACCGTAGCCGCCGCAGCAGGACGAACCGTAGCAAGAACTGCCAGAACACGCCGACCCTTGGCAAGAACCGGTGTGGGTGGCGAAGCGGGCGCGCAAGCCGGAGAACAAGCCTCCGCCGCCGCACGAGGTACTGTTTGTGTAGCCTGAGCAGCCGCTGCAACTGGTCATATAACCGTTGCATCCGCCGCAACCGTAGCAACTGGCAGTAACAACTGCGCCAGTGCAACCGGAACAACCGGAACAACCGGAAAATCGACCGCCGAATGAGGCGGTGTCACCGCCCGTGGCGAGGGCGGTCATGAGTAGCAATCCGTACATCCGTGGAACCTCCAAGAGTCAAAGGGGGCATTCTGCGGCGCGCCGCCGCTGTTAAGCTAGGTACTATGCTAATTTTGCGCCGGGGTTTAGTCCAATGCCAATTCGCTAAAGTGCGAAGATTGGGAGCCTTAGCGAATCGTTAAAGTCGGAAGTTGAACAGAACGGAGATCGAAAGCCAAGGCGCGGAGAAGAAATGCGAAGACGCACCGCCAAGCCGCCAAATCGCCAAAGAAGATTGGAAAGAATGTTAAACCGCAGACACGCCAAAGCGCGGAGAAGAGAATCGAGTGATTCAATTTCGGCAGGGCTGTTCTGTTTTCTCACCGTGAGTCGGTGCCTTTTGAGTATGGCTCTGCACTGGGTGCGGCAAAAATTTCTGGCGGTTGTCCCCCCACCCGCTGAAACCTTCGGTTTCGACTACCACCCCGGCGTCATTCCAATGGGAATTTGAACCCATTTGCGCCCCCGCACCCAGAGCACAAACCCCCACCCAAAGATCGAACGCTTCCAGCGTATTGGGAATGCTTTACGTCATAAGCGTCGCTCAAGCCGACTTTTGTGCCCTCAGTTCCGCCCACCTACCCCTCCCCGGGCACAATCGCAACGACTGTCGATGAATCCGTCGGCAAATCATGAAATATCGACAAATTGCGAAAGCCAACCGCCCCCGCAAAGTGGGAGGTTGTGGGTCGAGCGGAGCGGGAACGGCTGGGTGAATGCCAGAAAAATTTGCCAGACCCCTCTGCACTCGTTGGCGTTTTGGCGCCTTGGCGGTCAAAACATTTACTGATATGTGAAAGGCCGGGTGTTCCGAATCATTTCCCTGTCACGAAGCTTGGAACATGATAAAATTGAATTGCACGCCGATGCCCACCCCATTGGGTTCTCCCCATGAAATTTGAATCGCTCTTCTCATTGTGCTTCTTCGGATTGGTTTCTTCGCTCACGGCAATGGAACCGACCAAGGAACAGGCCGATTTCTTCGAAAAACAAGTGCGCCCGCTCCTCACCGAAAAGTGTTTCAGTTGCCATAGCGAAGCGGCGAAAAAGGACAAAGGCGGTTTGACCGTCGATTCAATCGCTTCGCTCTTGCAGGGTGGCGATTCCGGCCCGGCCATCGTGCCCGGCAAACCGGAGACGAGCAAGCTCATTGAAGCGGTGCGATACGCGAACGAAGATTTGCAAATGCCGCCGAAGGCGAAGCTCGCCGCGAGCGAGATCGAAACCCTCGAAAAATGGGTGAAGATGGGGGCACCTTGGCCGAATACCGGGAAAGCCAGCACCAAGCGTACGGGCAAGATCACCGACGAAGATCGCAAATGGTGGGCCTTCCAACCGGTCGAGCCGGTGGTTGTTCCGGAGATTGCCGGAGTCGCTTCCCCCATCGATCGTTGGATTCAACAGAAGCTCAACCAATCGAAACTGACACCGGCTCCGGAAGCCGATCGCCGAGTGCTGATCCGCCGCCTGACTTTCGATCTCACCGGTTTGCCGCCGACACCCGGGGAAGTGGAAGCGTTCCTGAAAGATGAATCGCCGAACGCCTACGAGAAGTTGGTGAATCGCTTGCTCGATTCGCCGCGCTTCGGCGAACGCTCCGCCCGGCTTTGGCTCGATCTCGTGCGCTACGCAGATAGCGACGGCTACCGATTGGACGAATACCGGCCCAACGCCTGGCGTTACCGCGATTACGTCGTCCAATCGCTTAACGCGGATAAGCCGTACGATCGCTTCGTTCAGGAACAACTCGCCGGGGACGAGCTTTTTCCTGGCGACCCGCAGGCGCTCGTCGCCACGGGCTACCTGCGCCATTGGGTGTACGAGTACAACCAGCGCGACGTGCGCACGCAATGGAACCTCATCCTCGACGATGTGACCGACACCACCGCCGATGTGTTCATGGGAATGGGCCTTCAGTGCGCCCGCTGCCACGACCATAAGTTCGATCCGATCCTGCAAAAAGACTACTTCCGCTTGCGTGCCTTTTTCGCCGGGTTGCTCCCTCGAGACGACCTGACAGCCGCGACCGCGGAAGAGCGAGCCGCCCACGCGGAGAAATCGAAGGAGTGGCAAGCGAAGACCACGAAGCTGAGAGCCGAACTCGAAACGCTGGAAGCCCCTTACAAGAAGAAGGCGGCGGAAGGAGCGATCAAGATCTTCCCGCCCGACATCGAAGCGATGATCCGCAAACCCGTGGCAGAACGTGCGACGTTGGAACATCAACTGGCCGAACTCGCGTACCGCCAAGTGTACTTCGAGTACACCCGCTTCGATCGCAACATCAAAGGCGCGGACAAGGAACGGGTCTTGGCAATTCGCCGCGAACTCTTGGCGTCGGATTCCCTGAAACCGGCCCCGCTGCCACCGGCGTTCGCGGCAACCGATGTCGGCCCGAAAGCCGCGCCGATTACGATTCCGAAAAAGGGGGATGCCGAGATCGAACCGGGCTTCCTCACGCTCTTGGACGAACAACCGGCGAAGGTGGAAGCGCTGCCGAATTCCACGGGTCGGCGTTCGACACTTGCGAAGTGGCTGACGAACCCCGCCAATCCGCTCACTGCCCGCGTGATGGTGAACCGCCTTTGGCAGCAGCACTTCGGCACCGGTCTCGCGGCCAACGCCAGCGACTTCGGCAAGCTCGGCGAACCGCCGACGCACCCCGAATTGCTCGATTGGTTAGCCGCCGAATTCGTCTCGCCGTCTACGGGTGCAAAACCATGGTCGCTGAAGAACATTCACCGTTGGATCGTGACCAGTGCCTCGTACCGCCGGAGTTCCAATCACCCGGAAGTGAAGCAAGGGCGTTTGATCGATCCGGAGAATCGCCTGTACTGGCGGGGCAATGTCCGCCGTTTGGATGCCGAGCAAATCCGTGATTCGCTGCTCGCTGCAACCGGGGAACTCGATCTCACCCCGGGCGGGCCGGGCACGATGATGTCCGACTCCCGCCGTTCAATTTACAGCCGCATTATGCGGAATACCCGCGATCCGCTGTTGGACGTGTTCGACGCCCCGTATTGGTTCAGCAGTGCATCCTCCCGCGACACCACGACCACTCCCGTGCAATCGCTTATGCTTTTCAACAGTTCTTCATTGCTCAAACGATCGCGAACGTTGGCGGGCCGATTGGAAAAGGATGAACCTTCGGACGATGGAAAGCGGATCGAACGGGCGTACGCCATCGCCTTCGGCCGACCGCCGACGACGGAAGAAGCCTCCGCCGCCCGCGGATTCCTCGCCGAGCAGATGAAACGGATCGACCCCAAGAAATCGGGTTCCGCGGTGGCCGAGTTCGTCCCCGGGAAGATACCCTATCGGGATGGCCAAGCGGCGGAATTGAAACTCGGCGCTCACCACGGCTTCTTGGTACCGCACGCCGAGTTGTTCCCCAAAGCCGATTTTACTATTGAAGCATTCATCTCCGCGAAGACGGTTGCCGAGACGGCCGAAGTGCGAACCATCGCCTCCACATGGGACGGTAACCCGAAGAACGGCGGTTGGAACCTCGGCATCTCCGGAAAGAAGTCTCGCCGCAAACCTCAAACGGTCGTGTTGCAACTCTACGGGAAGAAAGCCGATGGCTCGTTCGGCGAAGAAGCGATTTTCTCCGATCAGCACATCGCCTTAAACAAACCGTACTACATCGCTGCGTCGGTGACCTTGGCCACGGGCAAAGCGCCGGGGAGCGTGCTCTTTTATGTGAAGGATCTTTCGAACGACGACGAACCGTTACTCAGCGCCAAGATCGAACATCCCGTGACGGGCGAGTTTGGCGAAAAGCAACCGCTCACCTTGGGGAGCCGCGGACCGAAAGGGGCATCCGGGTTCGACGGATTGATGGACGATATTCGGCTTTCTACCGGCGCTCTCGAAGTCGATCAGTTGTTATTCACGCGCGAAGGGGCCAACAAGGCGACCGTGGGCTACTGGCAATTCGAGGCCAAACCCAGCGCTTTCAAAGATTCGTCCGGCCACGGCTTCGATATCCGCACCCTCGCTCCGGTCGAAAAGGGCACCCGCGACGTTGCCAAGCTCGCTTGGATCGATCTTTGCCATGTGCTGCTGAATTCGAGCGAGTTCTTGTATATCGAGTAATTTTGTAGGGTGGGCACTGCCCACTGCGGTTGGAATGGATTTAGAAGATGGTGGGCAGTGCCCACCCTACAAGAATGGAACGGTATCGCATCATGTTACCCACCGCCCACTCCCGTCGCCAATGGCTCGCTTCCGCCGGTACCGGCTTCGGCGCCCTCGCGATGAATTCCCTACTCGCGGCCCCGCCGAAGCACAGCGCAGCGATCAAGCCGCACCACCCGGCCACGGCCAAAGCCTGCATCTTCCTGTTCATGGAAGGCGGCCCCAGCCAGATGGACACCTTCGACCCTAAGCCGATGCTGAACAAACTGGCCGGCAAACCCCTGCCGGAGAGCTTCGGCAGCGTCATCACCTCGATGGGGGAAGCCCGGGCGCCACTATTGGCCAGCCCTCGGAAGTGGAAACAGCATGGCAAAAGCGGCGCGTGGGTGAGCGAACTCCTCCCGCATACCGCCGAAGTGGTGGACGATATCGCTTTCATCCGTTCCTGCGTTGCGGATGGCATCAACCATTCGGCCGGCGTTTGTCAAATGAATACCGGATCGATCCTCGGCGGGCGGCCTTCGCTCGGCAGTTGGGCCACCTACGGCCTCGGTACGGAGAATGCCGATCTCCCGGCGTTCGTGGTGATGCAAGATAGCCAAGGCCAAGTGGTGAACGGCCCGCGCAACTGGAGTGCCGGGTTCATGCCCGCCGTGTACCAAGGCATCCGCATTCAAGGGGGCGTCGAACCGATTCCGAACCTCAACACGCCGGACGGCGTGAGTGATCCTCAACAGCGCGGCAAGCTCGATCTCCTCGCGCAGATGAACCGCAAGTTCGCCGATCAGCACGCCGAGCAAAGCGAACTCGACGCCAGATTGAAAAGCTACGAACTCGCCTTCCGCATGCAGGCCGAGGCGCCCGAGGCGGTCGATCTCACCAAGGAATCTGAGGAGACGCAAAAGCTCTACGGGTTGGACGTGAAGGAAACCGCCGCGATGGGAAGGTTGTGTTTGCTCGCCCGGCGGATGGTCGAACGCGGCGTCCGCTTCGTTCAAATTTACCACGGAGCCGGGAGCAAATGGGATGCACACAGCAAGTTGGAATCGAACCACGGCGGCTTGTGCAAAGCGATGGATTTACCCGTGGCCGGGTTGTTGAAGGATTTGAAACGCCGCGGATTGCTCGATAGTACGCTCGTGTATTGGGGAGGCGAATTCGGCCGCACGCCGATGAGCGAAAAGGGGGACGGTCGGGATCACAACCCCACCGGATTCACGCAGTGGATGGCCGGCGGCGGCGTCAAAGGTGGGCAAACCATCGGTGCGACCGACGAACTCGGTTTGCGGGCGATCGAGAACAAGTTGCACGTTCACGATCTGCACGCCACGGTGCTGCACCTGATGGGTTTGAACAACATGGATTTGGTGTACAAATACAAGGGCCGCCCGGAACGCCCGACGCTCAACGAAGGCGAACCCTGTTTGAAAGTGGTTACCGGGTGAGTTTCTGGCGAGCGGGGGCGTAAGCCCCCTGAGTTGAACACCTCAGCGGGCTATTGATGGTCAGGAATGCAATGCCTTCACAAGCAAGCA
>Ga0105048_10017724_pt1 | contig 10979 bp, 8 predicted proteins | sample MAT05_FD_78382 | JGI IMG/M metagenome (GOLD analysis project Ga0105048, IMG submission 78382) | Freshwater microbial communities from Lake Fryxell liftoff mats and glacier meltwater in Antarctica - MAT-05 | ecosystem: Environmental > Aquatic > Freshwater > Ice > Liftoff microbial mat | place...
AGGTCTGCGACAAAGCGCACCACAGCTCGCTCGACGGGAACACCACGCAGTCCGGTGCCTCTTCCGTCGCTTTCCGGCTTTGAACAACTCACCCCTTTGGCGGTTCCTTCGCGTTAAGCCAAGGCATCATCTTCCGCAGCTTTCGGCCGGTGATTTCCACCGGATGGTTGTTGTCGGCTTCATAAAGACGCTTAAAGTTCTTAAACCCGCCTTCGTATTCGGCGCGGAAGTCTCTGGCGAACTTGCCGCTCTGGATCTCAGCCAGCACTTTTTTCATTTCGGTTTTGGTCTGGTCTGTGATAATCCGCGGTCCGGTGACGAGGTCGCCCCACTCGGCGGTGTTGCTGATGCTGTACCGCATGTAGTCCAGCCCGCCGACATAGATCAGGTCGACGATGAGTTTCACCTCGTGGACGCACTCGAAGTACGCCATTTCCTCGGGGTATCCGGCTTCGGTGAGGGTTTCGAACCCGGCTTTGATCAGCGCCGCCAGTCCGCCGCAGAGGACGGCTTGCTCGCCGAAGAGGTCGGTTTCGCACTCGTCTTTGAAGTTGGTTTCGATGATCCCCGACCGGGCCCCGCCCACGCCCGCCGCCCACGCCAGCGCGACCTCCCGCGCCTTGCCGGTCGCGTCTTGGTGCACCGCCATGAGGCACGGCACGCCGCCGCCCTTTTCAAACTCGCTCCGCACGAGGTGCCCCGGTCCCTTCGGCGCCACCATGATCACGTCCACGCCCACCGGCGGGGTTATGGTCTTGAAGTGGATGTTGAATCCGTGGGTGAATCCGAGGATTTTCCCGGGGGTCAGGTGTTTCTCGATGCTCTTGAAGTACACCTCTGGCTGTTTTTCGTCGGGCAGTGTGACGATGATCAGGTCCGCCCGTTGAACGCCGTCTTCTACGGAGACCAGTTCGAAGCCCTTCTCAACCGCGAGCTTGCCGTTGGGCGAGTCCTTGCGGTTGGCGACGATCACCTTCACGCCCGACTCCCGCAGGTTTTGCGCATGGGCGTGCCCCTGCGACCCGAATCCGAGCACGGCTACGGTCTTTCCGGCGAGTCCGGTCAGGGGCGCGTCGTCGGCGTAGAGCATTTTCAATGGGTTGGGCATGACTGTGTCTCCAATTCGTCAGGGGCAATTTTCGGACAACGGCGGAACCAATCGAGTCGGAAATGTAGGGACCAAAACCCGCCACCACAAGCCTTCGCCCCGATCCGTCCTTGACTCCCCCCCGGCGCGACGCCGAGGTATTCTCTACGTATGTCTCTTCGGTACCCCGCGTTGTTCGCATCCGTCGTGTTGCTCGGCCTGACTGCGACCACCCCCGCCCAGCCGGTTCCCGACAGGCCCGCCGCTCCCCCGGCGGCCACTGTGCAGGCGTCCATCGACCGCGCCAAAGCTTTCCTATATTCCCGCCAGAAACCGGATGGTACATGGGAGAACCTCGACGCTCCCAGCCCCGCCGCCCGGGACGGTGGAAACGTCGACGGCACGCAGTGGGGTGGCATGACCGCCATCGTCACTTACGCTTTGCTCGCGTCGGGTGAGAAGCCCGCCGACCCGCGGCTCGTCAAGCCGATCGAGTTTTTGCGAAACACGAACCAGATGGCGGGACTTTATTCCGTCGGGATGCGGGCCCAGATTTGGCAGTTTCTCCCCGAAAACGCAGATAACCGCCGCGCGATCTTGCGGGATGGAAAATTACTCCTCGAAGCCGTCAACCGGTCCGGTCCCGCCCGCGGTTTGTATCGATACACACTTCGCCCCAACGGCGACTGGGACCATTCGGCGTCGCAGATCGCAGTGCTGGGAATTTGGGCGCTCGCCGAGCGAGGGTTTGAGGTCCCGCTGGACTACTGGCAACTTGTCGACACCGCATGGCGGGCGAACCAGCGCAACGGCGGCTGGGCGTACGACCAGCAACAGCAGCGGGAGGGCAAGTTGCTCGCCTCGATGACCGCAGCGGGCGTCGCCACGCTCTTCCTCACGCAAGACTTTCTGCACGCCCAAGACGGACTGAATTGTCGTGGCAACATCACCAATCGTTCGATCGAAGACGGGCTGAAGTGGATGGGCGAGAACTTCGAGCAAGCCGACAGCCTGTACGCGCTTTACGGTGTCGAGCGGATCGGCGTCGCGTCGGGATACAAGTACCTCGGCGAGACGGACTGGTACGCCTCCGGCGCGCGGCGACTTTTGGCGCAGCAGCGGGGCGACGGCGCATGGTCCGGTTTTGGGGGTGAGGATCCCAACACGGCCTTTGGACTGCTCTTTCTTGTCCGCGGCCGCGCACCGATTCTGATGTCCAAGCTCGATTACGACATTTCCCCCACAAAGAACGCTCCCAAGCCCATTGCTGGCGGAACTCCCCCCCGGGACGCCAACTGGAACCAGCGACCGCGTGATGCGGCCAACGCCACCCGGTTCGTCGCCAAGCAGGTGGAGAAGACGCTCAACTGGCAGATCACCAATCTCGCCGCCTCGCCGGCTGAGCTGCTCGACTCGCCGATTTTGTACATCTCTGGCAACCAGGCGCTGGCGTTCACGCCTGACGAGGAAGCCAAGCTCAAGAGCTATCTCCAACAGGGGGGCATGATCCTCGCCAACTCCGACTGCAACGCTCCCGCGTTTTCCCAGTCGGTTCGCGCTTTGGGCAAGCGACTCTTCCCGGCGTACGACTTCCGCGAGCTGCCCGACGACCACCCGATCTATACGCGGCAGCAGTTCCCGAGGATCGCCTGGAAGCAAAAACCTTCGCTGCTCGCGCTGGGCAACGACGTTCGCGAGATGATCTTTCTCATGCCCAACGGAGACACCGCCCGAGCTTGGCAAACCAACGACGTCGCCAAGCTTCCGCAGTTTCAGCTCCTCGCCAACCTCCACCTCTACTCCATCGACAAGACCTTCTCCCGCACTCGGGGCGAAACGTATCTTCTCACCCCACGAGCAGACGCCAAGCAGGCGCGCACACTAAAGGTTGCGCGGCTGAAGTATCCCGGCAACTGGGACCCGGAACCCGCAGGCTGGCCGCGACTTGCAACGCACCTGCTCAACACCCACGGCGTGACCCTCGCCACCGAAACGCTCGATCTCGGTTCCGGCAAGCTCGACCCCAAGGCCCACCCCCTCGCCCACCTCACGGGGACCCAGACACTCAAGCTCACCGAAGGACAACTAGCCGAGCTCAAAGGCTACGTCGACGCCGGCGGAACCCTGCTCATCGACTCCGCTGGTGGACGCGAAGCGTTCTCGTCGTCCGTCGAGGAGCCGTTGGTGAAAACTTTTGGAGATGCGCTGAAGGATCCGCTCAAGCCGGAAAGCGAACTCTTCCGGTTGTCTTCGCCCGCGGCTGCGCCGACGTTCCGTGCGTTTTCCCGCACGGTGCTGGCCGGGTCGGACCTCAAGGAGTTTCGACTCCGGGGTGTGACGCTTCCCGCCAGGGGCAACCTTTTCTTCTCTCGGGAAGACCTCTCGGCGGGTCTGGTCGGCCAGCCGGTTGACGGCGTTTTTGGCTATGCTCCGGAGACCGCCCTAGACCTTGTCACACGCGTGGCCCTGTGGTCCCTGGGCGACAGACCACCCCCAACCGGCGCCACCGCACCCGCCCTGAAACCGTGAAATCAGCACCCGGTTGTGTTAATGTATGTGTCTCGTGAAGATGATCAAAAGCCTCTTTTTCGCCTACCTCGCCCTGATCGTTCTCACTGTCACCGCCTACGCCGTCTCCCGCGTTTACACGAACCCGCGAGACCCGGAGACCCTGTACACAACCTACCTCGGTTCGATCCGGTCTTTTGACCCCGTCTCGATCGCCGATGTCATTTCTTCAGACATCGCCGGGCACTTTTACGAGTGCCTGTACAACTACAAGTACGGCGGCCGGACGGACGAGCTCATTCCCCAGCTCGCCGCCGCCATGCCCGAGGTCTCCGCCGACGGGCTGACGTACACCTTTCCCATTCGGCCAGGCATCCACTTTTTCGACCCGCAAAAGCAAATCTGGGACGACGGCGTCGGGCCAGAGGTCACCGCGCATGACATCGTGTACTCGTGGAAACGCATGGCCGATTTCCACTCTGCCGCCCCGAGCTATTCCACCGTGCTGCAGGACAACGTCGTCGGGTTGGATGAGTTCCGGGCGTATACGGAAAAAACCGACGAGGGCAAGGTCGACTACGACCGCCCGGTGGAGGGGCTGGTCGCGAGGGACGCACACACGCTGGTAGTGAAGCTTTCCCGCCCGGTACCCAACTTCGTGCAGCTCACGGCGTATCTGGGCTTGGCTGCGACGAGTCGCGAGTCGGTCGAGAAGCTCGCGGCGAAGGGACAGTCTCTGCGCGAGCGGCCCATTGGCACGGGGCCGTACGGCGTGATCGACTACAAGCCAGAGCAGCGGATCGTTTTGGTCGCCAATCCCGCGTACCGCGGCCGGCCGGACATCAACCCCGCCGAGGGGGCGAAACTGTCCGCCACCGAGCGTTTACCCCACATCCAGCGGATCCAGTTCGACTACATGCCCGAGTCGCTCCCGCCGTGGTACCTCTTCCTGCAGGGCCGGTACGACGCGATGGGTATTCCCAAGGAGACCTTCGCCCAAGCCATCACCCCCGAGCGCACGCTTCGCCCGGATTTCGCTGCACGCGGGATCAACCTCAAGATTGATGAGGACCCGGGTCTGTACTTCCTGCAATTCAACATGACCGACGCCGTGGTGGGGAAGAACAAAGCCCTCCGGGAAGCCATCGCCCTCTCCATCGACCGCGAGAACTTTATCCGCATTTACCTTAACGGCCGGGGCATTGCGGGCACGGGTATCCTCCCACCCGACGCGCCGCTTTACGACAAAGATTACGTCGGTCCGTTCAACCGCTTCGACCTCGCCGCAGCCAAGCTCAAAGTCGCGGAAGCCAAGATCGCCGCCGGCGGGAAGCTCCCCACCCTCAAACTTCAGATGCAGGACTCCGACACTGACCAGCGTCAGTACGCCGAGTTCCTCTGTGCGGGTTTCCGCGCGGCTGGCTTGGACGTCAAGCCCGAGTACAACACCTACGCCCGGTATCTTGAGAAGCTCGACGCCAAGGAGTATCAGATAGCCTACGGCGGCTGGTATCCCGACTACCCCGACGAGAAGACTTACCTCCGCCTATTTGACGCCACGCTCGCCAAGCCGCCCGGGTCGAACACCACAGGTTATGTTAACGCCGTCTATCAGGAGAAGCTCGAACGGGCGCTGGTCATGCCACCGTCGAAGGAGCGTGATGCGCTGTACCTCGAACTGGCAAAAATCGTCGATACGGACCTTCCGATCACACCCGTGTTCTTCCCACTGAGATACCGCCTGAGATACGACTGGGTCGGCAACGCCAAGCCGCCCGTTTTCACGCAGGGCTTCTACGCGCACTGGACCTTGGACACCGAAAAGCGCCGCAAGGCGCTGCTCGGCAGATAACCGGAGACACCCGCCGAATGTGGGCATACATCCTCAGGCGAACGCTGCTGATGATCCCGACCATCTTCGGGGTGCTGCTGCTGACTTTCGCGCTGTTCAACCTCGTCGCCAAGGACCCCGCCCGGGTCGTGGCCGGTCGCAACGCCACGCCCGAGGTCATCGAAGCCACCCGCGCCAAAATGGGCCTGAACAAGCCCGCCTTCTTCAACCCCGCCGCCACCACCCGCCCCGTCGCCATCACCTCGGGCCCCCTCGCGGGAACGACCCGCGACAAGAGCACCCTCGAGCGCGTCGGAGCTTTCTTCGACTCCCGCTTTTTCGACCTCGCCCGGTTCAAGTTCCCCAATTCCATCCGGTCAGACCGCCCCGTGATGGAGATCATCCGCGAGAAGGCCCCGGTGTCGCTGGCGATACAGGTACCCGCGTTTCTGATCTCGCTGGGCGCGCAGCTCGCGATTGCACTCTTCGTCGCTTCCCGCCGTGGGTCGGGCATTGATGTGAGCGTCACGCTCCTTTGCGTCGCGTCGCTGGCGGTTCCCTCGCTGTCGCTGTACATCGCGTTTCAGTGGCTGCTCGGGGCCAAGCTCCAGCTTTTCCCGGTCGCCGGCTGGGAGACGGGGATCTACGCGATTCAGTACGCGGCGCTCCCGATCGTTTGTGCGGTATTCCTTTCCCTCGGCGCCGGCGTTCGGTTCTACCGCACGGTGGTCCTCGAGGAAGTCAGCGCCGACTACATCCGCACCGCCCGCGCCAAGGGCGTTTCGGAAGTCGACACCATGCTCGTCCACGTTCTGCGAAACGTGATGATCCCCGTCGTCACCAACACCGTCACCGCGCTCCCGTTCCTCATGTTCGGCGCGATCATCTCCGAACGGCTCTTCCAGATCCCCGGCTTGGGCGGCCTCCTCGTCGAAGCCGTCTTCAACCAAGACCATGGCGTCGTCATGGCCGTCACCTATATCACCGCCGTTTTCTACTGCCTCGCCCTCCTCCTGTCCGACATTTGCTACACCCTCGCCGACCCCCGCGTCTCCCTCCGCTAGCACACCCACCCCCCCACACCCATGACCACCATCTCCTACCCCGACACCCCAGCCGCCGAGAGCAACCCCGGCGCATTCCGCCTCTTGCTCTCCCGCCCCCTGCCCGCCATCAGCTTTTTCCTCGTTTGCGGCTATGTCCTGCTTGCCCTGCTCACCCTCATCCCCGCCTTCACCCGCGCCGCGACCGACCCCCTCCTCCAGCTCGACCTCCCCGACGGCACCTCGATCACCGAATACGCCCCGCCCTCCCTGAGAAACTTCCCCAGCCGCCTCCTCGGTACTGACATTCAAAACCGCAGCGTCTTCTACCGCACCCTTTACGGAACCCGCACCGCCCTGACCATCACGCTCTTCGCCTCGGCCCTGTCTTTGGGCATTGGCGTGGTCCTCGGGGTCTCAGCCGGGTACTTCGGTGGCTGGCTGGACGAGTTTGTCACTTGGCTGGTCGCCACGTTCTCCGCCGTGCCCGATGTGCTGCTGCTGATCTCGCTGGGTTTCATCCTCAAGCCGATCGACCTCGGTTTCCTTGGATGGAGAGACGCCGATGGGTCGGGCATGCCGATTCCAGAGTTAGCGGTGATAATCTTCGCCCTTGGTCTTACTGGCTGGGTGGGCATCTGCCGCCTCATTCGCGGCGAGGTGCTCAAGCTCCGGTCCTTCGACTACGTATCTGCCGCCAAGGCCCTGGGCCTCTCCGAAGCCCGCATACTCTTCCGCCACGTCCTGCCCAATACGCTCCACCTGGTCATCATCACGTTTACGCTCGGGGCCATTGGATATGTGCAAGCCGAGGTGTTTCTCACCTTCCTGGGCTTGGGCGTGTCCGACGCCCCGTCGTGGGGTCGGATGATCGACGACGCCAAGCTCGAACTGCTCCGGGGTGTTTGGTGGCAGTTCGCTTCGGCGACGGTCGCCATCGGCGTGCTTTCCCTCGCCCTCTCGCTGTTGGGCGACGCCCTCCGCGACGTGCTCGACCCCAAGACGCGGAGCCGCCGATGACCCCGTGCCCCGACCGACCAGACTCACTACACTTGCCCGGTCGCCACAGACCGCGCCCCATCCCGAGGACCCCCGCCCATGGCTGATCGTGCCCCGCTGCTTGAAGTGAAAAACGTTTCGATCGGGTTTGACACCTCTCGCGGGATGATTGTCCCGGTGAACAATGTGTCATGGTCGATCTACCCCGGCCAGACCTTCGCCCTTGTCGGCGAGTCTGGCTGCGGGAAGTCGGTATCGGCGTTGTCGGTCCTTCGACTGATTCCCACGCCGCCGGGCAGGTACCTCCAAGGGGAGATCAACTTCGAGGGCCGCAACCTCTTGAAGCTCAGCGAATCCGAAATGCGAAAAGTCCGCGGTAAGGACATCGCAATGATCTTCCAGGAGCCCATGACCTCGCTGAACCCGGTGTACACCGTCGGCGACCAAATCATGGAAGCCGTCCGCCTCCACCAAAATGTGTCCCGCTCCCAAGCCATCCAGATCGCCGTGGACGCCTTGGGCGACGTCGGCATCGCCGACCCCCGCGCGCGGCTGAGCGTGTATCCCCACCAGATGTCCGGCGGCATGCGACAGCGCATTATGATCGCGATGGCCCTGGCGTGTCAGCCGAAGCTCCTCATCGCCGACGAACCCACCACCGCCCTCGACGTCACCGTGCAAGCCCAGATCCTGGAGCTGCTCCGCAAACTCCAGAAGGAGCGCGGCATGGCGATGCTGCTGATCACTCACGACCTTGGTGTGGTGGCCGAAAACGCCGACGTCGTTGGCGTGATGTACGCGTCGCATGTCGTCGAATACGCCGACGTCAACGCCCTTTTCGACAACCCGACGCACCCATACACGCAGGGCCTTTTCCGGTCGATGCCCAAGCTCGGGGTCAAGCATGAAAGGCTGGAGACGATCCCCGGGATGGTGCCCGCGCCGGGCCGGTTCCCGTCTGGCTGCAAGTTCCACCCACGGTGTTCCTCGATGAACGGCGACGCGGTCTGCACGAAGACCGACCCGAATCTGCGCGAGGTCGCGCCGGGGCACTGGGCCTCGTGCCACCACGCCCCCGGGTATGAGATCGCCGCCATCACCACCCCGCACCTCACCTACAAGCGCACCCCGCTCGAGGTGATGTCGGGATAACCGGGGAAGGCCCACCAGTCGTACACCCCTTCAACCCAAGATCCGGCAAAACGAGTCACCATCAAAACACCATGAGCACAGCCGCCACCGCAACCCAAGAGCTGAATCGGTCGATCACCACCGCCCCCCTGGTGCAGGTTCGCGACCTCAAGACATACTTCCCGATCAAGAAGGGCTTACTCGCCCGCACGGTCGGCTTCGTCAAAGCCGTCGACGGCGTCTCGTTCGACGTCCAAGCCGGGAAAACCCTCGGCTTGGTGGGCGAGTCTGGATGTGGGAAGACGACCGTGGGCCGGTCGTTGCTTCGGTTGATCCCGGCCACCGGCGGGCAGGTGCTTTATCGCGGCGAGGACTTCTTCGCCCACTCCGGCGAGCGACTGAGGCGACTGCGCCAGAAGATGCAGATCATTTTCCAAGACCCGGTCGGCTCGCTGAATCCGCGGATGACCGTGGGCAACATCATCGGCGAGCCGTTGGAGGTGCACGGCTTGGCGAAGGGCAGTGACAAGCGTGATCTGGTGGTCTCGCTGCTGCAGCGCGTCGGCTTGGATCCGTCGTACCAGTCACGGTATCCCCACGAGTTTTCCGGCGGTCAGCGGCAGCGGATCGGCATCGCCCGCGCGATCGCGCTCTCGCCGGATTTCATCGTCTGCGACGAGCCCGTGTCGGCCCTCGACGTCTCGATCCAGTCGCAGGTGCTCAACCTCCTTAACGACCTTCAGCAGGAACGTAATATCGCGTACCTGTTCATCGCCCACAACCTCGCCGTTGTGGAGCACTTCTCCCACGAGGTGGCGGTGATGTATCTCGGCCGGATCGTCGAAAAGGCGAACTCAGTCGACCTTTACCGCGACCCCAAGCACCCCTACACCGTCTCGCTGCTCTCCGCCGTCCCCGAGCCCAATCCCCGCCCCACAAAGAAACGCATCGTACTCAAAGGCGAGATCCCCTCTCCCTCCAACCCGCCCACAGGCTGCCACTTTCACCCCCGCTGTCCCCTCACCCGCACCCTCGCCGCCAACCACAACGCAGCCGAGTCCACCGAGGTGAAAACCTCAGGCGAAACCTTCCGGGTTATGAACCGCTGCAAGGTTGAGCTCCCCGTCCTCGAGGTCAAGTCCGCCGAGTCCGGCCACTGTGCCGCCTGCCATTTTGCCGACTAACCCTCTGACTTGGGCGACCAGGGTCTCGGCGGTACGCTGTCGTTCATGTCGACCTTGAAGGAGCTGTTCCGCTACCACGATTGGGCGTTCGGTCGACTTGTTGCGCACGCGCGCAACCTCACTCCGTCCGAGCTGGACGCGGAGTTCCCCATCGGCCCGGGCTCGATGCGCCTGATCCTGATTCACACCTACGAGTGCGAGCTGTGGTGGCTGTCGGTCGCCAACGGCGTTCCCGCGTTCAACGGCCCGCCGGACGACCTGGGCTTGGAGGAACTGGATGTCCTTCGCCTCGATCTCGCCGCCCGCAGAGACTCTGCCATCGCCACCTGGGGCGACGCCGGTCTCGCTGCCGGTACCCGCTACGCCAACCGCGCCGGCAGGGAACTCACGCGCCGTCGCGCGGATCTCCTGCTTCACGTCGCCAACCACGCCGTCCACCACCGCGCCCAAGCCCTGAACATTCTCCGCAGGCTCGGTAAGCCCGTGCCTTGGCTGGATTACTTCGCCTACCGCTGGCCAAGCTCCCTCAGCGTCGAGGCGCCAGAAGAACCGCTCGGCCCGTCTCACCTCACCGCCCCCCACCTCGCCGATCTGTGGGACCACGCCGGCCGAACCACTGACGCCTTGGTAGACGCCTTCCGCACCGCCGGCGATGGCGCCCTCTGGATCAAACACGAGATTGGCGTGGGTTCCGCGGGTGAAACGCTTAAGCACCTGATCGGCCCGGAACAGTTGTGGCTTGCCGCGTTCGCCAACGAGCCCTCCCCGGCTGCGGAACCCAATCCCAAGCTCGTTCCCCTCGACATTCTCAGCGATCAACTGACCCACACCCACCACGCCTACTGCGCCCTGATCCAGTCCGAGTCAAACCTGTCCCGCCCCGTCACCGCCACAGTCGCCCCGAACGTCGATGTCACATGCGCTATCGGCGAAGCGATCCTCCAACGTGTCCTGCACCGCACCCACCACCACGCCCAGCTAGCCAACATGCTTCGCATCGCAGGCGTTAAGTCGCCGGGTCTGGACTATTTGGCGTTACTTCCCGACGAGCGAATGTGATTCCAATAACACGTTTCCGGCGTTGGATGTGATGTTCGTTAAGAATCCAAAAATCTCATCAAGGTATCGATTTTTTTCCCATCCAAAGTACCGTCTTGGGCTGTAGAGAGTCTTGCCAGCGGCTGCGGTTTGAGCTC
>Ga0105048_10017725_pt1 | contig 10979 bp, 6 predicted proteins | sample MAT05_FD_78382 | JGI IMG/M metagenome (GOLD analysis project Ga0105048, IMG submission 78382) | Freshwater microbial communities from Lake Fryxell liftoff mats and glacier meltwater in Antarctica - MAT-05 | ecosystem: Environmental > Aquatic > Freshwater > Ice > Liftoff microbial mat | place...
GTGGTTGCTTTAGTGGCTAAGGACGAGGGCGAGGCAGCCGCCCGGAGAGATTTTATTCGCCGCAACACGGGAGATTTGAATTCCGCTTTGATACAGCTTGCGCAGACAGCGGGCGACAAGCTGTCGGACCTCGGGAAAATTGTTTATTCTCACCCGGAGTGGTCAAGTTTCCTCCAATATCTGGTCCACACCTACCGCCAGATGGGCCAACCATCTAATTTCGCGGATCAGATAGAGCAGGTGCTTCGTGGAACGCTTGGGTTCGAGAAACTTCGTGCTTCGAATAACCAGTTGGCCCGTCGCTTACTGTCTGGAATCGAGGCCTACGTAACCTATCTCAGGATGCCTGGACAACCGCTGAAGCTCGTGGATAGCACGGGGTTCTCTCTCCAGAGCATCCGAACTGTCATGGCGCACCGCGGTAATATCGGGCCAGATTCATGGGATCGTGACCGCCTGTTCCGTGACGGGGACCGAACCCTACAGGACATGATGGGAGTGCTGTTGCGCGTTCCCGAACTGCGTGAAAATCTGAACGCTGTTCTTGGTGGTAGAGCGCCGGATGGCGACAAACTCGCACTCATCTTAAAGGACTGGGTAAATGGCGAAGAAATCACAACGATAGCCGCACGCCATTTCACTGACGAAGGCACAGATCCCGTAACCGCCCTGACCAAATGCGGACAAAACCTCTTCGGGAAACTCGCTCAGACATCATCGTGGGGCCTGAACGCATTGCTGGCGATTACAGGATCCAGCCTTTCGGATGACGAACGTAGCCGTCTCGCTAACTTGCCGTCGCAGGTATTCTACGGAGTTTCTACAGACGAAGCGATTACCCTGCGTCTGCTTGGGGTCCCGCGCCGAGCCGCTACGCACCTCGCGCGAACCTTAGATATTCGCGCGGAAGAGCCCCTTCCGTCGGTCCGCCAACGTCTCGCCGCGCTCTCAGATGAACAGTGGACTTCCGCGTTGGGACCTTCGGGTAACATCTATCGCAAAGCATGGCGCATTATTGAGGGCACGGAGTGAGGTGCCGCCAACGATACTACAAAAGTGATTCGATGAACCCCAAAGACATTACCGAAGCCAAAGACCCCGATCTGCGAGCCTCCATGGCCGCCATGCAACGGGCCGCCGAATCGGCCCGTAAGACGGCCATCCAGACCGGCACGGACCTGATCAGCGTAAAAGACGGAAAGCTTACCCGTGTAGAGGAATTAAGGGGTCATTAGTAGAGGAATTAAGGGGTCATTACGATATTATTGACATTTTTCCCGGGAGCAGTTTCGTCGCGGACATGCGCGGACATGCGCGGAAGCGTGCGGTGAGCCGGAGGTAGCTCGCTTGTTTCGGACGAACTTCACTGCCTCGAGCACTAGGAGCGGGATGGCACCCAACGCCAGCAACCAGAGGACGTCGCCAAACGGCAGCGATGATGTCTTCAGGAATCGGCCGAGCGTCGCGTTGTGCTGGCTCCAGATCTGCAGGCAGAACGAAACCACCACCACGGCCACGAGGTTGATATTCGTGAAAAGCGAGATACGCCAGAGGGGCTTTGTTTCACTGCGCGCGCCGAAGGACCGCAGCAGCTCGGCAATGACCAGAACGGCGAAGGCCTGGGTGCGCGCCGATTCGGCTGTACCAGTTTTCAGCGCGTAGAAGTAAACCGCGAACGCGACACCCGCCGTGAGGAAGCCCGTGATGAGCATCGTCCAGAGAAACCCGCGGTCCATGATGCGCTCAGACGCGCGACGCGGGCGCCGTTTCATCACGTCGGGATCAATCGGGTCGGTGGCCAGGCAGAGCGCGGGCAGTCCGTCGGTGACGAGATTGATCCAGAGCAGGTGAATCGGCAGCAGCGGCACGGGCAGGCCGATGATCACGCACACCGTCATGAGCAGTAGCTCACCGGTATTGCCGGCCAGCAGGTATTGGAGCGTTTTGCGGATGTTGTCGTAGATGCCACGGCCTTCTTCCACGGCGGCGACGATCGTGGCGAAGTTGTCATCGGTCACAATCATGTCCGACGCCTGCTTGGTGACCTCGGTGCCCGTTTTCCCCATGGCGATGCCAATGTCGGCACCCTGGATGGCTGGCGCGTCGTTGACGCCATCGCCCGTCATCGCAACCACCGCGTCGTTTGCTTTCCAGGCACGGATGATGCGTAATTTGTGTTCGGCTGTGACGCGGGCGTAAACGGCGGCATCGGGTGCGCGTCGCTTCAACTCGTCGTCGGATAGCTTGTCCAACTCGGCTCCGGTAACGGCGACGTTGTCACCGGAAGCGATGCCGAGTTCACGCGCGATCGCGGTCGCGGTGTGCGGGTGATCGCCGGTGATCATGACCACGCGAATGCCAGCGGCGCGGCATTTCGCGACGGCGTCTTTGGCCTCCTGGCGCGGCGGATCATACATGCCGGTGAGGCCGACGAATACGAGATCCCGCTCGACAGCATCGGACGTGAGCGTTTCAGGCGAAGCGTTTTCCTGGTCGCGAAAAGCCGAGCCGAGCACACGCAGGGCTTGCTGCGCCATCGCGGCATTTTGTGCCTCGATCTGCTTGCGGTCCTCGTCAGTCAGCGGCCGGACGCCGGTGCTGGTGTAGAGATTCGTGCAACGTTGCAGCAGCACATCGGGCGCGCCGTTGACGAAGGCGCGAAGCTTTCCGTCCGGCAGTTTCCGAATCACCGCGCTGCGTTTCCGGTCGGAGTCGAATGGCAGTTCGTGATGCTTGGGCAACTCCCGCTCAATCCGCTCGCGGTCGCCGCCAGCTTTCGCGCCAGCGGCAAGCAATGCGCCTTCGGTGGGATCGCCGACGACTTTCCATTTGCCTTCCTCCTCGACGAGATGCGCGTTGTTGCAACCTAGGAGAACGGTTGCGAGTTCGAGCAACGGCGCCGCATGCGATGAGTCCGTCGTTCCTCCTTCAATCCGCACTTCGCCCTTCGGTCCGTAGCCCTCGCCGGTGACTTCGTAGCTTTGGCCGGCGACGTAAAACGCTCGCACGGTCATCTCGCCGACGGTCAAGGTGCCGGTCTTGTCGGTGCAGATCACTGTCGTCGAGCCGAGCGTCTCGACCGCGGGCAGTTTGCGCACCAGTGCGCGGCGGCGGGCCATGCGCGATACGCCGAGCGCGAGCGCAACCGTGACGACGGCCGGGAGCCCTTCGGGGACGGCCGCCACGGCGAGGCTGACCGAGGTCATGAACAACTCCAAGAGTTTCGTTCCGCGCACCAGCCCCAGCACGAACAGCAACGCGACGATGCCCAGCGTCGCCCAAATCAGGATACGCCCGAATGAGTCGAGTTTCTTCTGCAGCGGCGTGCTCTCGTCCGCACCCGCCGCCTCAAGCAGGCCCGCGATGCGGCCCAACTCCGTGCCCATCGCGGTGGCCACGACGATGGCCTGCGCCGTGCCGGTTGCGACGCTCGTGCCCATGAACACCATGTTCTCGCGGTCACCGAGCGGAATGTCGGCTTTGTCCAACGTCACGGTTTTTTTCTCCACCGATTCCGATTCCCCGGTCAGCGCGGACTCGATGCATTTGAGCGAAGCGGCCTCCCGGAGTCGGGCATCGGCGGCAACCAAGTCGCCCGCTTCCAGCACGAGGATGTCGCCGGTGACGATGGCTGTGGCGGGCATCACGGTGACCTGCCCGCCGCGTCGCACCTTCGCTTGCGGCGCGGTCATCTTCTTGAGTGCAGCGATGGATTTCTCTGCATTGAACTCCTGATAGAAACCGATGACGGCGTTGAGCACGACGATCGCCAAGATCGCGATGGCGTCCACGACCTCGCCGAGCACACCGGAGACGACGCCGGCAACGATGAGTATCCAGATGATGAGGCTCTTGAACTGCCCGAGAAAAATCCGCCACGGGCTGATGCGCTTGCCTTCCTTCAGCTCATTCGGGCCGTTGGCCGCGAGCCGTTGGGCGGCCTCCGCTGCGGAAAGTCCGGCCGCTGCCGAGCCGAGTTTTGCCAACACATCCTCGGCCGACAGGTTGTGCCAGATCTCACCCTTGGGTGGTTCGGCTGGGGGTGTCTCGGTGTTGACGGGGCCAGAGCTCATAGTTTTACCCTCCGGAGTCGAAGGGCGTTGGTGATGACCGACACAGAACTGAAACTCATGGCGACACCCGCGATCATTGGGCTGAGTAGAATGCCAAAAAACGGATACAGAAGCCCCGCTGCGATGGGAATGCCCAGTGCGTTATAGCCGAACGCGAAGAACAGATTTTGCCGGATATTTCGCATCGTGGCGCGGCTGAGATGAATCGCTTTGGCGATGGCGCGCAGGTCACCTTTCACAAGCGTGACACCGGCACTTTGCATGGCCACGTCCGTGCCTGTGCCCATCGCAATCCCTACGTCTGCTGCCGCCAACGCCGGCGCGTCGTTGACCCCGTCGCCGGCCATCACAACGACTTGCCCTTCGTTTTGAAGTTTCTGGATTTGATCGCTCTTGGCCTGCGGTTCGACTTCGGCCTCGACCACGTCGATATCCAGCGTCTTCGCGACGGCTTCAGCGGTGCGTCGATTGTCGCCGGTGACCATCACGATTTTTAATCCTAGCGCGTGCAAATCTCGAATCGCATCTGGCGTCGTGGACTTCACCGGATCAGCGACTGCGAGCAGGCCCGCAGTTTTTTTGTCAACTGCGACAAAAACCACAGTTTGCCCTGACTGCTGAAGCTGTTCCGCCTTGGCTTCCAAAGTGCCGAGGTCAGTCACGCCTTCGGTGCGCAGGAAACTCGGTTTGCCGACTAACACAGATTTGTTTGCAACTCGACCGAAGACACCGCCGCCGGTGACCGAACGGAAATCGGTTACCATTTCAAGATTTAGGCTTTTGGTTTTCGCATCCGCGACGATGGCAGCGGCCAGTGGGTGTTCGCTGTTTTGTTCAAGCGAAGCCACGAGACGGAGCAGTTCATTCTGGTCGAAGCCGACAACTGCCAGCATCTCGCTCAGGCGCGGTTTTCCCTCGGTGAGCGTGCCTGTTTTGTCCACGACGAGCGTAGTGATTTCTTCCAGACGTTCGAGCGCCGCGGCGCTTTTCAAAAGGATACCTTCCTGCGCGCCGCGGCCCACTCCGACCATGATCGACATGGGAGTCGCCAGCCCGAGCGCACAAGGGCAGGCGATGATCAGCACCGCGACGGCATTAACGATGGCATACGCGAGTCGGGGCTCCGGGCCGAAAATCATCCACAACACAAACGTCAGTAGGGCAGAACCCACTACGGACGGGACGAAAATCTTGGCGACCTTGTCCGCGAGACCTTGAATCGGCGCGCGACTGCGCTGTGCTTCCGCGACGAGACTTACGATCCGTGCGAGCAACGTGTCGTTGCCCACTTTTTCCGCACGCATGACAAAAACGCCTGTGCCGTTCACCGTGCCGCCGGTCACTTTGTCGCCAACGCTCTTTTCTACCGGCAACGGTTCGCCGGTGATCATGGATTCCTCGACGCTGGAATGCCCTTCGACCACCACGCCATCCACGGGCACTTTTTCGCCCGGCACGACGCGCAGCCAGTCGCCGACTTTCACTTGGTCGAGCGGCACGACATGATCGCCACCGGATGCAACCTGCCTGGCCGTGGGCGGCGCCAGATTCAGCAACGCCTTGATGGCGCTGCCGGTGCGACTGCGCGCACGAAGTTCGAGTACCTGACCAAGCAGCACCAAAACGATAATCACGGCAGCCGCTTCAAAATAAACATCCACCGTACCATGAGGGCGCATCGCCGGCGGGAAAATTCCCGGCGCGATCATCGCCACGACGCTGTAAACGAAAGCTGTGCCCACGCCGATGGCGATCAGCGTGAACATGTTCAAATTCCACGTTATCAGCGAACGCCAGCCACGTTTGAAGAACGGCCAGCCGGCCCACAGCACGACGGGGGCGGAGAGAGCGAATTGAATCCAGCGCGACGTATCACCCATCACCCAGCTATCGTGGCCGATTCCCGGAATCAAATGAGCCATCGCAAGCACGAAGACAGGCAACGCAAGTGTGCCGCCGATCCACAGCCGCCGCGTCATGTCCTTCAATTCGCCACCGTCATCGTCGTCATCCATGCCCATCGTGGCGGTCTTCAGTTCAAGCGCCATGCCGCACTTGGGGCAATCGCCCGGATGATCCTGTTGCACCTCCGGGTGCATCGGGCAGGTGTAGATGGGTTTGCCCGCCGCGGGTACGACCCACGCGGGATTTCGCTCCAATGCCATGCCGCATTTCGGACAATCACCCGGTTTGTCCGACTCCACGCCGGGACACATGGGGCAAAAATATTTTGAGGCAGCAGAAGGTTTTACCGCCGCGTCGCCGTGGTCGTGACAACAGGAATGTTTTTCTCCGCCGTGTTCGTGATGCGCGTGGGCCTCCATGCCGCTGCTGGAAGGTTTGGCTCCGGACAGAAACTTCTTCCGGCAATGTTCGCTGCAAAAGTAAAACGTGTTCCCGGCGCGTTCAGCTTGCAGAGCCGTCGCTTCGTCCACTGTCATTCCGCAAATCGGGTCTTTGGTCATATTAGTTCTATTTTAGGTCGCTGATTCTTCAGGTTCAAATTGATCGAAGCGGGCGAGCAGTTTTCCCGGATCGCCGGATTCAGTCTACCGCACCGGCCAGCAGAGGAGGATCAACGGCACTCCGACCAGCACGACAATCAACGAAAGTGGTGTGCCCAGCCGCGCATAGTCGCCGAACCGGTAGCCGCCCGGCCCCATCACCAGGGTGTTGCATTGATGGCCGATGGGAGTGAGGAAATCACAGCCCGCGCCCACGGCGACCGCCATCAGAAAGGCATCCGGTCGCATTTGCAGATCGGTCGCGAAATTCGCGGCGATGGGTGCCATCACCAATACGGTGGCGGCATTGTTGAGAAACGGAGTGGCTGCCATCGCCGCGACGAGGATCAGTCCCACCGCCGCCCAAGGCGGCACGCCGGTCGCCACCGATGACAGCCAGTTGGAAATGAGCTGCGTTCCTCCCGTTTCCTGCAGTGCCCCGCTGACCGGGATCAGCGCGCCGAGCATCACCAGAATCGGCCATTCCACACTCTCATATGCCGTGCGGATCGGCAATGCGCCGGTTAGAATCACCAGCACGGCCGCGCCGAAAAACGCCACCGGCGCGCTGACCAGCCCGAGCGCGGCCATCGCCATCGCCCCGCCGAGAGTCGCCACGGGAATGAGTCCGCGGCGCACGCTGCCGAGATGGATGGTGCGTTCGGCCAGTGGCAGACAACCGAGTTGCCCCAAGCGCTCGGGTAGGATTTTCAACGGCCCCTGAATGACGATGACGTCACCCACGCGAAGTTTAGTGTCGCGCAGGCCTCGGGTCAGTTGCTCGCCCGAACGCGAAATCGCCAGCAGGTTGACGCCGTGGCGTTCGTGCAGCGCCATGCTTCCCGCCGCCTGCCCCACCAACGGGGAATCCGCGGTCACCACCGCCTCGATCACGCCGACATCTTCTTTGCGTGTGCCGGTCACCGCCGCACGATCCTGGCCGGTGAGCATCAGGCCGGACGTCACGATGGCCCGCTCCAGTTGATCTGGATCGCCTTTGAGCAAAAGCAAGTCGCCCGCCTCCAGTGTGGCGTTGCTCATGGAGATTCTTGCCCGCTTTTCACCACGCAGGATCGCGGTGATTTCGATTTCTTCCTGATTCGCCGCCGTAAATTCCGCCACCGTTTTGCCAATCGCATTCGACTGTTTCGCCACCTCTGCCTCGGTGTTGTAGTCCGTGATGTCCACGGCCTCGCCCAAGGTCGGCGTGGCCCGGCGGTCGCTCGGCAGCAGACGGTAGCCGAAATGCAGGAAAACCATCCCCACGGCTGCCAGCCCGAGGCCGACTGGAGCATAGTCGAACATCCGGAAAGGCTCGCCGGTCAATTGTTCTCGCACGCGGGAAACGATGATATTGGGCGACGTGCCGATCAGCGTGATCAGCCCGCCGAGAAGCGAGCCGAATGACATCGGCATCAGGAAAACCGAGGCGGACGATTCGGACTTTTTCGCCATTTTCATCGCCGCAGGCATCAACATCGCCAACGCGCCGATGTTTTTGACCAGTGCCGAGAGCAAGGTCACCGAACCGACGAGCACGGTAAGCTGCCACTGCACCCGCGACACGTGACTGCTGACAAATCGCAGGGCACTTTCGATGATGCCGGAGCGTGCGATCGACGCGCTCAGGACCAAGGCGCTTGCCACGATGATCACGATGTCGTCGCTGAACCCCGTGAAGGCCTTGTTCGCCGGCACGGTGCCAGCCACCAGCGAGGCGAGCAGCGCTAGAATAGCCACAAGGTCATAGCGCAGCCGTCCCCAGACAAACAGGACCATGGTTCCGGCAAGAATGCCGAATGCTAACAGCTGGGAATGAGTCATCGCAATAGGTAGGGTTTCCGATGGATTGTTAGATAATTAAACATCACGAGCGGGGAAAGAACCGTTCGAGCGCGAAGAGGATGCCTGTAAGCAGCACGGCCATGATCGCGACGACCGCACCGGGCGGGAGGTGCAGCGCGTCGGGCAGCGTGAGTTTTCCAAGGTCGCCCCATTTCTCGACGGAATTCTTCAGCGTACCGGAAAGCTCGGCGTAGAGCCATGAACCGGCGACGAGTCCCGCCATGCCAAAGAGGGCGTCCCAGCTTCCCTGGCCGAGCGCCACCGCACCGGTGCCGGGGCAGTAGCCGATGAGCGCGAAGCCCGCGCCGAAGAGGAGTCCGCCGATGATGTTCGACGCGAGTTTGGTGGGCTTGAGGTGCAGGTTGATCTTTGCGAAATGATGCAATACGAAGATGCCGACCATGCCGACAACGACAGCGGTCATCATGATTTTAACGACGGTCCAGTCTTGCAACAGAAGTTGGCCGAGCAGGATGTGGTATTTACCCACGCCCCCTTTTTGCAGAAGGAAACCAAACACCAGACCGAAGATCACTCCTGCGATGAGTATGCCTGGAGACGCCATGGGCGAAGGCTCTTTGGCACTGGACGTTTTGACGGCTTTGCCGGGATCAATCATAAGAAAAAAAGAGTCATGGCCACGGCGATGCCGCCGATGAAAAAGCAAATCACGGCAATCCAGGAGGCGACGTTGAGTTGCATCGTTCCGCTGATGCCGTGGCCGCTGGTGCAACCACCCGCCAGGCGCGCGCCAAATGCCATCAACACACCGCCCCCGAGCGCGACCGCGGCTCGCAACACGATGCTATCACCGAACCGTGCCGTCCACATCGGGCTCAACCATGCGTTCTCAAACTCACCGCCTGTCCACGCGGCCAGAAAACCGCCGACGATGGTCGCCAGCACGAAAACAAATTCCCAGCCGACGCGGGGCGGGTTCTCTTTGAAGTAGGGGAGCGACTCTGTATGTCGTTTGGAGAACAGCTTGCCGATGAAGCCCGCGACCCGCGCATAGAACGACGACGCGCCAATCGGTTTGTCAGAAAAATAAAAGGTGAGCCACGAAAGGACGCCGATGCCCGCGCCGACGATATAGGGCGACCACGCGGGCCCGGGATAATTGCGCGCATCAAGCGCCGGCTCAACCGCCAATGCTGCGCGGGGAAACAACGCCAACGATGCCACGGCCAGGGGGAGTAAACGCCTCATCGGTTAATTTCTCCTTCGATGGGATAGCCCGCTTGCTTCCATGCCTGCCAGCTTCCGGGAAGGTTGTAAACCGATTGAAATCCTTCCTGCTTTAGAATGCTCGCGGCCAGACTCGCACGGTAGCCGCTGTCGCAATAGGTGGTGATCGGTTTGGTTTTGTCGAACTGATCGCTGTTCTCCCGCACGTCGGGAACAAAGAAATGTTTCGCGCCGGGAATGTGCCCGCACATCCATTCGGCCTGCGCGCGCACGTCGAGAATCTGCATCGTGCTTCCGGCTTTTTTAAGGTCATGCACGGTGATCTGCGGGATCTGTTCCAACTCGAAACCGGCGTTGTCCCATGCCTTCATTCCGCCCACGAGATAACCGGCAAACTGGGTCATGCCCACGCGCCACAAGTAGGGAACCACTTCGTCGAGCTGCTCATCTTTCTCGATGACGAGCAGAATCGAATCGTCGAACTTGAGCATCCATCCGGCCCACGGGGACAACTCCGAGCGTGCGCCTATGTTGAGCGCGCCTTTGATGTAACCTCCGCCGAAGCCGAGCATGCTTCGCGTGTCCACTAGCACCGTGCCACGCTGCGCGAGGGCTTGCTTGAAACTCTCGGCTGGCAAGGCGGGCACGGGCGGCAGATTGCCAAACGTAGGTGGCCCTTTCTGGTTCACCTTCTTCATCGGCACATAGTAAGTAGGAACCGGCGTGGCCGTCGAAGTCGTGTAGTCCACGAACTCTTTTTGGTTTTGAAACTGGAGAAACGGGTTGTGCTTTTTCTCGTAGCCGATCGTCGTGCTGCGCCGGTCGCCAATCTCCGGGCCGCAGGAGGAACCCGCGCCGTGGCCGGGATAAACGGTGACCCCATCGTCGAGCTTCGCGTAGAACGCCGTCATCGTTGTGAAGAGTTGCTCGGCCAGTTTTTGCGTCTCGCGCTCGCCGCCCTTGATGTCGGGCCGGCCCGCGGAATCAGCAAACAAGCTGTCGCCACTGAACACGCCCCAAGGAGTTTTCGGACGTTTTGTCTCCGCCGCCACAAACGAGATGTGCTCCGGAGTGTGTCCCGGCGTGGGTTTGACGGTGAGGATCAAATCACCGAACTCAAACGTATCGTCGGCCTTCAGTTTCTCGTGATCGAAGCCGTAACGCGCTCCGCCTTCGTGGCTGCAAAAAATTTTGGCGGATGGCAGACGGCGCTTCAGTTCCAACCCACCACTCATGAAGTCAGCGTGAATGTGCGTCTCGAAAACGTGGGTAATGGAAAGCGCATTTTTCCGCGCCAATTCCAGATAACAATCCACGTCGGGCCGGGGATCAATGACGCACGCGATCCCTTTCGCATCGTCGCCGAGCA
>Ga0105048_10017727_pt1 | contig 10979 bp, 9 predicted proteins | sample MAT05_FD_78382 | JGI IMG/M metagenome (GOLD analysis project Ga0105048, IMG submission 78382) | Freshwater microbial communities from Lake Fryxell liftoff mats and glacier meltwater in Antarctica - MAT-05 | ecosystem: Environmental > Aquatic > Freshwater > Ice > Liftoff microbial mat | place...
AGCGGGCCTTCGCCGCGAGTCGCCCGCCAGGCCATCCCGCCGCGCCGGAACGGCCGATGGGGTTATGCCTCTTCTCCAACATCGCGATCGTCGCCAGGCACCTCCAGCGGAAATACGGACTGTCGCGCGTCGCCATCGTCGATGTTGATGTCCATCACGGCAACGGCACGCAGGCCTGTTTTGAAGACGACCCGAGCGTGCTGTTCATCAGCCTGCACCAGCACCCCGATACGCTCTACCCCGGCTCCGGCCATGCGTGGGAAGTCGGCGACGGACCCGGCCGCGGGACGACGCTGAACCTGCCCATGCCCCCCGGCAGCGGCGACGCACAATACCTGGCCGCCATCGACGCCCGCGTCGCGCCGGCGCTCGATCGCTTCAAGCCCGAAATGCTGCTGATCTCCGCCGGCTTCGACGCCCACGGCGAAGACCCGCTGGCGCACGTCGAACTGACCGACGATGGATTCGCCGCGATGACCACACACTTGATGGAACTCGCCAACATCCACACGCAAGGCCGCGTCGTCAGCCTGCTGGAAGGCGGCTACAACCTCGTCACGCTCGGACGCAGCGTCGTGCGGCACCTGATCGCGATGGCGGAGTAGGTCAGGTCACCACGACCACGTTCCCCGCCTCGTCGATTTCCACGACATACGTGGCCACGCGGCCATTGCGGTCGTACAGCCCCTTGCCGCTGACGACATCGAACTCCCACCCATGCCACGGACACCGCAGGATCCGGCCGTGGTATGCGGGCGCGAACTCGCCGACGTCGCTAGGTTTATGTGTGGCGTGAATCGTTCCGCGGCACAGCTCGGCGCCGGCGTGCGGACAGACGTTCTTGATCGCGTAGAACTTGCCCTCGACGTTGAACACGCCGATCCCCTGTTTCCCGTCATCGACGATGCGGCGCTCGCCGGGCTTCAGTTCGTCGCGATGGCAAACGGTGAATCGCTGGCCCGACCGCGAGACCGGAGGCTTAGCCTCCTCGACGTATCGGAATGCGTACGCGATGGCAGGGTCTTCGTTGCCGTAGCCGGTGGGGATAAGCTGCGTAAGCCGCGTGGGTTCGGACATCGGATCGTTCCCTGTAGGGGCGACGCATGCGTCGCCCGGATCGTGTCAACCGGCCATCGCGGGCGAAGCGTGCGTCGCCCCTACAGATGCCTTGCGTCTGATCGTTTCTTCCAATGTTGGCAGGCCGAAAGTCTCGGCGCTGTTTTCGTACATGATGCGGCGCAGGAGGTGGTCGCTCATGCTCTTCGGGAAAACACGGTCGGGGTCGTCGAAATCCCAGTGCGGGAAATCGGTCGCAAAGCAGACCGTTTTCTCGGCCTTCACCATGTCGAATATCTGCAAAAGGTGTTCGGATTTTTGCGGTTCCTCAAGCGGCTGCGTGGTGAGGCGGATGTGGTCGAAGATGTACTCGCTGGGCAACCGTTTCAGCCACGGGACGGTGGATCGCAGGCCCTTGAAGTTCTTTTCCATCCGCCACATCGTGTGACACAACCACGCTATGCCGCCTTCGCAGAGGATGAACTTGAGCGACGGAAATTTCTCGAATACCCCCTCGGCCACCAGGCTGACCAGGTGCGCCTGGTAGGTGAGCGGGATGAGCGTATGCCATTCGAAGTAGTTGCTGACGCGCCCGATCGGCGTCACCGAGTTGAGCGACCCCTCGCGGCCCGGATGGATGGTGATCGCAAGCTTGTGCTCGGCGGCGGCTTCGTAGATGGGGTAGTAGCGGCGGTGGCCGTAGAGGTCGTCGGACTCGCCGGAGATGCAAAGCTGTTTCATCTGCGGATGCTTGGCGCAACGCTTGATCTCCTCGACTGCGGCCTTCGGGTCACGCATGTTGACGCAGATCGAACCGAGATACCGCGCATCGGCGTTCAACCAGTGCTCGATCTGCCAGTCGTTCCACGCGATCGCCAGCGCGTTGCCGACGTCGATCTGGTTGGTCAGCGCCACCGTCATGCCCGGCGGCTGGATGACGGCGTAGGCGATGTTGTAGCGATCCAGGTGATCGATGGCGGTCTGCTTCGGATCGACGCACACCGCATCGCGCCGGTCGGCGGAGCCGGTGGGATTGCCGTAGCCATTCTGCGGGGCGCCGCCAAGTCGTTGGTTGAGCGCCTCGCGCGCGTATTCGGGGATGTGTGGCTCCAATGGAAACAGCCGCGACTCGCGCGGATGGATGTCCATGTCGATGATCGGAAAGTCAGGCATGTTGCTCCTCGGGCTGCCGCATACTCTACCGTGTGCGGCCAAAACGCGCACTTGATCTTTCGACCAATGACTATCTTTTTCGCGCATCGTATGATAACCGCCGACCATGATGACCAACCGCTACATCGTCCGCGAACCGGCGTCAGGGATCGAGTTCCTGTCGCAGGTGCATTTTCGGTTCGACCGCGCCGGCGCGACCCACACGCACGCGCAAGTGCAGTTTCTATTTATACTTGCGGGAAAGATGTTGATGAGCGTCGAGGGTGTTTCGTATTCCCTCGCCGCCGGCGATGTCGCGATCGTGCCGGCGAAGGCGCCGCATGTCGTGCCTTCGACCGATTCGCCGGCGAACGTTGAGCTACTCGATCTGCGCATCAATACGCGTCACCACGGCGATCTCGGACGGTTCGCCGCTCAGACGGAATGGCCGGCCGTCGTGCGGGCGTCGCCGCACGGGATCGCCAAAGCGGCGGATGAGTTGTCCAAGGGCGTCGCCCGCGAAGGCCCGGTCCGCGCGGCGGCGATCCTGCGGGGAGTTTGGTCGGTCCTCACGCTCGTTGCCGACGCGGCCACGAGCGCGCAGTCGCCCCACGCGGATCACCGCATCGCGGTCGCGCAGCAGTTTGTTCTCGAGCACCTGACCGATCCGATCGGTGCCGACGACATCGCCGCCGCATGCGAGTTGTCGGTCTCGCAGTTGAATCGCTTGTTTCGCGCTCACACCGGCGTGGCGCCGGTCCAGCACGTTCGCACGATGCGCATCGAACGCGCCCGCGAACTGCTTGCAACGAGTCTGCTGAGCGTGAAGGAGATCGCCCACGCAAGCGGGTTCGTCTGCCCGAATCACTTCTGCCGCGTGTTCAAGTCGGATGTCGGGCTGACGCCCGGGGACTATCGCGACCGGGCAGGCAGAGGTTGAACCCACGCCCTGCAAATCAGATTCAACCCACGCGGAAACTGCGGACCAGGTTGACGAACATGCGCACGCCCACGCCCAGCGCCGCGTCGGTGAAATCGAATCGGTCGCTGTGGAGCGACGGATAGCTTTCGCGATCGGGCGGGCAGACGCCGAGAAAGAAGAAGCATCCGGGAACGGCTTCAAGGTAGTAGGCGAAATCTTCGCCGCCCATCGCGGGTCGCGGCGCGGGGAAATAGGCGTCGCGGCCGAGCGTGTTGCGGGCGGTCTCTTCGACGTAGGCGGTCATCGCGGGGTCGTTGACGGTGGGCGGATAGCCGTCGATCCACTCAAACTCCACGCGGCATTCGTTAGCGGCGGCGATCATCTCGCAGCGGCGGCGGATGGATCTGGCGACCGCGGCGCGAGCGACGGGCGTCAGGGTGCGGGCCGTGCCAGAAATCTTCGCGTGGTCGGGGATGATGTTGGTCGCGGTCCCCGCGTGAAACATGCCGACGGTGACGACTGCCGGCTCGGTCGGGTCGATCTCGCGGCTCACAAACTGCTGCAAATTGATGACCGCTTCGGCGGCGGTGACGATCGGATCGCGGCCGAGGTGGGGGAACGCGCCGTGACACCCCACGCCGACGAAGGTCGCTTCGAATTGATCGGTCGCCGCCAGCACCGGACCGGGTTTCGTGGAGACGCACCCGGTTTTAAGTCCCGGCCAGCCGTGCAGCCCGAAGATCGCCTGCACCTTCGGCCCGAGCGAACCATCCAGCACCCCCGCGCGCACCAACCGCCCCGCCCCGCCTCCGCCTTCTTCTGCCGGTTGGAAAATCAACTTCACGCAGACCGGCAACTGCGCACTCATCTGCCGCAACACCTCGGCGGCACCCAGCAGGATCGACGTGTGCCCGTCATGCCCGCAGGCGTGCATCAGGCCTTCATGCGTGGACGCGTACGCAAGCCCGGTTCGCTCGGCGATCGGCAGCGCATCGATATCCGCCCGAAGCGCGACGCACGGCTTGGCCGGATCGCCGATCAGAGCAATGGTGGCGGTCGGAGAATCCGGAACGCCGGGGGTGAAGTCGACGTCCAGCCGGGTGAGTTCCGCGCGGATCATCGCTGCGGTTTCAAATTCCTCGTAGCCGATCTCCGGGATCCGGTGCAGCCGGTGCCGCAGATCGGTAAGCCGTTCGATGTCGAGCGTGGAGGCGTGGTCAGATGCCATACCCAAAGCGTACGCCCATGCCCCCGCTGGGGCAATTATGGACACCGCGCCACCGTCCCACCGTCCCACCCACGCCTCCTCCCCGCGGCGGGAAGAATGGCATGCCGTGACGCCCACAGAATATAAATCCCAATCTATATAGATTAAAGTTTATCCTTCTAGCGAACTGACCGGCAGCGTTTTAAGCGTCGGGGATCAGGGGCCGAGGCGTGAGGTCGGGGCGAATCGAGGGGCGGCGCTCAGTCGCGGAACTCGAGCGTCCCCGCCGCCGCTTCGGCTTGTTTGGCGGCGGTTCCGGGGAGGCCGCCGATGGCGCACACGGCGAGGGAGTCCCAGCCGGTGTTGCCCAGGCCGAGAAAGTTTTTCCACGAGTCGTCGTTGAAATCCCCGAACGTGCGACACCCCAGTCCGACCGACACCGAAGCCAGGTTCAGCCGCTGGGCGGCGATGCCGGCTTCCATCAGCGCCAGGCGATAAAGATCAGGCCCCGCCTCGGAGAGCAGTTTTCGCACGTTCGCGACCATCACGCACAGCACCGATGCGCCGGCCAGCATCGATCGCTCACGCGTGAAGTGGGTCGTCTCCTGCCGGTACTGTCCGTGATTCAGATGCGCCCATTTGTCGATGACCGGGTCGTAGTACCAGATTCCCGGATCCTGCCCGGTCACCTCCTGCACCACCCAGAACGGCCGGACCAGCGCCACGTGCGGGCCGTCGGGTTTCAGCGGAAAATAAGTTCCGCTGCGGAACGCGCAGCGGGCGAATCGCACGATTAGATCGCGCGAGATCGAGCGAGGCTGAAAACTCTCCGTGTACACCGACGCCAGCGACACCAATCGCATCGACTTGCCGGTCGCCAGGTCGCTGGAGACGGGAAACCGCGCCATCGCCACGCCGGCGGGCACAGGCGTGAGGTCGGTCATCGGCGGGCGGATTTCGCGGATCGCGACGCCCGTCGACGCCACATCATGATGCACCGCCAGCACCGACCCGAAGGGCACCACCCCCTCGCACGACGGACGAGGAAATGTCCCCAGTTCGGTAGTGTTGGGATGCGACGCGATCGGCAGCGGCTTGGTCGCGCCGTCTGCCCAGACGACCATCGCCTGCACCGCCTCGGCGTGGGCGTAGTCGGCGTCGGCGGGGATGCCGAGCAGTTCCTGCATCGAACTATCGGTCATGCGCAGTCGTGTGACGGTGTTCATCCCCAGCCCCACCGCCACCGCGTGGAGGTTCTCCACCAGATGCCCGCAATCGAGAATCGCCTGTCGATACCCGCGCCGCCCTTGCGACCAGGTCGACCGGCAGAACACCGTCGACACCAGAAGCGCGCACGGCACGGTCGCCAAATAGTGCAAGTCTGGCCTGCCCCGACGGAGCAGCGCGAGCGTTTCCGGGGCGTCGCGCAGGTGGCGCAACGCGTGTTCCTTCACGCTGTAGTGATGCAGTCCTGGCGGCAATCCTTCGATCGCAAACGCAGCGACGTAGATCTCGCCCGGATACGACATATCAGCGCTGGGCACCGCACGCACCATCGCCGGGCCGAACGGCATCGCCACGCGCTGTCGCAACCCCGCCGCCAAATGCAGCCAGGTCGATAGCGTCCGCAAATCCTGCGGCGGCTGGTGCAGCGAATCGGGCACCGCTTCCAAACCCTGCTCCAGCAGCGTCAGCATCGGCGTCGGCGCATCCAGCAACTTGCTCGAAAGCGGGGTCTTGTTCGCGTAATCAAAAATGTGCGCCGTCGGCGGACGCGAATTCAAATCGAGCGGCGGCACCTTCGTCGATTCCTCGAGCCGGCTCGCGCGGTGATAGTCCATCACCCGCTCGGAACGCTCGAGGATATCGCGGGGCAATGACATAACTGAAATGTTTCACCAGGGGGGCACGGAGGCACGGAGCGAAATCAGAATGAGATCCACGAATCTGCACGAATCGACACGAATGAAGGCGCAGACAGAAGACATTGGAACCACGGATTATTCAGCTTGAGACCAAGGCATTTTTCTAATTCTGCATCATCTGCAGCATCTGCGGCTCCAAAGCATTTTTTTCATTCGTGTCGATTCGTGCAGATTAGTGGATCACTTCTCCGAGCCTCCATGCCTCCGTGGTGAACCTGTCTGCTTAGAACAACTGATCCATGATCTGTTCCAGCGGCATCTGGATCGCCGTGAACATGGGGGTATCGCGCTGGGTGTATTTGCTGGCTTCGGTTTCGCGAAGGGCCTGCACCAGGTCCAGAAAATCCTTCGGTTCGTCGGTTTCGAACGCGACGACGAAATCCTGGTCGTCCACGCCGAACGAATACGTCGTGTTCAATTTGACCGACGGATACGCGTTGCCGATGCGGATGTGGCCGTCCATCAGTTCCTGCCGGCGTTCCATGGGCAGCAGGTACCAGTCGCGGGTTTTGACGAACGGGTAGACGAACAGGAACTTCCGCTTGCCCGGGATGATGTGCGTGCGGCTTTCGACGGTGTGGAACGGGTCGACCTTATCGATGTACATGCTCCGCTTGGTCATGGAGACGAAGCTTTGTTTGGTCGTGAGGTAGCCGCCGAGTTGGGTTTTGTTGATGATCGCGGTCTGCTGCTGGAACGTCTCGGCCGACAGCGCGATGCGCCAGAGGATGAAATCGACATCCGGCCGAAGTCCGACGACGCTATACGTCAGGCACATCAGACCTTCGATAGGTTTGCCCGTCGCCTCCAAAAATTCCCGCCGGGCGGCTTCCTTGGTCGATTTATCGAGCCTGCGAAAGGCCGGGTCGAGATGGTAACAGGCGAAATTGACGAACTGCCGCTGAATCGTCGGTCCGCTCGCCGACGCGGGAGCGCCGGTGGCGGTGTGCTGGGGACGTCCGGTCGGCGGGCTGGTGGGTGCTTGGCTCATGTGTCTTCCTCGGATGATACGTGCTGTCCATCTTAGCCGCATTCCGCCCGCGATGCTGCCGATCCGCCGGCCGAATCTCACCCACCCCGCGCCGATGACCGCCCGCGCACCGCCCTTCGTGCCCCACATCGTCTCGCTTGCAACACCTTCGCCCGCCACCTGTAGAACGCGTGCTCGGGACAGCCGTTCGTCTCGCACCACCCCCGCGCCGACTGCCCGCCCGCCTGCTGGGCCAGCACCCGCTCCCGCCACACCTCCGCCGTCTTGGGCTGGTTCGTTGCCATGCCGCCAGCATGGCCCGCCGACCCGCATCATTGAAGATGTAGTTCGTCGAACGCACACCAAGGTCACAGCAAGGTCCGCGTGCTTTCCGATCCCTCATACGCCATCGTCGTAGAAGGCAGACATTGCAGTTGCGAACCAAAACAAGTGCATATCAGTGAGACCGTCCGCCGCCCAGTTTGGCATGACCTGTCGGGGGAACATGAGCTTTTCCAAACCACCGATGAGTGCCTTGATCCGTAGGTTTATCTTCGTTTGGAGGTCCGTTTTCTGCGTGACTTTGGACAACGCCTGAGTGAGGGCCATGAGGACTTCCAAGAATGTAAACTGGGTCTTCTCCGGCTCGGCCGGGTTGCCGATCATCGCCCAAAAGTCCTTCCCAACGCGGCGATACACCCGGACGCTCCTCGTCGCCTCGTCTATGAGGACACCGGGTTTCTTCTCCCGGTCTTCCTCGACAAACCCTTGGCCAATAAGCTTCACGAGAATCTGGTTCTCCTTGTTGTTCGTCGTACGGTCGGTTCCGTAGGTGATGCCGATGGCGACGTCGAGCCCCGTGACGTTGGGATACTGCTTCTTGGTAGCGGCCAACCACAGCTTGTGATTGTCGATGATCGCGCGGGTCATTGCCTGCACTTGAGAGTCATTGATGCAGTTCGGCCCACTCTTGATGCTCATCATGTACCGACGATCAGCAACGACACAGGACTTGTCTACCTCTCGCCAAACCGATGAAGTTCGCTTCTTCGCCTTCTCTTCTCGGCTCAAACCTTCGTAGGTCGCAAATTCCGCTACCTTTTCCGGTGGGTCGATCCACTGGCACGTCGTCGCCGGGTGAAGAGGGTAACCTCTTACCACCGTAGACTCGATGGACTTGCCAAATGAGGTTTCCAGCCCGGCATAAAGTTTCGTGTTGAACAAGAAGTTGGCGAACAGGTTCCCATCTTCCAACCTCATTACGTTTGCACAAGTAAGTAACACATAAGGGTTGATCTTGTAGTCGGAAAGCCCTTCCCGACGCTCGATAGCTATTGGCAGGTTCAACCCGATGTACTCGGCGAGGCGTCCGGCGAGTTGCTGCACTCGTCGTTGGTTAGCGAGCGCAAACAAAGCGGCGATCTTATGGCTGTTCAGCGTATGCGTCTGCGAACGAAGAACGTCAAAGAACGGATCGTTCCGTGAACGTCGCCGTTTAGCAGGCCGTTCTGACTCGCTCACTTCCTCAGGAATTTCTGCGAGTTCCGGTGCAACTTTTGGCACGGGCTTCTTGCTCATTTCAATGCCTTTACACGACGCTTTGTCTTCGGCTCTCCATACGCCGCATGGACGTTGTCGTCGCCGTCCTGCCAAACGACCGTCTTTCCGTCCTTAAACCACTGTCGTGTCCGAACGTGGGACTGGACATATATGATTCGATATCGCTCGTTGCGCTCTAACTTCGCCTGCCATTTCAGGGCGGCCAGGTCGTCCATCGATGCCGTTATGACGTTGCCCGCGACCTCGCCCAGACGGACGGGAACTGCGTTGCCGACTTGAGCGTACTGCTGCGAGGGCTTTCCGCAGAGTTCCCAGTCGGGCGGGAACTCCTGAATGAGTCCGTATTCCTTGATGCTCAACGCTCGAAGTTCGGTCGGATGGCACAGGCTCGTGCCGGCATGGTTTGGCATTGTTACAAGTGTCGGCGAAGGCAGGTCGAAGTTGAGCCGACGCCACCAACCGGAGCGGCCACCCTTTGCGTGCCAGACTGCCCCCATGGACTCCTTCTGAATCTCCACTGAGAGGCTGCGCCAGTTCGAACCAGGAGGGATCATCGCTAAGTACTTTTTCTTCCTCGGCGAGAAGTCCATTACTACCGGGTCCGTCTCGTTTAAGTGACCGATAGCGTCGCCAAGGTTCCGCCAAGGTTTCAACGGGGCTGACGGGGACGTGAAGAGGTCTGTCTGTCCTTCTCCGTTGCCAGCAACGCCGTGCGTCGGGTCGGGAAAGTTCACCACGGCATTGTACCGGTTGCCGATGAACAACGCGCGCTCGCGCAATTGAGGTGCACCGTAGTTGACGGCGTTAACCTCGAAGCAGTCCATACGATAGGGCGAGTCGGGGATGGCCCCAAGGTCGTTGGCGAACTGTCGGACGACCGCGCCTGGTTGCTCTTCTGGGGACAGGGGCGAGCCCCCATGTTCTGGTCGCTCTTTGATCGGGCGATGCTTGATGCCGGCAGAAAGCAGGCCACGGACGTTCTCCATCAGAAAGAAACGTGGGCGCATCGCTTCGATGAACCGAAGGAACTGCCAGAGCATCGTCCCCCGGTGGTCTTGGACCGTCCCCCGGTTGCCAGCCGTACTGAAACTTTGGCATGGCGGGCCACCGCAGAGCAGGTCTAACTCCCCCGGCTTAAGGCCGACCGCGTCGAGAACCTCGAACGGGTCGACGTTGGAAATGTCGCCCTCGTAGACCTTCAACTTAGAATTAGATAGCCGGCCTTTATCCCGGTTCAGCCGGATCGTGCCGCAGCACGCGCGGTCCTTCTCAACGCAGGCGAGCAGTTTAAATCGGCCCGTGCGCTCAAGGCCAAGGTCAAGACCCATCGCACCGCTGAACAATGAAACTACCGTAAACTCGCACTTTGGCATCAGCAGTCGACCGTCCTTCCAACGAATGTTATAGCGATTTGGGACGACTACCAAGAAACACTATAGTCTGAGTCCGGATATTGTTGACGCATTTTCGCGGGCAGCAGTGCCAGTCGCGGGTACATCATGCAGAGCCATTTGTCGTGGCGGGTTAAATCTTCGGCCTCTTTGCCGACGACCTGGCCGAGCCACTTTTTGGTCTGCGGCGAGTTGACGTTGTCGTTGTAGACCCAGCTTTCGTTGCCGGTGTTGTAGGGCGGGTCGATGTAGATGCACTTGACCTTGCCGGCGTAGTAGGGGAGCAGGGATTTGAGGGCTTCAAGGTTGTCGCCTTGCACGAGCAGGTTGCCGCTGTCGGGGTCGCCGGCGCTTTTGGATTTGTCGCAGTGCAGCAGGCGGTACGGGACCTGGCGGTGGTGGTTGACGACGGCTTCCTTGCCGATCCAGTTAAGAGTGGGCATTTCAGTTCAATCCTTCATCAGCACGCTCGCCTGGCCCCTGGTTCGATGTCGACCTCTGCGACGTGAGCCCCGATTTGAGGGGCAGGGGTACGAAATGTCAAAGCGAACCGAGGAACGCCATGGGCGCCCATTATAGGAGCCGTCAGTGACACGATAAAAGTCACCTTGCTCCCGTCTCCGAGAAGCGAATCTGTCGCGGCGAGAAGCCGGAACGCTCCCCTCGCGTTGCGGCAAACCCGGCGGGCGCGGAAAAAGCGGCGCCTCGGAGGTCGTTTAGAATGTGGCAAGATTCCGGTACGGAAAATGCGTCGGACCGCAGTTTACGCCGACGACGCAGCCTGGGTGGGGCATCC
>Ga0105048_10017728_pt1 | contig 10979 bp, 10 predicted proteins | sample MAT05_FD_78382 | JGI IMG/M metagenome (GOLD analysis project Ga0105048, IMG submission 78382) | Freshwater microbial communities from Lake Fryxell liftoff mats and glacier meltwater in Antarctica - MAT-05 | ecosystem: Environmental > Aquatic > Freshwater > Ice > Liftoff microbial mat | place...
AAGATCCTCTCGGAAGATTACTTCCACCTCCAGCAGCTTCTTGGCCAGAAGGCTTAGTTTATCTTTGTTTTCGGTAAGAATACTCTTGGTCCGCGCATAAGCCATATCAATCAGCTTTTTAACCTCAATGTCAATCGTTTCAGCGGTTTTCTCGCTGTACGGCTTGTTGAAGTTATATTCCGACTGCCCCGAAGAATCATAATAGCTAATATTACCGATTACGTCATTAAGCCCGTAAATCGTAACCATGGCGTAGGCTTGCTTCGTTATCTTTTCCAGGTCACTTAGTGCTCCGGTAGACACTTTTCCAAAAATGATTTCTTCAGCTGCACGTCCGCCCAAAGCAGCGCACATTTCATCAAGCATCTGTTCAAATGTCGTAATCTGTCTTTCTTCAGGAAGATACCAGGCAGCACCCAACGATTGTCCCCTTGGAACAATCGTAACTTTTACTAATGGCGAAGCGTGTTCCAGCAACCAGCTCGTTGTGGCGTGACCAGCTTCATGGTAGGCGATAACCTTTTTTTCGTGAAGGGAAATGATCTTGTTCTTTTTTTCCAGACCACCGATAATCCGGTCAACAGCATCAAGGAAGTCCTCCTTTCCAACTGAGTTTTTGTCTTTACGTGCCGCGATCAATGCAGCTTCGTTGCAAACATTGGCAATATCAGCGCCCGAGAATCCTGGAGTCTGCCGTGCAAGGAATTCAATGTCGACTGTATCATCGGTCTTAACCGGTTTAAGGTGAACCATGAAGATCTCTTTTCTTCCGTTAAGATCGGGTAATTCAACATAGATCTGCCTGTCGAAACGTCCTGGACGAAGCAACGCACGGTCAAGAATATCAGCCCGGTTGGTTGCTGCAAGAATGATAACACCGATGTTGGTTCCGAAACCATCCATCTCCGTAAGCAACTGGTTAAGCGTATTTTCCCGTTCGTCGTTGGCGCCAGCGATAGGATTCTTACCCCTTGCCCGCCCTATTGCATCGATCTCATCAATGAATATGATTGCTGGGGCTTTTTCCTTTGCCTGCTTGAATAAGTCTCGCACGCGGCTTGCTCCAACACCTACAAACATTTCCACGAAATCAGAACCAGACAATGAAAAGAAAGGCACCTGAGCTTCACCGGCGACGGCCTTTGCAAGCAACGTTTTACCCGTTCCCGGAGGGCCTACAAGTAAAGCGCCGCGTGGAATTTTACCACCTAGTACAGTATATTTTTTGGGGTTCTTAAGGAAGTCGACGATCTCACGAATCTCCACTTTTGCCTCGTCTAATCCTGCGACATTATCAAAGGTTATCGAAACATTTGTGTCTTTATCAAAGAGCTGTGCCCGGCTTTTACCAATGTTGAAGATTTGTCCTCCACCACTTCCGCCACCCATTCTTCTTATCAGCAACATCCAGAAAAGGAAGATCACACCTAGCAGAATCACCCACATGATCACTTCACCTCCCCAGTTCTTGCGGCTTTCATAATTCGGGCGGATACGCTCTTTATAATCAAGACCAACCTGAGATTCCTCAACCTGTTTGTTGAGCGCATCGATTGAGCCAATGGTATAGATATAATGTGGGCCTTTTTTCGAAGACGAATTCATGTTCGGACTTTTCAATGCCCTATTATCCGGTGATTTCAGCCTGTCTTCTTTAATTGTGATTTCAGCAAACTCACGGTTGATTACCGTAATTTCCTTAACATCACCCTTTTCAAGCATTGTTGTAAGCTGGTCGGTCTTAACGTCGCGGTCGGAGCCGCCGGTACTGTAGAAATAAAGACTCAGAAAGAGCAATATTATGACAGCATAAATCCAGTAGAAATTTCCTCCTGGTGGGCCATTTTTTGGCTTACCGGTTGGAAAAAGCTTCCTGTTGCCAGGCTTTTGAGGATCGGGTGTATTAGAATTATTTTCGGGTTTTTCAGCCATGTCTTTTGGATACATTCCGGTGCATAAACAACAGCATCCGGATTAAGTTCTGGTTTCTCAGGCGATAGATTCAGGGATTTCCCTTACGACGGCATCTGCCCAAAGCCTTTCTAGTTTATAAAATTCGCGGATGGGTGTTTGAAAAACATGAACAACAACGTTTACGTAGTCGATCAGGATCCATTCCCGGTTTTCAAAGCCTTCACTTCTCCAGGGCGATTCCCCCGTTGCTTTTTTCACTTCGGCTTCCACCGAATAGGCAATGGCGTCTACCTGTGTTCCAGAATCTGCATTACAGATCACAAAGAAATCGCACACAGAATGACCTGTCTGTCGCAAATCGAAAACCTGGATGTTTTTACCTTTTTTTTCTTCAATCCCTTTGACTACACTGTCTATGAATAGGTCTGTAGCTTCAGTGGCAATAATTTCTGCCTTATTTTTCATTCAATGTTGTTAATTATAGCGACAAATTTAGTATTTCTGCCGTTGATGGAAACGCTTTTTACGGGAAGGAATATAATACGTCTGACGAAAGTGGCCTCGACCAACAATTATGCCTCCCAACTGCTGCGTTCCGTTAGCGTTATTGAGGGAACATTGATAACTGCCTTTGAGCAAACGGAAGGAAGGGGACAGCGGGAAAAAAAATGGTTCAGCGAACCCGGGAAAAATCTTACCTGTTCAGTTGTTCTTCGCCCGTCATTCCTCACTATTGATCGGCAATACCTGTTGAATAAATGTATTGCATCGGCAGTTTGTAAGACAATAAACTTATTGCTTGGAGAGGAAAAAGCGAAGATAAAATGGCCGAATGACATACTAGTAGGCAACTTTAAGATGGCAGGTATTCTCATCGAAAATGCACTTTCGGGTGGTCATATTGTCAGTTGCGTGGCAGGAATCGGGCTGAACGTTAACCAGGACAGTTTTCCAGAAGATCTACCCAATGCGGTGTCCCTGAAAATGATATCAGGTGTATCAAAGGAACTTGAGGATGTTGAAGCAGTTCTTTGCAAAGAAATTGAAGCAGGGTACTTAAAATTGAAAGCAGGGAACTTTGATCAAATAAGAAATAGTTACGATAAGGCTTTGTGGAAAAGAGGTGAAAATGTGAGTTTTACTAATAATGATTTTCCTGCCAGCGGAGAAATTGTTGGTGTAGATGATTCCGGAATGTTAATTATGAGAAGTAACAATAAAACAGATCTTTATAAGCACGGCGAAATCGTATTCGTGATTTGATACTTCATTCTGAAAGAATTGCGAATTTGCTTCGCGTATAATTCCGAATCGATTTAATCATCACCTTAAAACTTAGTGGCAAACGTTAGCGCAAAACCGATAATTCAGAATTTCAATATATCACGTCTCAGAGAATAAATTGAGATGGTTCCATCAATCAAACACGAAGTAGTTTTCCATACCTGAAATTAGTTGCTGTTTTTTAAATTTTTTCCGGAAAACCACATTTAACAGCTCATCAATGTTCTTCCGCAAGCTCCTTTATCTTCCATAAAGCATTTTCCCAGGCGGCCGACATCATGTCAAAATACTCCTCACTCATATCGCAACTGATATTCAAAGTGGTGGCATTTCCGCTGCCCGTTAGATGGTAGATCTCTTTTCCTCCCTTAACGGCCTCTGCTGCTTCGCTCTCGTAATCTTCCTTACCATTTTTGATTTCCCCTTCGTACTGAATTTCAAGAAGCTGACAGGGAATATTCTTTATTATTCTGCCGATTAAACCGCTGTCGGACTTATCGGTAAATAATACTTTGCTGCCAACTTCCCAATCGGTATCTGCTTTCATACCTTCACCGAAAGCTGTATACCATTGCAACAAAAAATTCTCATTTGTCAGCACTTCCCAAACTTTTTCTCTGGGCGCATCAATTTGCATTGATTCTATGATCCTCTTCGTTTCCATAATTACAATTCCTAATTTTCCAATTGTTTCTTCAGGTTTGAAAGGCCAACTTCCAGGTCGGGCCCCATCAGTTCATCTATATTGATGAACAACAATGTAATGTTCATCGGGAAGGGCATTTTGCTATGAATGCTCCAGCTCACGTTCGTCTGGTTTGTAGCGATCGCATCTGTTTTCATGTGGGCATCAGCCTTTACTTCAAATGGTTCAATAAAGTGCAGATCAGTGTCTATGGCTGCTCCCTCAGTTATCTTCGCGATTGTCTGACTTCCTTTCCCAACGTCGTTGTTCTCACTGGCCCAACTCGCTGTAAATCCAACGGTTCCATCAGTGCCTGAATAGTCTTTTTTCATGTTCGTATCCATCTGGCTCCATTTGCTGAAATTATCCTGGTTTTTAAGCATCTTAATATAGTCAAAGACTCCCTGCTTCGGCCTGTTGATGCTGATCTGCCTTTCAACATTGTATTCCTTATCTGTAAATAGTGCTACTATCAACACGAAGACGATAAGTACTCCCAATCCAATTAAAATTCTGATTATAATTTTCATAGCAGTATATTTTCGTTTCGGCAAGTATGGTTTCGATTGCCGGTTAGAAATTTCAAATTTAAAATTTCCCGTTAAAATTAAAGCTGAAAATTATGCTAATATCGTCCAGTAATACTTCCATGTTGAAGTTTTCCTTTAACAAATGTAATTGCAGCATGAGCTGAAGATAGGGCACACGCGCGGAAACCAGGGAGATTTACCCCGACAATTTCACACATCCCGTCTTCATCAGGATCGAATTCATACCCATCTGCATCGAGGTATGATGCGCAACTGTCTTATTTTCAGTAACCTCAGAAAATATTTTAAATGATTGTAACTTTGACGCGACCGTATGCCTCTTAGACACACATTAGCCAGAAAAAAGCATGACTGTAGCTGAATTTAACCGTAGCGTCGACCAGTTTTCTGATAACATCTATCGTTTCATATTAAAAAATATGCGCGATGAAGATGAAGCCCGCGACGTTGTCCAGGATACGTTTGAAAAAGTATGGCTGAAGGCGTCCGAAGTTTCATTCGAAAAGGCAAAATCCTATTTGTTCACAACAGCGTACAGGCTAATGCTGGAGCGAATAAGAAGGAAGAAACGCATGTCGCCGATCGACAATACACTGAGAGTCGTCCACGCCGAACAACGTCCCGATTTCGATCTGAAAAAGATACTTAACGAAGCCGTTGCCCTTTTGCCGGAAGATCAGCGATCGGTGATTATGTTACGTGATTACGAAGGATATTCTTACGATGAGATAGGGCAGATCACCGGTCTGAAAGAAAGTCAGGTGAAAGTTTACATCTTTAGAGCAAGGGTGTTTTTGAAGAATTACATTGTCAACACGGAGAATGTTATATGAGGATTGATCTGACAAACTATGAAGCCTTTCTGCTCGACTATACAGAAGGGAATCTGAATCCGGAAATGGCGGCCGAGCTTATCCTTTTTATGGAGCAGCATCCGGAGCTTGAAGTTGACCTGAATGAACTTTCTGATTTTACGCTTGAAGCTGAGCCTGCGCTGGATAATAATTTCAGGAGTAGTCTGAAAAAAGATGAAAATGATCTGAAGATTCGTTTCGAAGAGCTTTGCATTTCTTACTACGACCGCAGTATTTATGCAGACGATAAAAAGGAACTGGATTTTATTTTACAACAGTATCCTCACTGGGAAAAGGAATTTGAAGCCTTTGAAAAAACCTACCTTTCTATAGAAAGCAACATTCTTTTTAACGGTAAAGATGCTCTTAAAAAGGAATTCACCTATGAAGGAAGCTTTGAACACAAGGCCGTTCGTGCGATGGAAGGCGAAATGCAGGCTGCAGAACTGGAGGCCTTCGAAGCAGAAATCCGTTCAAACGCCCAACTTGCATTTTACTGGAATGCCTTTCAGTCAAGCCGCTTGCTTCCTGAAAATAGTGTTTTTCAAAATAAGAAGGATCTTTATAAAACAAAGAAACGAAGGTTTGTTCTGCCGCTCTTTTCGGGATATGTTGCCATTGCCGCTTCGATAATGCTTGTTATCGGAATTTTTGCAATTGTCGGTGGAAGAAATAATGGTTCAGCAGGCTTGTCGGCGATAAAGCAGGACACAATTAAAGTAGTGAGAGATGTGGTTATTCCTAAAATGGATAAGCCGGTTGTTGCAGAAAAAAGTGAAAGCATTCGATTTCGCAACGGTAATAAAAAACCTGTTATTAAGGAAGATGTCCCAGTTACAGAAAAGCGTGCTACTTTGCCACAGCTTGCCGAAATAAGGCAGAGGCAGGCCCCACAACTTCAGCAGTTGGAGCTTGAAATCCGATACCTTTCATCGTCTCCGGCTGATTTGTCTGTTATGAAAGAAAATCCAACAGCAAATAATAATGCGAAACCGCTTTCAACATCCCAGGTACTTTTAAAAGGAGTCAGAAAAATCCTGAAAAGGAACAATATTGAGATTGAATCGCCTATTGAGGATATCAGGGAAAACGGGCTCGCCGAAACAGGAATGAGGAGTCTTGAAAGAATTACTAGAGGAAATGTTTCCTTTAAGCTTGAGCCTGGTGGGGCAGGACAGCGCGTTACCGGCTTTAATATCGGAGGATTGGGTTACAGCCGCTCCACGGTAAAATAATTTAAGAAAATTGTAACAACTATTTTACCTGTATCTCTTACAGGCAAACACAAACAGACTATGAAAACTCTTCTTCTTCTTTCGCTAGCTTTTTTACTGAATGTCGCCGGAAGTGCACAGACAGGCCTTGAGAAAAAAACACTTTCTTCTTTTAAACAACTCGTTATTAATGGTGCATCTACTGTGTACCTTAATCAATCTTCAGATGAAAGCATCAGTGCGAGCAGCGATTATCTTGCTTCTTCTGATTATAGTGTAAAGGAAGACGTTCTTACTATTGATGGCAACAGTGAGAAAATCTACATCAATTTTATAGAGCTTATTTCCATTCAGATCAAAGGAAATGCTGATGTTTATTCATCGGACACCATAAAATCAGCGAACATCCGGATTTCGTCAACAGGTGCGGCAGATGCAAATCTTTTATTGAAATGTACCAGGGTTGAAGTTGAAGTAACGGGGTCGGGAGATGTTAAGTTGGCAGGTGAGACTCAGTCGCTTAAAGCAGAGGTTACCGGTGCAGGCGACCTTAAGGCTTACGGACTTATCGCAGAATATGGCGAAATCGCTATTTCGGGCGCGAGCGATGCACAGGTAAACGTGAAAAATATTTTAAAAGGAGACGTTACCGGGGCCGGAACACTTTATCATTCAGGAGATCCGAAACAAATTGAAGTAACAGTTTCCGGGGCCGGAGAAGTAAAGCGTTCCAATTCACTTTCTTCAGACACTACCCGCATTATGTTCGGTAGAAAACAAATTATTATACTAGATAAAAATGGAGAGAAACGGGTTGACATCGGTGACGATGTAAAAGGTGGCGATGAGCCAGGGAAAAAGAAATCACGAGGGCCGCAAAGTATCTGGTCGGGATTCGAATTAGGAGTTAATGGGTGGATGAATACCGACAACACGTTCAACCTTGATACAGTTAATTCTGCCTGGGCTTTGAACTATGGAAAATCGGTTGCGGTGAACATTAATTTCTGGGAATTGCATGGAAAGATTTATCGCAACAATATTTATTTGACCACCGGGCTGGGTTCAGAAATTAATAACTACCGGTTTGATCAAAATGTACAACTGATAAAAGATACTGTTCCAGTAACTGCCAAGATTGAGAACGACATTAATTATGATAAAAGTAAGCTTACCATTGGTTATCTTAATGCGCCGTTATACCTCACGTTCGCATCAAACCCAATTGGAAAGAAAGATAAGCGCCTAACAGTTTCGCCCGGAATTACAGCAGGATGGAGATTTACTTCCTACAACAAACGCAAAGTGGAAGAAAATGGAGAGAACATCAAATCCAGAACAAAAGATGATTTTAATCTTAGTCCATTCCGCGTGAATGCATCTTTAAGAGTTGGATATGGTAGTTTTATCCTGTTTGCAAATTATTCACTGACTGATCTTTTCCAGAAAAACGAAGGACCAGACCTCACTGCATTTTCTGCAGGAGTTCGCATTGTTGGCCTCGGAAATGATTAACCGCAGGTAAAGAAGATCGTTTTAATTCCTATTTGTGTTGAAAATCCCGTTCAGTTATAGAACGGGATTTTTTTATAGGAATAAACAAAGTGACAGCTGCACTCCCTTGAGATATTTAGTGCAATTCTGAGATTTGCCTTCAACTTGTTTTGCAGTTTCAGAAATAAGATTTTCATCGTCCGTTTTTTTTAAAGTGTGTTTTTAAAGTAGGCCGAAAATATTCGTGTAGTTATTTCCGGAGAGTGTTTTCGGTAACACTATTACCGTTAAAATTTCAAAAAGGAAAATGCTGGTCTAAAGCGATAATAAACAATCAGGATGTCATTGCGCCTGGTTTCCGGACTTTATTCTCGTAAAGTGGAAATATTAAGAGATTACTTTATCCTGAACCAACTCTCGGATCTACCCAGCATACTTATCCCAACGTATCCTCTTACGTCCAGTGTGTTTTTATCTTTCATCCTTATTCTGCAACTATACGTTTTTCCATTCTCCGGATCATAGATCGTCCCATCGTGCCATTCGCCGTTTTCTGCATCATATACGAAGTCTTTTATCACCTGCAGACCATAAACAGGATTCGATTTTTTTGCATCATTCGGGTTGTTTTTATCTGTATTTGGCTTACCTGTCTCAGGGTCCAACGGCTCTTTTAACCAAACGATCTTCCCGTAAAAATGAGAACCAAAACGCTCGATCTTAATATGACCTTTTCCGCTGCCGGTAACCCATTCACCTAGAATATCGTCCTGCAGCTGCCCTTTGGCAGAAAATGAAAGCAATACAGGGAAAAGCAGAAGTAGCATGATGCGCATAACGGCAGATTTAAACGAAAATAGGGTTAAATAAACAAAGTATTTCCGGAAAAGAAGCTTTCATGCCTGAGCAGCCATGATTTACGCTCAAGACCACCCGAATAACCGATTAGCTTTCCGTCTCCGGCAATGATACGGTGACATGGAATAAGCAACAAGACCGGATTTGCACCATTGGCCGTCCCAACAGCTCGTACCGACCTAACGTTTCCAATCCCTTTTGATAATTGCCCGTAACTGGCAGTTTTTCCAAACGGAACCTTATTCACTTCTTTCCATATCTTTTTCTGGAATTCCGTTCCTACTGGATTCACGGGTATATCAAACTGTTTTCTTTTCCCTTCAAAGTACTCGCTTAATTGAATAAACGCTCTTTTCAGCAGCAACTCATCTGCTTCGGCGTGACTATTTTCAACCACCGGATTTCCAAAATCAGCGCGCACAATAGAGCCGTTCCGGGCTTCAAGTATGAGTGTTCCGATAGGGGTTTCAAGGTGGTTAAGCATTGGATGTCGCACCTATATCTGGTGTTTTACAAAAAAAGCGAATTAATAGATCAATGTTGTTTGGTTAAAGAAAAATTAACGCCGGATAGCCAAAATGGGGTTCACGTCTAAACCACTCACAGAACTGTGCGTCAATGTATTTCTTCATTTAACTAATGTCTGTCCACAGAGTCAGGAGTCTTAACTATAGAGGCTTCTGATTAGGCGCACGACGGCTGAAAAAGCGAAGTCCCGCTTTGGGCGGGATGAACATTTTTTTGGACTAGTGCAACGACATCAGGAGGCTCTATAGACAGACTCTAACTAGAGTTATTTATAGCCTTCTGATATCACCTAAAAATTACAAAATAACAGGATAATCCATTTAAGCTGCAATCTCCCGTACTTAAGGCTCATTCAAAAACAATTATTTTTTTAACGCCTTTTAGGCGGAGCCGTCCAGCCGGGGTCTGGAAAACGGCACCTTGCAGGCCAAGTTAACTTTTACCTTGATTCAAAAGTCAACAACCGAAGTTCATGACCACTTTTAAAAAATAAACCCTTGCGAATAAAAAATCAAGTTGTTGCCGAGGTGCGGCCTGCAAGGTGCGGCCTGCAAGGTGCGGCCTGCAAGGTGCAATTTTGGATTTGGAATATTCGGCAACATTAAATCACTTAATAAATCCAAACCTGTGTGCCGGCCCAGCGGTTTGCCGGCCTATGTAACACCAGCCCTGTCGCATCGCCAGCCTGACCGACTAGGCGTCCCCGACTGGGCGTCCCCGACTGGGCGTCCCCGACTGGGCGTCCCCGACTGGGCGTCCCCGCATATTGCTGGGCAACAACGTCCTACTATTCCGGCATTCTCCAGCCGTTTGGGCATTCAACGTATTGCGCGTAGATCTTGCAAAGAGTAGTCTTCACGGAGAATTTTTGGATTTCTCCTTAATGGGTGACGAAAATTATGGATTCAGATTAATCCACAGATCTACGTTAAATAATTTCGTTGCAAGCCAGAACCAACTTAGCTTTAGTAATGGATATTTCTCCTTTGAAAATAAGGGTTTGCAGCCTAACTGGATTATCCTATTCTTTTTTAATAGTGCTTTAATCAATTTTCTTCTACGTTATTTCCAAAATTTGAATAAAAAAATTGCCCAATTTCCTCATGAACCTTTGCGCTTATGGTGTCATTATTTTTTCTTAAGTATCCTGTGTCCCAACGCGCATTCGAGGCAACGATTCTTATTGCAATATTCTGTTCTCAGTTGTAAAAGCGCCTGAGATTCTCCTGCGGTTTGCGCCTGGATTCCCATAGAATTCCAATCTGTTGGTAATGCATTTTTCTCAGGTTTTAATTGCTCAAGCAGCTGCAGCGACCTCGCTTTCATTGGCTCGTCTCCCCGATAAGTGCCATAAATAAACAAGAACGGAACTATGGTATTAATTAGCAGTCCCTCTATTGCAGCTTCACCGATATGCTTTTTCTTTCCTGCTGATGCCGTATCAAAAAGATAATGCGTTTCCCAGTATCCTGTTGCCGAAACAGCAAGAACCTTCCTTAATTGATCCACTTGCGTTGTTTCAATTAAATTTAAAAAAAGTGACGAGGCCTTTGACATTATATCAGCAAACTGAGCAATACGGATTCCGGGAAAATTA
>Ga0105048_10017729_pt1 | contig 10978 bp, 13 predicted proteins | sample MAT05_FD_78382 | JGI IMG/M metagenome (GOLD analysis project Ga0105048, IMG submission 78382) | Freshwater microbial communities from Lake Fryxell liftoff mats and glacier meltwater in Antarctica - MAT-05 | ecosystem: Environmental > Aquatic > Freshwater > Ice > Liftoff microbial mat | place...
ATAGGTTATAATCTAGATCTCCGCGCGATGGAGCAGTCTGGTAGCTCGTTGGGCTCATAACCCAAAGGTCGGAGGTTCAAATCCTTCTCGCGCAACCAATAAAATTAAGCACTTAGCTTGAAAAAACGCCCACTAAATGTGGGCGTTTTGCTTTGTAGCCCATCCATAGCCCATCCATAGCCCAACTGTAGCCCGTCTGTAGCCCACAAGGTTTTGCGAAAAGTGGACTTTGACCATTGGGTCATGGCCCAATTGCCGCTATTTTGCAGACCATTGGGTGTTTCACCCAATGGTCCTTCAGCCCTCACGAAATAGCGACCATTGGGTGCGGTGCACACCTTTTCAGGACTAGTTTTTGTACAGCCACGCGCAATACGTCAGCCCATCCAGCCTTGTCGCTCTCCTGTGCGATTGGGTCTTTGAGGACAAGGACGCCGGTTCCGCGGACACCGCAGAGCGACTAAGTCAGTGGCTCAGCCCGCTGGATGCCATCGCCCTGCACGCCGCCCATCGCTCGATTCAAGCGACCGGCAAGGATATGGCGCCGGCACGCAAAAGCATAAGCATCGAACTCGATGTCGAATTTCGCCGTCTCCATAACGAACTGCTCACTTCTTTGGCTTTGCCTGGTCCGTCAACCACCAGGCACAGCCACGCCATGCATCCGGTGCCACCGGGGAAACTCATTGGAGATCCAGATTTTGCCTACACACGTTGCCGCCAACACCACTTCGAACAGCAACGCCTGATGGAGCGACAGATTGATGCCTTTCGGCGTCGCTGCAGGCAGGTCCTTGCACACTCCAGCCAACGACACCGACAACTGGCAGAACTCGACATCGCGATGGAGCATTTCTTTGGAGAGCGCGAGAGGGCGTTGCTCTCCAAACTCCCCGCGCTGTTGGAACGCCGCTTTCAAGCCCTCAAGGCTATGCAACACAGCACCAGCACAACAGCACTTCTGGATTCGTCGACTCCACCAAGTCAACTAAACGGTTGGATAGCCACCTTCGAGAAGAACTTCCACGCAGCACTGCGAGCAGAGTTGGCCCACCGACTCGACCCAGTCGTGGGCATGGTGGAAGCCTTTAGCAACGAGACATAGAAACAGTCATGAACAAACTATTTGTACCGGCGGTCTTCGCCATCGGGCTCGCTGCAGTGACGTGGGTGGCAATGGGCTTCGTTGGCGCGAGTCCCCTGGCCCTGATGATGACGCTCGTGATTGCCGGCGTGTACCTGCTGGGCGCCAGGGAACTCCAGCAGTTTCGCTTAGCGACAGCCACTTTGACAGCATCCCTTGCCGACATACCTGAGCCACTGGGTCATCTGGAGCCGTGGTTGCAGCGCGTGGACCCATCTCTGCAAACCGCTGTGCGGCTGCGCATCTCTGGTGAACGCGTTGCCTTACCCGGCCCGGCACTCACACCCTATCTGGTCGGACTCCTGGTCATGCTGGGCATGCTTGGCACCTTTCTGGGCATGATCGTGACCTTCAAGGGCGTCCTATTCGCGCTTGATCTATCGGCAGACCTGCGGGCCATTCGCTCGGCGTTAGCAGCGCCGATCCAGGGACTCGGACTGGCATTTGGCACCTCGGTGGCCGGCGTGGCGGCCTCCAGCATGCTGGGCCTGATGTCAGCGGTCAGCCGACGCGAACGCGTCAACACGGCCAAACAGCTCGATGCCTGTATCTCCACCGTTCTGCGCCCGTTCTCCCAAGCGCACCAGCGCGAGGAAACGCTCAAGGCATTGCAGATGCAGGCCAAGGCTTTGCCAGAAGTGGTCGGCCACCTGCAGACCATGATGGCGCAGATGGAGAACCGCAACCAGCGTTTAAATGAGCAACTGATGCTTCGTCAAGACAAGTTCCATGGGGAAGTGACCTTGGCGTATACCGGCCTGGCCAGTGCCGTGAGCCAATCCTTGACCGATAGTCTTGTCTCCAGTGCCATAGTGGCGGGCGAAACTATTAAGCCCGTGGTCGAGGCGGCCATGACCGAACTTGCCAACGAATCGAGACGTCAGCACGAACATGTCAGTGAAACGGTGCAGGCACAATTACTTGCCATTGGCACGGAATTCGGCGCCACCGCCCGAAGTGTGTCGGATGGCTGGCAAGCAGCGCTCCACCAGCATGAGCACACTAATGATGCCCTGGTCCAGGGACTGGACCGTGCATTGACGTCATTTACCGATCGATTCGAGGAGCGCTCCAATGAACTTCTGAGCGCAGCCAGTACGTCTGCCACCCAGGCGCAGGCCGACCACCTCGCCGCCGACCAGCAGCGATTGCAGGCCTGGACCGAGCACCTGGCGTCCACTGCAGCGCAACTACACAGTGAGTGGCAGCTTGTTGGGGAGAAAGACCGAGCCGGACAGGAAACTATGTGGAAAACGCTGCAGACCACCGCCGCCGAAATCAGTGTCCGCAGCACCGAACAGGTCAAAGAAGCCATGGATGCGGTAGGGCACTTGCTGGAACAGGGCGAGGCGCTGATTCAATCACGCATCAAAGCCGATGCCAACTGGACCCGAGAGCAGGGTGATCGCATGGAGCAACTCGCTGGCCTGTGGCGCAAGGAACTGGGTACCTTGCGCGAAGAAGAATCAGAGCGTGGTCAGGCGGCGGTCGCGCGCTTGGGCGAGCTCCAGGAAGCTGTGTCACGCCAGCTGGCCACTTTGGGGGCCGCCTTGGAGGAGCCACTGAGCCGACTCATGCAAACAGCCTCTGAAGCACCTGAGGCTGCAGCTGCGCTGATCACCCGATTGCGTCAGGAGATGACGCGACTCTCCGAGCGTGACAACCTTGCCCTGGAAGATCGTGTTGGTTTGATGGCTCGCATCAGCGCCTTAGTCGAGACCACCGATGGCAACGCACGAGAACAACGTGCAGCGATTGAATCCATGGTCGACGCTGCGGCGGCGGTGATGGACAACGCAGGCAAGCAATTCACCCAGATGCTGGGTACGCAGACAGATAAAGCCGCCGATATGGCGGCTCACGTCAGCTGCAGCGCCATTGAACTGGCCACTCTGGGTGAATCCTTCCATCATGCCGTCGAGCTCTTCAATGAAGGCAACGACAAGATGATGGCCAGCCTGCAGCGCGTGGAGGGTGCTTTGAGCCAATCCTCCCAGCGCAGTGATGAACAATTGGCCTACTATGTGGGACAGGCCCGCGAAGTCATCGACCTCAGCCTGAGCTCACAACGCGCTGTCGTTGAAGACTTGCGCAGGCTTCACGGCAAGCAAGTTGCACAAGCTGAAGGTGTCGTGTAATGATGGACATGCACTCAAGCGACGATGGCATGGATCAAACCGCCCCAGCCTGGGCCGTCTTTGGCGATTTGATGTCGGGATTGCTTGGTGCCTTTGTGCTCATTCTGGTAGCGGTGCTGGTGGTGCAGATGCAACTGGCAACCAACCTGCAGTCTGAGATCAAAAAGCGTCAGATGGAAGAACAACGCCGCATGGCGCTGGAAAAGGCGCTGGCCATCCCGCTTCAATCCGGTCGTGTCACGCTGAACAACGGCCGCATTGGCATCAGCGGCAGTGTGTTGTTCTCGTTGAACTCGGACCAATTGCGCCCGGATGGACGCCAACTGCTCAAGAGTCTGGTGCCTCCGCTGCAGGTGTATCTGGGCGAGCGCGATGAAATGCTGATGGTCAGTGGGTTTACCGATGACAAGCGCATCCGGGAGGGCAATCAGCAATTCGCCGACAACCTGGAGTTATCGGCACAGCGCGCGTTGACGGTAACCCGCTCCCTGATTGAAGAGGGCATGCCCGCATCACGCGTGTTTGCTGCAGCCTTCGGGGCCGAGCAACCGGTGGCCTCCAATGACAATGAACAGGGCCGCTCCTTGAACCGGCGGGTGGAAATGGCACCTGTGCCCAAATCGAGCCCCGCAAAAATTGCCGGGCACGAATGACGCACGGCTAACCTATATGCAGCAGTCAATAGCAGAACCTGAGTCTGACAATGAGCAGCAGCTCAAGGCTGCATTGGCAGCCTTGAGAGTAGCCGGAGAACATCTGTGCGATCCAGTTGGCTTTCATTACATGGACGGCCTGGCCAAGCGCTTGCCGACGCAGTCGGATGCTGTTCGACGCCTTCTTGTAGACAAACTGCAACTTGCGTTGGCTGGGTATGCGCAAAAACTCAGTCAGTCATCCAGCGCACAAAGCAAGGTGGCCACGCTCTCCAGCGGGAGCGATGTGGTCGCCACCTCAAGCAACTCACTCGCTGAACTGAACCGCTACCTGGAAAGCAGGACGAGGGCAGATGTCGAAGTTGGGTTGATTGACTGGGCGAGTGACAACTCCGAGATGAAGAGCGTTCGCCAATTCAAACAGGCGTGGTCGCAGATCCAGGCCGAGGATCAGGTAAAGCGGGCGGTCCTGCAAGGCCCGAAGAATCCGGGCCCGATCAATTCGCATACGTTGGTGCTGCGGACCTTGACATTAATGCGCCATCTTTCGCCCGCGTATTTGCAACGGTTCTTATCGCAGGCGGATGCCTTGCTGTGTCTGGATCGGGTCACTGCGAAGGGCACTTCGAAACCGGCGGTGGTGGTGAGCAAGGCCAGAAGTCGAAGTCGACTGAAAAAGTAAGCTGGCCTCGTGAGTGGGGTCAGCGAATTTGATGGACTGATTGTCTCGATCAGTGACGTTCACCCACTCGGTTGGGGGCGCTCAGAAGCGGGTGCGCGTGTTTTCTGACCACAGTCAACAACTGTCCCTAGGTGGCTAACTCTCAGGGCCCGACCCAGTGCAGTCTTAGATGTTTTATCTTTAGTGACTGCAATGGAGCACTGAGCGGCTGACAATTGATGTCATCAATCTGGTGTTTCCCTTTGCGGTACTTGACATGGTGCCGTTCGCTACCGCCAACTGGTCCAAGCTCTCCGTCCGACGCCATCGACAGTGCAGTCGTCATGATAGTTTGGCAACGAAGACGAGGCAATGTTGAGGGCTCGGGCGGTGCGTTCAAGCGAGTGGCCGAGTTTGAGTCCGGAATACCCACCCACTGAGCCGGACGACTGAGCGCCTGACGCAGCTCAGCCCGCCCGGGAGCGGGCGTACAAGGGCAGCACCTTGGGCAAATTGGCTTCGATATCGGCAATACGGGTGGGGCCGGCCGGGTGGGTCGATAACCATTGCGGTGGCGCGCCTTTGCTGGCAATCGCCATTTTTTGCCACAGGCTGATACCAGCGCGAGGGTCAAACCCGGAACGCGCTGCCAGCTCCATGCCCACCAGATCGGCCTCGGACTCATCGCTGCGGCTGAACTGCAAGGTGAGCAGCTGGGCGCCATAGTTGGTCACCGTTTGGCCGAGCTCGCCCAAGCCCAGCACCTGACTGAGCAGAACAGCACCGATGCCAGTCGCCGCGTTTTTGCCCATGCGCTCGCGGGCATGTTCGCGCAGGGCATGGGCTACTTCGTGCCCCATCACGGTGGCGACCTCGTCGTCGGTGAGCCTGAGCTGGTCCAGGATGCCGGTATAAAACGCGATCTTGCCACCCGGCATACAAAAGGCGTTGACCTGCTTGCTGCCAATCAGGTTGACCTCCCAGTTCCAGTCCCGTGCGCGGGAATTCCAGCCAAACGAATAGGGAATGGTTCTTGTCGCAATCGCCCTCAAGCGTTTAAGCTGCGGGTGGTCTTTGCCCGCCAGCGCATTCTGGGCTGCGGCCTGCTGCATCATCTGCGCGTATTGCTGAGAAGCAGACTTTTCGATGGTTTCAGCCGGTATCAGCTTGGTAAAGACCGAGTTGCGCCCGACATCCACACCTTCAGCCTGAGCCAGTTGGAGCCCGGCACCGGGCACCACCAGCGACAAGGCTGCGCCTTGCAGCAGCAACCGCCGCTGGGCGCAAAAGTAGCAACTGTGATGGTCTGTGGTCGTCAAGGTAAAAGCCTCAAAAAAAGTCGCGCTCCGTATACAAGGAGTATCCATACAAGCAAGCTTGTTTGCGCAATTGTGCGTCAAAGCGTGGAAATTCAAGCCTTTCAAATAGGATTGCGCCCAAGCCGCCAGGAGAGAAGTCATGATTGTGTGAATTGCTGCTGCCGCGTTACCCAGGAAATTGGACGAGTTTTTTTGGCCTACCCCCTGGACGATCAGTCCAATTCAAAAGGAGCACAGCATGTCCAAAGGCATCTTGATCGAGAAAGACGAGGCGGGTTACCGCGCTGCTGTCAAAGAGATTGACGAGGCACAGCTGCCCGAAGGCGATGTGACGGTGCGCGTCAGCCACTCCACGCTGAATTACAAAGACGCTTTGGCCATCACCGGCAAAGGCCCGGTAGTGCGCAAATTCCCCATGGTGCCTGGCATTGACCTGGCTGGCACGGTGGAACACAGCACGCACCCGGACTACAAAGCTGGCGATGCGGTGGTGCTGAACGGCTGGGGCGTGGGCGAAAGCCATTGGGGTGGCCTGGCGCAAAAAGCCCGCTTGAACGGCAACTGGCTGGTGCCCCTGCCAAGCGCCTTCACACCGCAGCAAGCCATGTCCATCGGCACGGCGGGCTACACCGCCATGCTGTGCGTGCTGGCGGCATGGACTTGCCAGCTTCAGTCGCCCCGTTCATCTTGCGCGGCGTGACCTTGGCCGGTATTGACAGTGTCATGTGCCCCAAAGCCGACCGGCTGCAAGCCTGGCAGCGTCTGGGCATTGACCTGGACCTGGCAAAACTCGGTGCGATCAGCCGCGAGATCAGCCTGAGCAAAGCTATTGCGGTGGCCACCCAGCTGTTCAATGCAGAAGTCAAGGGGCGGGTGGTGGTGGATGTGGACCGCTGATCTGAGCGATACAGGTCAAGAGGCAGCAGTTGCAAGCTATCAGAACTTATTTGCTAAATTGACCTGTAGTCCTTGTTAAATATGCGTGAGTCAATATCATTTAAATAGCAATAGGCAGTCAAGCCGAGGGCTGCGTCCACGGGTCAATGGCAATGGCGTAGCGAGTGGCCTTGCCCACACCTTCTGTCTGCAGCAGTCTCTTCGCCGCCAAGTCGACCAGATCGCGCGTCGTCATAGGCAGCGCGCCTGGTATTCACCTGGCGGGCCATACCAAACACGCGCACGGCGGTGCCCATGTCTTGCGATCGGGCCATGTCCACAATGGCGCGGCCCAAACCGTGCAGCCTTGGGGCCGTGTCTGACGCCGGGTGTGTGCCCTCAAACCACGCAAAAAACTGTGCCATCGCCTGCGCCAAGCCGTCCAAATGCCGGTCTGCGGTGGGCGATGGGGCGCCAGGTTCGGCTGATGTGAGGCGTATTTTGAGAAATGCGGCGCAGGGGCCTGTGTTTTACTGCGCCGTAGCCGCTTCGGCAATGCTGGCCAGCGCTTTGGCAATGTTGCCCGCCACTGCGCACTCGGGCACGGCGTGGCGTTCGGCCAGGAAGGCGGGGTCGTTGTAGCCCAGCCAGACTTGGCCAGCGGCGTCTTCCCAGACCAGGGCTTTCAAAGGCAGGTCAATGCCCACGGTTTGCGCGCATTCCATGAACGGCGTGCCGCCCTGCGGGTTGCCAAAGATCAGCACTTCGGTGGGGCGCAGTGTTTTGCCAATCTTGGCGGCACCAGCGGCGTGGTCAATGCGGGCAAAAATGGCTAAGCCGCGCTGCTTGGTCTGCGCTTCTACCCGGTCCATGGTGGTTTTGGCGTCCACCGGGCTTTTGACGGAAATCAGCCCTTCCACTTACACATTGGCGGGGTTGTGTTCGCGTTGATGCGCTACAGGCGCGATCCAGCATGGCGCCATTCGTGCTGCGCTGGGGGCGCTTGAGCGGGTGCAGGCTTGATCTAGTGCGCTCGCCTGCCACCCGAACCTTTAGGTCAAATCGGCTTCTAGCCCTTTTAAATAAAGGACTAAATGCTATTAATTTTGGAAAAAATAGGGAACACCATGGACCTTTTTGACGACTTGCCGCCGGACCCTGATGCGGCAACCACAGCCATCGCGCCGGGTGCGGCGCTGTTGCGTGGTTTGGCGCTGGGTGACGCCACAGCGCTGCTGCAAGCCGTAGAAGTCGTGCTGCAGCAGGCACCCGGCGCCAAGCTCTCTTTACATCAGGACCGGGATGAGCAAGATGTGTCGGCGCCGATCGTCTCGCTGTCGCTCGGTCTGCCTGCAGTGTTTTTGTTTGGCACATCCAGTCGAAAAGACCCCCGCAACGGTATCGGCTGGTGCATGGTGATGTGGTGGTCTGGGGCGGGCCGTCGCGGCTGGCTTATCATGGCGTGGCCGCGCTGGCGGATGGTGCGCATGCACTGCTGGGGCGCCGACGCATCAACCTGACGTTTCGCCAGGTGAATCGCCGGTCTTGAGTGGCCGTAGGTGGCATCGGCCAGTTGGGCTCTGTCTGTTCGAGCGGGCCTTGCCCAAAGGTGCCCGGCTTTGCGGCGAGGCCGATGCATGGAAAATGACATGAAACCACCCTTACACACAACACCAACATGCGTCGACCGTTGACCACTTACCTGCCCGACTGGACACGGGACTGGCTTGAAGTCATTGTTCCTGGCCTGCAGATCTTCCTCATCCTGCTGGTGGCCGGGCTGCTGCAATACCTGCTGCGCCGTGTGGTTAACCGCGTCAGCCAGCGTTACCAGCTGCCGATAGAGCTGACGAGGCCGCTCAAGGGCCTGCTGCGCTGGACCATCATGCTGGCGGCGCTGATGCTGGTGCTGGAGCGCGTGGGCGCATCAGCCACCTTGCTATGGACGGCCTTCACCGGCTTTGCCACCGTGGGTGCGGTGGCGTTTTTTGCCGCCTGGAGCGTGCTGTCGAACCTGTTTTGCGCCTTCCTGATCTTCACCGTGCGGCCGTTTCGCCTGGGCGACAGCATTGAGCTGCTGGACGTGGCCGAGAAGCCCGGCGCCCGAGGCCGCGTGATCGACATCAACATGCTCTACACCTCGCTGGAAGAAAGCGACAGCCCCACGCCGGGCACGCTGCTGCAAATACCCAATGCGCTGATCTTTCAGCGAGTACTACGCCGCTGGAAGGGCGGGCAACCGCCGCAGCCGCACGCCTTGTAACAAGCCGCACCGGGGTAAGGTTGCGCCCGCCGGTTACCAAAGGCGTCGTCTTAACCGGGGATGATGCAATTTCTTGAGAAGTTAACTGATGACCGGGCGTGTGTGTGCTGCCTGAGGGGAATTTTCGGCGCGATACTTGGGGGCATGCGGTTGGATGGCCTATCCGTTCAGCTTCGCAGCCCAAGACTTTTTCTGACCGATTTTGGTTCCGCCTGACTGATCTCAACATGCACAATCCCGCCAAGCCAGAGCCCAAACAAACGTTCGAAGACAAGGCCTTGCAATACATCTCCCACAACTATGGCAAATGCTGGCTGTTTGTAGCCGTGGTTTGTGCCGCTGGCGTGATGTGGCGCAATTCTTGGGTTTGATGCCACGACGAAGTGCGGTATGAAAAAGCCGCTTTAATGGCAGCGCCAGCGGCGTGGTGAATGCGGGAAAAATGGCCGCGCCGGGCCGCTTGGCCTGCGCTTGCACCTGGTCCATGGTGGTTTTTGACAGCCACCGGGCAGTTGAGGGAAATCAGCCCATCCACGGCGCCAGCCATAGTCACGCTGGCCGCCAGTGCGACGGCGGCAATGCTTTTGAGTAATTGCATGTACAAAATTGCCTTCTAGCCCTTATGGAATAAGCGTGATAAGCTATTAACTGTGTAGCGCGCACTCAGCCACTTTAGCAGCCGACTTCTGCCTCAAAACAGCTTGCCCAACCGGCACCTGGCGCGCCTGCATGGGCGCTACCTGTTGCGCCGCAAATCCACCGGCGAGCTGGAGCTGGACATTGTGGATACGTGGCCAGGCGATGTGGCCCGCGACACGCGCATGCTCTCAGGTGGTGAAGGCTTTCTGGTCAGCCTTGCAATGGCCTTGGCGCTGTCAGATTTGGTGAGCAACAAAACCTCCATCGACTCACTCTTTCTGGACGAAGGCTTTGGCTCGCTCGATGGCGACACGCTGGAGATCGCGCTGAGCGCCCTGGATTCACTCAACGCCAGCGGCAAGATGATCGGCGTCATCAGCCACGTGGAGGCGATGCAGGAGCGCATTCCTACGTAGATCAGGGTGGAGAAAGGCGGCGGGATTGGGCACTCGCGGCTGGTGGTGGCGCTAGAGTAGCGCGTCAACCGCGGTTGGCGGCGGGGATACGTTTTGATCAAAAATGGCTGCAGACCATATGAAATAAGCGCAGACAGCTATAACAACTGAAGCACATAAAACAAACCGAAAGCAATCCGAGCCCGGCCTATTTCCTGGCTCAGCGCCGTTCCAGCGCCGGGTCGGACACCGACGCGGTAGACCGCACGCGCAACTCACGGTCCAGCACCACGGTAAAAATCTTTTTGTCAGCCTCGTTCGGGCCGTCCATGTAACGCCAGTCGTAATGCCAGACGCCCTTGAGGTCAAAAAAAGTCGCTTTCATCGGCTTGCCCAGCATCTTGCGCACCTCTTCCATCAGCATGCCGGGCGTGATTTTGGCAAAGGTCTGCGGGTTGAGCACCTGGCGCAAGGCCGCCATCTTGCCGTCTGCGCCGATGGTGATCATGTAATTTTGCGTCCCGGCGGGCTGTCGGTTGTACTCAAACACGCGGTTGCCCGCGGCATCTTGCCAAACCGCCTCAGGTTCGCCAAACTTGGCCCGCACGTCGGCCTCAGTAGAAAAGCCCTCCTCCAGCTCAGAAATGCGCTCCTGGTCGCACGCCGACAGCAACAAGGCAACCATGGGCAAAACCAGCGCCAGACCGAACTTGCGGCTATGGACCCGAACAAAGTTGAAGATGGAAGTCAAGGTGCGCCTTTCTCAATTGCATTTGGGTGCGAGGGGTGCAAGTCTAGCCAATCGGGCTGGCCTCGCCGCAGCCGCTTGGCCACGACAAGGGCCGACTCAGGCATTAAATGGGCCTCGATAACGTAGCACTGTTGTGCTA
>Ga0105048_10017730_pt1 | contig 10978 bp, 8 predicted proteins | sample MAT05_FD_78382 | JGI IMG/M metagenome (GOLD analysis project Ga0105048, IMG submission 78382) | Freshwater microbial communities from Lake Fryxell liftoff mats and glacier meltwater in Antarctica - MAT-05 | ecosystem: Environmental > Aquatic > Freshwater > Ice > Liftoff microbial mat | place...
GCCAGCATTTCGCCTTCGCTCACCGCCGAGCCGACGTTTTCATTTACCCAGGTTAATACTCCGGCGCGGTCGGCCAGAATATCGGCCTGCCGGAGTTTCAGGGCCAATACGTTCAGGTTGGTGCCTTCGATGCGGGCTTGCAACTGGGTCTCCCGCAAACTCGCCCCCATTGACTGACGATTGTAAGCTAAATCGTTCTCCAACTGTTTCTTTTCCAACTGGGCAATGCGGAGGGCGTTTTCGGCGCGGGTAACATCTTCGGGCGTTTGGCCGCCCACTTTCAGCAGTCGCCGGGCATCGTCTACTTCGGCTTTTAACCGGTTAATGTTGAGCAGTTTGATCTGGTCGTTAATGTCGGCATCGTAGAGGTTTTTGTTTAACCGCATCCGCAGTTGTTCGATACCGTTTTGTTTCAGGGCCAGTTGATCCTGGAGTTTTTTGTACTCGATCTGCGTCAGTGATTTATCAAGTTCCACAATCGCCAGACCGGGTCTCACTCTGGCACCGGGCGTGAGCAGCACTCGACGGATACTGGCCCGGATGGGACTGGTCATGATTTGTTCATAAGCCGGAATCACCTCGCCCGTGGCGTTGAGCGTGTTCTCGACCGGCCCGGTTTGCAGGATAGCCGTGCGGATTTTAGCGGCATCAACGGATGTTTTCAGCAATGAGCGCATCCCCAGAACTGCACCAATCAGGCCAATAACCGTAATCAGGCCCATAAGCCAGGGTTTTCGGCGAGAGCGGGTAAGGAGTTCGGGAGCTAATTCGCGGTCCATTGAGCATACATGTTTTGCTTAATGGATATGCCAATGGTGTGCCAGTTAGTAAGGTGTTGGTTATTAGCTGGTCGGTGTAATTGGTTGCGCAAAGTCCTGTGCGAATTCGCACATAAGGCGCGAATTCGCACAGGACCAGGGTAGTGGCAATACCGATTAATTGACCGCTTTTCCCGCCGTCAACGTATCGACTAGTTGCGAAACGGATTGTTTATTTACGCTGTCAGGTGCCTGGGACAGTGCCGCTTTGGCAAATTTGAGCGCCTGTTTGGTATCACCCATAGCCGCGTAAGCGCGAGCCAAACCAACGTTGGTCGTGAATACATTAGGATTACGCTGGGCGTTTTTCTGGAAAACAGACAAGGCTTCAACCGTTCGTTTCTGATCCAGTAGCTGTCGGCCATACCGATGAACATCCTGCATGGTGCCAATGGGTAAGGCTTCGCGCATCAGCGAATCGGCTTCGGCATTACGCCCTAACCGAGCCAATACCTGCGCTTTGGTCGATAGGGTCAGGAAATTGCGCTGCCCCATATACGGCATGATAATGGCCTGATCGGCCCAACCAAGTATTTCATCATTGACGATGTTATTAGTCAGCGCGTAATTGACTCCTTGCACCCAGTTTTGATGAAGCTCGCTCATGCCCGAATACAGCTCTCGCCTAATCGAAGCCATTATGGTTTCTTTCAGGTTTACGCTCAATCGAATAGGGATCTGCCAGTTTTCCCACCGCAGCGACAAGGTGGTAATGCTGTCGTTCAGGTTGTCGAATGAATACGTCAATCGTTCGGTAAGGGGTTGATTTTTGACCGGGCGAACAGTGACACGGAGGGCATCGGCCTTTGGGTCATAAAAATAGCTGCCCCAGGCGGTGTTGGTTCGAGAGAAAATTACCGAGACTGTATCAGCATAAACGGCCATAAACAGGCCATACTGACCCGCCGGTAGTGTTTTGCCTTCTACGTTAAGGTTGGTAGACGTTGTAAACACCGTATTTTCGTTCGCTCCAGCGCGCCAGGGAGCTGCTTTGCTGATGCCATAGTCGAGCTCTTTAAACCCGTAGTGAACGAGTTGCCCCCAAACTTTACCTGCTCGCCCGTTCACAGCAGGCCGGCCGTAAACGATGGAAACATCGGTCAGGCCAATTCGTTCGCCGACGGTGGCTTTGGGACTGCCGCCCCCGGTGGGCAGCGTAAGCGATTGAGCTTGTGCGAATGAGGTTGACAGTAGCAGGGCTCCTAATAAAAGGTGTTTCATGGTTTTGTAGGTAATAGTGGTAAATAAGGTCGTTGGGGGAGATAAAGTTGACAGACTGCATGTATGGCAATCTTTTTTGCGTTAAACTACGGATTGAAGTTCTTTTACAGGTAGATTTTACGCTCAAAATACGTGCTTTTAGCGTATAAAAAATCAAATGGAACAAGTGAAATGGGGAATTATTGGTTGCGGAGATGTAACCGAAGTAAAAAGCAGCCCGGCGTTTAAAAAAGTGCCTCAGTCAACGCTGGTGGCCGTTATGCGACGCGATGCCCAGAAAGCTGCCGACTATGCCGAGAGGCATCAGGTGCCAACCTGGTACACCGATGCCGATGCGCTCATCAATGACCCTGAAGTCAATGCAATTTACATAGCTACCCCTCCCAACAGCCATGCCGACTACGCAATTCGGGTTATGCGAGCCGGAAAACCCGTGTACGTAGAGAAGCCAATGGCCCTGAATGCGGCTGAGTGCGACGCCATGAATCAGGTCAGCCGGGAAACGGGCATGTCCCTTTTTGTGGCGTTTTACAACGAATTGTAGTAAGCGAATACCGCTGCCAGCCCGCTCTCCTTTTTGAGGTCGGGCTTTTTGTCTTTCAGGTAGGCTTCGATGGCGGGCTGTTGATCGGCCATGAGTTCGAGAAGCGCTTTTTTGGAAGGCGAGAATTTAAGGGCCTGCCTGTTTTTACCAACGAACCACTCGCGTTTTTTGACCAGTTCATCGTCTTTCGTGCCAACATTCAGAGCCGCATTATAATTGGCTCGCTTCACGGTTATGCTATGCCGTTGCAATAAACTCAGTTTGCCCGCAGCTACATATTCAAAAAAACCGACAAGCCCGTCGGCCTCGCCCCGAAACTCGCGTACATTCACAAACTGATTCGACCCGCCGAGCCGGTTATTCATGATAAAATAGCGGACAGTGGGGGCTTTAGCCGCCCGAATATCATTGGCACCCGCTCGCACCTCCACTTCCTGCGTAATCAGATCGTAGCGAACAGGTATCCCGCCAAGCGAATCGGCCGCGCCAATACGACCATAAAACCGGATATTTCCCGCTTGAAACGTGGTGTCATAATAATTGTCGCCGATCAACTTGCCCGCTTCGCCCGCCACTCCGAACAGAACGCCCGTTTGTGGGATTATTAAACCACTGAAGTTTATGCGGTCTTGGGTGGTAAACGTCATACCTCCACTTTGAGCAAACAAATGACTACTAAAAAGAAGCAAAAAAGAGAGTGTAAATAAAGAGCGCATTGTGTGTTGGCTTTGGCTGGCAATACTAAGTGACGGCACAGGTTAAGAAAGATTTCGCACTTAAAAAAATTCGGGTAAATGGTTGTTAGCCGATTAATCCGTCGGTCATCCAATGTCAGAACGGCTATTTCCTGTTAAATCGTATTGGCCAAATTTTATTTGGCTTTCTAGGCTCTTGACTCCCCATGCTTTCGTACTTTTGAAGCTTCGCATTATTTCACTTCTGATAATTTATTATGAAAAAACTCGTACTAACGGGGCTATTGGTCGTTGGCCTAACGGCAGTTGGTTGGGCACAAACGACTTTCCCTCGTAATGGAGTCTACGACGAGCGGCCGGGTCTGTATGCCTTTACCAATGCAACGATTATTGTTGATTCCAAAACCACCCTTCAAAATGCTACCCTGGTCGTTCGCGATGGGCGCATAGAAGCGGTTGGCGCGTCGGTTTCGATTCCTACGGGGGCAGTTGTCGCCGATTTGAAAGGCCGACGTATTTACCCTTCGCTGATCGACATCGATTCTGATTATGGAATGCCCGAAGTCAGACCGGCACAGGGCGGATTCAGAGCCGCTCCACAATTAGAGTCAAACAAAAAAGGCCCCTATTACTGGAATCAGGCTGTTCAGCCCGAAAACGAAGCCGGACAGCTCTTTAAAGCAGCCGGTCCACGGGCCGACGAGTACCGTAAACTTGGCTTTGGAGCGGTATTGACGCACCCCCACGATGGTATTGTGCGGGGAACGGGCTCATTGGTAACCCTGGCCGACGAGCGCGAAAACAATACAGTACTAAAGCATAATCTCTCGGCCCACTATTCTTTTAGCCGGGGAAGTTCAAGCCAAAACTATCCCAATTCGGCGATGGGAGCGGTTGCTTTGCTCCGGCAGGCCATGTACGATGCCGACTGGTATAAACGGGCTGGCTCGAAAGAGCAGGCCAATATATCGCTGGAAGCGCTGAGCCGTATTCAAACACTCCCCGCCTTTTTTGAAGCAACTGATAAACTGAGCGTTTTACGGGCCGACAAAGTGGGCGATGAATTCAATACGCAGTTTATTATCAAGACAGGCGGTGATGATTACCAGCGTATCGACGAAATAAAAGCTACCGGAGCATCGCTGATTGTGCCGGTAAACTACCCAACTGCCTACGAGGTAGAAGATGCCTGGGATGCCGATAATGTGGCTCTTTCGGAGCTTAAGCACTGGGAAATGGCTCCCATGAATGCCGGGATGCTGGCAAAAGCGGGTATTCCTTTTGCTCTGACGAGTGCAGGCTTACGGAACCGGACCGAATTTATGGCCAACGTGCGTAAAGCCATCGAAAACGGACTTACCGAACAACAGGCGCTCGAAGCCCTGACCACCACACCCGCCCGGTTGATGCGGGCTGAGGATATGGTTGGAACGTTACAGGTGGGTAAAATAGCCAACTTTCTAATTACGTCGGGGAGTCTGTTTGCCGCCGATAATGTACTCTACGAAAACTGGATTCGGGGTAAACAATACGTTGTTACGAATCGCAACCAACCCGATCTGCGTGGTACGTATGCGCTTACAATCGGTGATCGCCAGAACCTGAAATTCATTATTTCAGGGGCTAATCCAGAGAAGCCAGAGTACCAGGTAACCATCAGCGACACCATTAAACTTACGCCTAAAGTGGCCATCGACAACAACTTGCTGTCGATGCAAGTGGCGTTAGACAGAAGACAACCAGCCGCATTAACCCGCTTGACGGGCTACCGGGATAATACCACTTTTAAAGGTGATGGCGAACTGCCAACCGGCAAACTAGTCAACTGGTCGGCCACCCGTACGGGCGATGCCCCGGTGTCTACGTCGGCCACATCCCGTTCGGCCACGTCAACAACCGCAGTAAGTACAACGGGTGGCTCAAGTTCGGCGCTCACACCCGCAAGCACCGCCCTATTGTATCCGTTTGTGGGAATGGGTAACGCCAAAAAACCACAGCCCGAAACGATGCTGATTAAAAACGCGACTGTCTGGACGAACGAGACGGATGGAGTATTGCAAAATGCCGATGTCATTGTGTCGGGTGGGAAAATTCAGCAGGTGGGCAAAGGACTCACGGCCCCCGCCAACGCCCGCACAATCGACGGAACCGGTAAACACCTGACAAACGGCATTATCGACGAGCACTCGCACATTGCCTTATTGTCGGTAAACGAAGGCTCGCAGTCGTCAACGGCCGAAGTACGGATGGGTGATGTTGTCAACTCCGAAGATATCAATATTTACCGTCAGTTGGCGGGGGGCGTAACATCGTCGCAATTGCTGCATGGCTCGGCCAACGCCATTGGTGGTCAGTCGGCCCTGATTAAGCTGAAATGGGGTGAAGCTCCTGAGGGTCTGTTGATCAAAGGTGCGGATGGGTTTATTAAGTTTGCTCTTGGTGAGAACGTGAAACAGTCCAACGCGGGTGATGCCAACCGGATTCGTTTCCCGCAAACGCGGATGGGAGTGGAGCAGGTATTTATGGACCACTTCGTCCGTGCCCGTGAGTACGACCGTGCCTGGTCGACGTATAATAACCTGAACGCCAAAGATAAAGCCAAAGCCATTGTTCCACGCCGGGATATTGAAATGGAAGCACTGGCCGAAATTTTGAACAAGAAACGGTTCATTACCTGTCACTCTTATGTACAGTCGGAGATCAACATGCTCATGAAAGTAGCCGATTCGCTGGGTTTCAAAGTAAACACGTTTACGCACATTCTGGAAGGCTATAAAGTGGCCGACAAGATGGCTAAACACGGTGCAGGCGGCTCGTCATTTGCCGACTGGTGGGCCTACAAGATGGAAGTGAAAGATGCCATTCCATACAACGCAGCGATTATGCACCGGCAGGGTGTGGTGGTGTCGATCAACTCGGACGACGCCGAAATGGCCCGCCGTTTGAATCAGGAAGCGGCCAAAGCCGTTGAGTACGGCGGCATAAGCGAAGCCGACGCCTGGAAAATGGTGACGTTGAATCCCGCTAAACTGTTACACTTAGACAACCGCATGGGCAGTATCCGGGCTGGCAAAGATGCCGACCTTGTGCTCTGGAACGCCAATCCCCTCTCGATTTACGCCCGCCCCGAGAAGACAATTATTGATGGCGCCGTGTATTTCGACCTACAGGGGGAAGATGCCAAACGCGATGCTCTTCAGGCCGAACGTGCCCGGATCATTCAGAAAATGATTGCCTCGAAAGCCGGTGGTGCGCCCACGCAACGGCCCAGTTTCCGCCGGCAACGCATGTGGCATTGTGAGGATATTGAGGGTGTAAACGCGGAAGGAGAAGAACAAGCCGAAAAATAGCACTATGAAACAACTCATAACAACCATACTTACTTTGCTGTCGCTCACGAGCTTCGGCCAGAATCCCCCACCGGCTAAGGCCCAGACGCGGGGTATTGCCCTCATTGGGGCTACTATCCACGTTGGCGACGGCCGCGTGATTCAAAACGGCTTGATAACGTTCGATAAGGGCGTGATTACCAACGTGGGCGATGCCTCGACGGTGCGATTGAACCGCAATGAGGTCGATGTGATCGACCTGACCGGTAAGCACGTGTATCCGGGCCTTATTTCGCCCGCATCGCTCGTTGGTTTGCAGGAAGTTGAGTCCGTTCGGGCCACAGTGGACTCGCGCGAAATCGGTGAGTTAAATCCTAACATCCGGGCTCTGATCGCTTATGACACAGATTCCGAAGTGATCCCTACGATTCGTAACAATGGTATTCTGATTACCCAGGCTATGCCACTGGGTGGTACCGTGTCGGGTTCATCGTCGATTATGCACGCCGATGGTTGGAACTGGGAAGATGCCGTGTTGCGTAAAGACGATGGTATCTGGCTCAACTGGCCGGGTTACTTCGCCCGCGAGTTTGACTTTAATACGTTCTCGGCGAGCATTCGGAAAAACGACAAACGCGACGAAGCAATGCGGGCTATTCAGACCATGTTCGGCGAAGCCAAAGCGTATGCGGCCCTGCCGACTCCCACGCCAATGAACCTCAAATTTGAGGCCATGCGCGGCTTATTTACCGGCAAGCAGAATCTGTTTGTCCGGGCTGATCTAGGCAAAGATATTATTGAAGCGGTGCGGTTTGCCAAAGCTGCCGGTGTCGCAAAGGTTGTGATTGTAGGCGGAGAAGAAGCGGATCGTGTTGCTGGTTTACTGAAAGAAAACAACGTCCCCGTGATTCTTAGCGCGTTACACCGGCTACCTAACCGGCAGGATGACGCTGTGGATCAGCCCTATAGCCAGCCCGGTACGTTGCAGAAAGCGGGCGTACTGGTCGCGCTTAGCTACGCTGAAGAATGGTGGCGCACCCGTAACCTGCCGTTTCTGGCCGGCACAGCCGCCGGGTTCGGAAACCTCGACCGCGAAGAAGCCCTGAAAATGGTGACCTCGAACACCGCCAAAATCCTGGGTATCGACAGCCTAGTCGGGACGCTCGAAACGGGCAAACAAGCCACCCTGTTCGTATCGGCCGGCGACGCTTTAGACATGCGCACCAACCTGATCGAACATGCGTTTATTCAGGGGCGTAAAGTGAACCTCGACGATAAGCATAAGCGGTTGAACCAGAAGTTCAAGAGCAAATACGGGCAGGAGTAAAGTGAGTGGCGAAAGGTGAGGGGCTACTTATCTCTGTACTCTAAAGTCGTTCGCAGAAAGGCTTCAACAAGTTGAATTTTGTGCGGATGGTTGTCTTTCAAAATAAGCGAAACGGGATAAATATCACCCTTTGTATCGGCAAGTTCTTCGTCAATTTTGACATACTCTTGTCCCTTGAAATCGCGAAACCAGCGATTGAAAGCAGATTTCCTGAGTAGTTGACGATTATCTGAAGAATCACAGATATAGAGGATGACGGTTAAACCATTTCGGCGGTAGAAATAGTCAAAAATAACGGCCACCGTTCGGGCAGTAAGCCTATCGAACGGTGGCCGTTTGGTTGTATCGTTCTGGCTTACTTTTATAGCCAGTTCGTAAATATGCGGAGCGAAAACAGAATCCTCGCCTAACAAATAAGGCGTTGGTATAAAGGCAATGGTATATACTATGGCTTGTGTCGTTTCAAAGCTATATGCAGTAACCGGCCCCGCAATCTCGTCAAACGAATAGACTGATAACGATTCTTCTGAGTGCATTCCGTTCTTAATTTGTTAGCCAGTGCATCAAAGTCAGGTGTTTTAACCCAGGCATCGTGAGCCTCGTCAAACTTTTTGCGTTCTTCTTTCCACCGGGTTATGAACGGGTTGGGACGAATTGCCCCGCTAACGGGGTACAACTCCACTTGTTTCGTTTCCATAGTTGTGTAACAGTAAACCGGCACTGATCGTTGCAGCGAGTAAGGTAGTGAATTATCTCATGTTGCCATACGAAACAAAGTTCTATGTTTACCGCAGGGTACTTTTATTCCTCATAATACCGTAACGTCACTTGTGAAATAGGCAATGGAAACCCGCACCGTAGCATTCACGGCCAATTATAGCCGTACCAATTCCAATTTTATCATTCAGAATCTACCAACGTCAAAAGGAGGGATTTCGCCTGAGTATCAATCCCTTTTTGCGGTTCTGAAAAACCTGTTGCAACGGGGAGCTATCGCCGAATTGTCGGGCGGTCATACGGGTTCGCCAACACGGTTGTCGCACTATTTGGAAGATAGAATCGGCGATATCGCCAACCGGGAAGATTTCAAAAAGTCGGTGTTTTTGATTGCCAAAAACCCCGCTGTCTGGCATCAAACGATAAAAGGAGACGATGAAAAAAGGTATTACCCCGCCCGCGAGTTTTTCAATGCGTTGCCAACGTTATTAGATGACTACGGTTTTGTGCAGCAACTGATACTCCCCGAAACGCCCGTGCATACCATTTATCCAAGTGCCGGACCTGATTTCACACATCAGCAGGTCGATTTTTACCGCCCACCCGCCAAACTCATTATCGAGATAGATGGTGGGCATCACGAAAGTGAAAGATGATGCTCGGGATAAAGCGTTTAGTGAGATTGGCATTCTCACCGTTCGGATTGATACTAAAGACTGGCGCGAAAAAACAGACGCTTTTGAGGAAGCAATGGCCCAAATCAAGAATCGGCTGATTGAAAAAGCGAGTGCATTTTGGGCTTACAAAACAGCCTACGAACGGCTGACAACGACTGGCTTCATAGAGGACGACACCCGCTATAAATTCTTGCCAACGGCCATCATGCGGTTTCAATTGCTGATGATGGAGTTGCTGATCGGTGGCCAAATCTCGCTACAGGACAAACGCTGGCACTTTGTGGTGCAGGACAGCGACGGCCTGAGTCAACAATCGGAGTTGTATGCCCGGTTTGCGTCATTGGCCGTAGGCGATTTGTTTGCGTGGCTGGCTCCTCTCTGCAAACTCATGAGGTTGCCTTTCAAACAGCCTGAACTAGAACCAATTATTCTGACAAGCGAACTCATTTATCAGCCGGGAGCTGTTCACATCGACTTTAGTTTGCTCCAACGCTACACCGACGAACACATTGCCCGACCCGAAACCATGTATGTGCGGACGGATTATTTCGTGGCCAACAAAGACCTGGATGGTAAGAATTATTTCCGGGTTTCGACCACGAAACCAATCAATTATGCCCTCGAAAACACGGATGAAGTGAAAGAAATGTTACAGTTTTTCCTGCAAAATCTGTTTCGCAAAAACGACTTTAAGGAGGGTCAATTGCCTATTATTCTGAATGCCCTGAACCGGCGGGATACCATCGGACTGTTACCCACCGGGGGCGGAAAATCGCTTTGTTACCAACTGCCGTGTCTATTGCAACCGGCCATCAGCGTGGTCGTTTGCCCGATTAAATCGCTGACGTACGATCAGAAAGATAATCTGGATAAAGCGTTTATTACCCGTACCAATTTTATGGTGGGTGAACAGGAAGCAGAAACGAAGCAGGCTATTCAGCGGGAGTTCAGCGAAGGCCGTTATTTTTTCATCTGGATTTCGCCCGAACGTTTTCAAATCAAGTCGTTCCGTACCTACCTGAGCGAACTGTATGCCCGAACGCCCCTTGCCTATGCCGTTATCGACGAGGTGCATTGTATGAGCGAGTGGGGCCACGATTTCCGCACGTCGTACCTGAACCTGACCAAAACGCTCCATGAGTATTGCCCCGAAACCGCCCTGATAGGACTAACAGCTACAGCTTCGCTGAACGTGTTGCGGAATATCCAGATTGAGTTTGGGCGGGGCAATCTGGCGTTTGATTCCGAAAATCTCAAAACCAAATTGAACTTTAGCCGCCCCGAACTTATGTTCGAGGTGGTGAATGACAAGGGTAGCAAAGCAGATTTGCTGAAGACGACTCTAAAAAAACTGAACGACAACAAGGAGTTGATGCATCAGGAAGCTGGCAATAAAGCGGGCTTAATTTTTACGCCGTTTGCGAATGGGGATTTTGGCTGTTGCCAGAAATCGAAGCGATTAAACGTGGCTTATCAGCACAAAGTCAACTGGTATTCAGGGGCTTGCCCTACAGGTAGAACGGTTGTCAGCAATTCCCACTTTGGGTATTTTCAGGTCACTTTAACCCCAAACTGGTAGCCAATGTCTAAGTAAAGTTCTTTAAAGTCATTGTACGTTTTCATCAGGAAAGCTCCTTTAAGCATAGACCA
>Ga0105048_10017732_pt1 | contig 10978 bp, 8 predicted proteins | sample MAT05_FD_78382 | JGI IMG/M metagenome (GOLD analysis project Ga0105048, IMG submission 78382) | Freshwater microbial communities from Lake Fryxell liftoff mats and glacier meltwater in Antarctica - MAT-05 | ecosystem: Environmental > Aquatic > Freshwater > Ice > Liftoff microbial mat | place...
CGGGTACGACGAGGGGACGAGGCTCACTTCAATCGGGCGGGGAACGTGCGTGGGTCGGGGTACGTCCGGATGGAAGTCAGAGTCTCCTCACGTCGTCTCCTACGGGTACGACGAGGGGACGAGGCTCACGCGGGTCGTGCGGGGGCAGTGTCAAGATTCCCCCGGCGTCGTGTCCGTCACCGGCTTGTAACGGTTGCGCCATAGATTCAAGGTGCCGCCATGCCTAGGACAGGATCCAGCATGGCGAAGATCTTGGTGGTGGACGATGAACCGGATGCCCTGGAGTTGGTCGGCTTCAACCTGAAGCAGGCAGGTTTCGAGGTGATCACTGCCGACGATGGGGCCGAGGCGCTCAAGAAGGCGCGCGAGGCGCTGCCCGATCTGATCCTTCTCGATCTGATGCTGCCGGAAGTGGACGGCCTGGAAGTGTGCAAGTCCCTCAAGCGCGACGTGGCGACGGCATCGATCACGGTCATCATGCTGACGGCCAAGGCGGCCGAGATCGACCGGGTGCTGGGGCTGGAGCTTGGCGCGGACGATTATGTGACCAAGCCATTCAGCCCGCGGGAGTTGGTGTTGCGGGTGAAGAACCTGCTCCGGCGGAAGACGGAGACGGCCGGGCAACCGGAGGAGCTGATCTTTGGCGAGTTGGTCATCAACATCCCCCGGCATCTGGTCCTGGTGAATCGCCAGCGGGTCGATCTGACCGCGACGGAGTTCAAGCTCCTCACGACTCTGGCCATGCGCCGGGGTCGCGTTCAGAGCCGGGATCAGTTGCTCCAGGATGTCTGGGAGTACGACAACATCATCGACACCCGCACGGTGGACACCCACATGCGTCGATTGCGGGAGAAGTTGGGGGCCGCAGCCCGCTACCTGGATACGGTCCGGGGCGTTGGCTATCGCTTCGTGGAAGGTTGATCCCAACAACGCATGTGGCTGACGATTGCAGTGGGCGTGTTGGGTCTGGTCCTGGTGGGCTGGCTGGTACGCCGCGAACAGGTGACGGTTGAACGCCTTCGGGAGGCGTCCCTCCGTCTGGCCGAACTCAAGACCCAGCGTCACCTCGAACTGGTCGAGGAACAGTCCAAGCAGCAGGCGCTCCTCGACAGCATGGTCGAAGGAGTCCTCCTGCTCGATCCCCAGGGACGGGTCGAACACATGAACCCGGCCTTGGTGCGGCTGTTCGGGCTCTCCGGCGAAAAGCGGGGAAGTCCGGTGGCGGAGGCCCTACCGGTGCCGGCCCTGTCGGAGTTGGCCGCCCGGACCGTTCAACAGGGGCGGTTGACGGACCAGGAAGTGGAGTTGCCGGGCGATCCCGGGAAGATTCTGCAGATCAATGCGGTGGCCTTGCGCGATCCCGATCGGATGCTGGCCGGGACGCTCTTCGTCTTCCACGACCTGACCCAGCAGAAGCGGTTGGCCGAGCAGCGCCGGGAGTTTGTCGCCAACGTCAGCCACGAACTGCGCACGCCGCTGTCCCTGATCAAGGGATACACGGAAACCCTCCTCGCCGGGGCCAAGGAGGATCCTGAGACCGCCACCCGCTTCCTCCAGATCATCGACAAGCACGCCGACCGGCTGACCTTTCTGATCGAGGATCTGCTGACCATCTCGAAGCTCGAGTCGGGGCAGGTGATCATGAACCTCCATCCCACCGCGCTGTACGAGGTCGTCGCCCAGGTGCTCGAAGATCTGAAGGCCAAGGCGGTCGAGCGCGGCACCGATCTCCGCAATGAGGTGCCCGAAGCCCTCCGTATCCACGGAGATGGCGACCGGTTGCAGCAGGTGATTTCAAATCTGGTCGACAACGCCATCAAGTACGGCCGCCCGGGCGGTCGCGTGGTGGTCGGGGCCCGTTCCCTCCATGAGGATATCGTCGAGGCTTGGGTGGCCGACGATGGCGTGGGCATTCCGGTGGAGGCGCGCGAGCGGATCTTCGAGCGCTTCTATCGCATCGACAAGGGACGTTCCCGCGAGCAGGGCGGCACTGGCCTCGGCCTCAGCATCGTCAAGCACATCGTCCACGCCCACGGCGGTGAGGTGCGGGTGGAGAGCGAACCCGGCCGCGGATCCTGCTTCTACTTCACCCTGCCGCGGGTCAACGAGTCCGGGGAGTGAGCGGCGCGCTCACAGCGGGATCTTCGGGACGGCCGCATGGAATCGGCGCAGGTCCACGTCGTCGGACCGCACGGATTGGTTCTGCAGGTAGGGCGGCATCTGCGAGATGCGGCGCGACGCATTCGAGAGGAGCTTCCAAGCCTCGGCGTGGCCGTCCGCGAACGAGAGGGTGAATCCGTAGTTGTGGCGGGCGGCGGGGAAATCAATCCAACGGAAGTCCCCCGGTTGCGTCACCACGAAGCGCGCGTTCTCGATGCTGTTCTCATGTTCATCCAGGAAGACAAAGGCCGCGCTCGGAGCGGGATTCACCACCTGACTGAGCTTGTGCCAACAACTTCGGTCGGACGGATTCGGCTCGTCATTCATGTAGGCGCTCATCGAGACACTGCGGCTGCGTCGGATCTTTCCCTCGTCGCGGACGGTCGAACGGTCGGCCGGACATTTGTAGATCGCCGGGGAGCGGTTGTAGGGGAAGAGCAGGCCGCGTTGGATCTGGGCGGTGTTGGTATCGGTGTAGGCGTTGCCCGTGACCCAGGTCCGGGCGGTGGCGTTGGCCCCGGTCCGTCCCCCGGTGAGGACGGTCTCGTTGGGCGGCAGTTCGTCGCGGTGATCGTCGATGTACACCAGCCAGGCGAGGTTCAGTTGCCGGTAATTGCTGAGGCACTGGATCTGAAGTGCCTTCGCCTTGGCCTTGCCCAGCGCCGGCAGCAGCATTCCCGCGAGGATCGCAATGATGGCGATCACCACCAACAGTTCGATGAGGGTGAAGGCGGCGGGAGCACGAAAGCGGGTTCCAACCGCTCCCGACGCGCCGATGACGGAGCGGTTCACCCATGCAATGGAACATCGAACCGCCCCGCCAGCGAACGGAATCTCCCCGGCCCCATCGGCGGGCCGAGTTCCGCGAGTCCCCATGATCGACGTTCGAAGTTTCGGACTCGCTGAAACGCCTCCGGCGTGGAGGGGATGGATTCGGACACCCGGCCCCTTTTGGCGTCCCTCTGCGTCCCCTGCGTCCTCCGCGGTGAACCCATTCTTGTCCCCGCCCGATCGCCCGATCATCTCCGTCCGTCGTACCGCATGGAGCAGGCCTCGCGACTGGACAGGGTCGCCCGCGGTCGGAACACGGCCCGGAAGAAAAAGGACAGCATCTCGCCCGGGCGATAGAGGCGGATCTTGCGTGCCGACGTGATGAGTGGGGTTCGGCTCAGGATGACCAGCTTCCGGCCCCGGGCGCGTGCACTGCGTTTGAGTCGCCGGGCCAGGTCCAGTTCCTCACCGGCGAACTGTTCCAGGCTGAACCCCCCGATTTCCCGGAATGCCGCGGTTTCGACAAAGATGTACGAGCCCGCCGGCACCCGGCCGATCCGGCTGATCAGGTTCCAGACCCCGCTCACGAAATGGGCCGAGGGCGGTCCGCCGTCCAGACGCAGGGTGCTGCCGCCCGCGAAGCAGCGTCCGGAGGAAATGGCTTCAGCCGTTGCTTGGAAGAGCTCGGGGGAGGGGATGGAATCGGCGTCGAGAAAGAGGATCCAATCGCCGGTGGCGGCGGCGGCACCGGCATTGCGGGCGCGTCCGATCATGTTGACCGTCTCGAACACAACGGTGGCACCGAAGGAGCGGGCGACGTCGCTGGTGGCATCGGTGGAGTTGTTGTCACAGACGATGATCTCGGTGGTCCAGCCCTGGGAATGGAGGCATTGGACTGCCTGTTGCACGGCCTGAAGCGTGGCCGGCAAGAGTCGTTCCTCATTGAAGGCGGGAATGACCACCGAGAGTTTCATCCGGGGAACATCATGGCAGGGGGCGGGTTTGCAAAGCTTGCGAGCGTGTGCAAGGTGGAGGGCCGTCTAGATGGGCCATCCCGGCCCGTCTGGGCTTCCCGGGGGAAGAGGCCGGCGAGGTCGCCCGCGGTCCCAGGAAGAGCAGGGTGCTGAAGCACCCGTTTGGCGGAAATCCGGGAAATCCGTTGACGCGCCGGCAACGGGGTCAACAGAGTTTGGGTTTGCGGGAATCGGAGAGAAGCTTCCAACCACGACATGAGCACTGCTGAAAATGCCGCAGTTTTTGCAAAGGGCCTCGACGGAATCATCGCCGCGCACACGCGCCTGAGCGACGTCCGTGGGGATGTTGGCCAGTTGATCTACTGTGGCTACGACATCGATGAACTGGCGGGCAAGGTGACCTTCGAGGAGGTGGTTCATCTCCTTTACTACAATCGCCTGCCCAACCGGGCGGAGTTGAACGAGCTGAAGGCGCTTCTGGCCGGTTATCGCGACCTGCCCCAGGGAGTGACCGACATCCTCACCCGCCTTCCCAAGGATGCCCCGCCGATGCACGCCATCCGGACCGGCGTGTCCGCCTTGGGCTGCTACGACACCACCGCGGACAATGACACCATGGACGCCCAACGTCGGAAGGCGTTCCGACTCGTGGCCCAGATCCCCGTCATCACCGCCTATTTCCATCGGTCCCGGCAGGGCCTGCCGCTGGTGGCACCGGACCCGACCCTGGGTGAGGCGGCCAACTTCCTGTACATGATCGATGGCGAGAAGCCGTCGGCGGAGAAGGTCAGCACGATGGACATGTGCTACGTGCTGCACGCCGATCACGGGATGAACGCCTCGACGTTCAGTGCCCGGGTGACGATTGCGACGCAGAGCGACATGTACTCGGCGATCACCTCGGCGATCGGAACGCTGAAGGGCCCGCTCCACGGCGGTGCCAACGAGGGCGTGATCAAGATGCTCAAGCAGATCGGGTCGTTGGAAGGCGTGGACGCCTACGTGGCCGAGTGCCTGCGCCAGAAGCAGAAGATCATGGGCATTGGGCACCGCGTTTACAAAGTGCTCGATCCGCGGGCACCGCACCTCAAGCGCATGGCCCAGCTCCTGTCGGCCAAGCTCGGCGAGCCGAAGTGGATCCAGATGTCGGAGCGCATTGCGGAGATCATGCTCGCCGACAAGAAGCTGCATGCGAACGTCGATTTCTACAGCGCCACCGTTTACTACTCCCTGGGCATTCCGACCGACCTGTTCACCCCGCTTTTCGCCATTGCCCGCATGAGCGGGTGGACGGCGCATGTGCTGGAACAGTTGGCCGACAACAAGCTCATCCGGCCGCAGTCGGTGTACACTGGGCCGGTTGGCCTGAAGGTCGTCCCCGTCGATGAGCGCTGAGAGCTTCAACGCCTCTTGCGGTGGGGCAGATGGCTGCCTGTGCCGGGTCCGCGCGTCGGACCCGGTTTTTCCGTCCCTTTTTTCAGCCTGTCGGGAGTCCACGACTCCCGGCCGTTCCCGGCGGTGAACTACCGGGCCCAACGATTGAGATAGCCGATGAACATCCACGAATACCAAGCCAAGCAATTGCTCGCGCGACACGGAGTGGCCGTGCCGCCGGGAGAACCCTGCAAGACCGTCGAGGAGGCCCGTGCCGTCGCCGAGAAGCTGTTTGCGGCGGGGCACACGCTGATTGTGATCAAGTCCCAGATCCACGCCGGTGGACGCGGCAAGGGGACCTTCACCCACGGCTTCCAGGGGGGCGTGAAGCTCGCCAAGACCTTGGACGAAGCCGTGAATTTTGCCGGCAACATGCTGGGCAAGACCCTGGTCACCAAGCAGACCGGCCCCGAGGGGCGCGTCGTCCAGACCCTTCTCATTGCTGCCGCCGAGAAGATCAAGAAGGAGTTCTATCTCGCGATCCTTCTCGACCGGAACAATTCCCGCCCGCTGATCATGGCGAGCACCGAGGGTGGCGTGGACATCGAAGAGGTCGCTGCCCACACGCCGGAGAAGATCATCCGTGAACATGTCGATCCGGCCGTCGGATTGATGCCCTACCAGGCCCGCAAGATTGCGGCTGCCCTTGGACTCAAGGGCGATCTCTTCAACCAGACCTGCAAGCTGATCGCGGGCGTTTACAAGACGTCCTGGGAAAGCGACGCCGCCATGGTCGAGATCAACCCCCTCTGCATCGTCGAGGGCCCCGGTGGCAAGGAAAGCATGGTCGCTGTCGACGCCAAGATCGGCCTCGACGACAACGCCCTCTACCGGCACCCCGACATCCAGGCGATGCGCGATCTCGCTGAGGAATCGCCCCTGGAAGTGGAAGCCAGCAAGTACTCGCTGAACTACATCAAGCTCGACGGCAACATTGCCTGTCTCGTCAACGGTGCCGGCCTGGCGATGTCGACGATGGACATCATCAAACATTTCGGCGGCGACCCGGCCAACTTCCTCGACGTGGGCGGTGGTGCCTCGAAGGAGCAGGTCGCGGCCGCGTTCCTCATCATCCTGAGCGATCCCGCGGTGAAGGGGATCCTGGTCAACATTTTCGGCGGCATCATGGACTGCAATGTGATCGCCACGGGGATTGTCGACGCCGTTCGCGAGACCGGTCTCAAGCTTCCCCTCGTCGTGCGTCTTGAAGGCAACAACGTCGCCGCCGGCAAAAAGACCCTCGCCGAGTCCGGCCTGACCATCATCTCCGGCGATTCCATGGCGGATGCCGCTCAGAAAATCGTCAAGGCCACCCGCACTGCCTGAGTTGACCCCCGAAACTTCCAATTCGATTTAACATGGCCATTCTCGTCACTCCGCAGACCAAGGTGCTCGTTCAGGGCATCACCGGTTCCTTCGGCGCCAAGCACGCCCAACTTTCGCTCGCCTACGGCACTCAGGTCGTCGCCGGCGTCACGCCTGGAAAGGGCGGACAACTGTTCGAAGGCAAGGTGCCGGTGTTCGACACCGTTGCCGACGCCGTCCGCCAGACCGGCGCCACGGCGTCCGCCATCTTCGTTCCGCCTCCGTTCGCCGCCGACGCCATTCTGGAAGCGGTGGATGCCGGCATCGAACTCGTGGTGTGCATCACCGAAGGCATTCCCGTGAATGACATGGTCCGCGTGAAGCGCGCCATGCAGGGATCGAAGTCCCGTTTGATCGGGCCGAATTGTCCGGGGCTCGTCACTCCCGGCGAAGGCCCGCAGTCCCACGGCGGCTGCCGGATCGGCATTGCCCCGGGTTACATCCACAAGAAGGGACACATCGGCGTCGTCAGTCGCTCGGGCACGCTGACCTATGAAGCCGTCTGGCAGCTCACCTGCCGTGGGGTCGGCCAGTCCACCTGCGTGGGCATCGGTGGCGATCCGGTCAATGGCACCTCCCATCTCGATGTCATCCAGATGTTCATGGCGGATCCGGACACCCACGGCATCATCATGATTGGTGAGATCGGCGGCAGCGCCGAGGAAGAGGCCGCCGAGTGGATCGCCCGCTATGGCACCAAGCCGGTGGCCGGGTTCATCGCCGGGGTCACTGCGCCTCCGGGACGTCGCATGGGCCACGCCGGTGCCATCGTCAGCGGTGGCAAGGGCACCGCCCAGGCCAAGATCGATGCCTTCCGCAAGGCGGGCATCGGCATCGCCGCCACCCCCAGCGAGATGGCGGATACGCTGCTGCGGATGATGTAGTGGATCGAATCAGGCGGGTCGGGACAGCCGGGGCAGGGGCAACCCGGTTGCCCGGCCGGCATTCCGCCCGGACCCGCCCATGTCACTCGTCGATCTCTTCCTCAACCTCGCCGGCCTGCTGATGTGGGTCTCCTGGCGTGGGATTGCCGGTCTGGAGTCGGCGGGTTCGGCGGGTACCATCCTCGGCAATCTGCGGCCCGCCGAGCGGGTGCGACGTCCGCGGTGGGGGTATCTGGTCGGGCTTCTCGGCCTGTTGGTCTTCCGCGCGGTGGTCTACCGCCAACTGGGGCCCGGGCTGCCTTGGCACCCCAGTTGGTCCGTTGCCGCCGTCACGCTTTCCTTCCGGTCCGACAGCTTCCTGCGGATGCTCGGTTAATCGGCGCTCAGCTTCGGTTGGCTGCTAATGCCCTGGTACACCTGGTGGATCGCCGTGCTGGTCATCAACCGCTCGCCGAAGGATCGCGACGGCGTGACCCGTGCCGTGCGACGGCAAATGGGATGGCTCGGAGCCCTGCCGGCCCCATTCCTGGCGATGTTACCCCTGCTGGCGGCGGGACTGGGTTGGGTCGTGGTCGGTTCGTTGGCTTCCCATTACCGGCTGATGCCCGCGCTCCGCGATGGCGGTCATCTGGCGCAGCAGGCCCTCGTCGTGGCGCTCTCGCAGGTATGCGTGCTCCGCTGGTTCCTCGTCGGGATTCTCCTGCTGCATCTGCTCAATCTCTACGTTTACCTGGGCAACCACGCGTTCTGGGATTTCATCCAGCAGACGGGCGAACGTCTCTCCCGACCCTTCGGCTTCTTCCGCTTGGGACATCTGGATCTCTCGCCCCTGCCTGCGGCGGCGTTGGCGTGGTTCATCCTCAATCTGCTGGGATACGGCTTTCCCTGGCTTCGTGAATCTTTGCCCGGCATGCCCGCCTGGATGGAGTTCGGGATCTGGCCGACGGTCTTCCGCAATCTGCCGCTGAATTGACCCCGCCCCGTGAGCCTTCCTTCGTACCTTTCCTCCGACGCCAACGGGTGTCTCCTTGCCATCAAGGCGCAACCGCGGGCCCGTGAAACGGCGATCCTCGGCCTGCACGGGAACGAACTGAAGGTCCGGATTGCAGCGCCGCCAGTGGACAGTGCTGCGAATGAAGTCCTGGTGGAGTATCTGGTTGAGCTTCTGGCATGCGGTCGCCGACAGGTGAGCTTGGCTCACGGGGCCGCGTCCCAGCACAAGGTGGTTCGAGTCACGGGGATGACCGCGGTCGAGGTGGCGGCCCGTTTGGTGTCGGCTGGCGCGCCCGGAATTTCATGAACCTGGAAGCCGCAGTTGCTGATCCGCAGATTCCGCAGATGGGGAGGTCTTTGGAAGCGTCCAGGGCGCAGACGCGGTCTCACTCTGCGGGCGAGGACGCCCGCGGTCCCAGGGGTTCAGGGCACCGTCACCGTGCTGCCCGAGATCGGCAGGCTCTGGATCTTTCCGTCCGGGAGTCGGACTTCCAGGGTCGCGCCTTCCGGTGCGCCGGTGAGCACCGGGCTGTACGTGTCCTGACCGCCGCTCCCATTGCCGGCTCGGAGTTCGATCAGTGGCCCTCGACGCGTTCCCTGGACCCATCGGAGTCGGGTTCCCGGGAGGCGACGGCCAGTCGGGTTCGCGAACTGCACCCGGACGCCGGGCTTGCCCGAGGTGTTCTTCCAGAGGGTGGTGTCGCCCTGGTGAACCCCCACGGCAAGATCGAGGCGGCCGTCCTGATTTAGGTCAGCCACCGCGACCCCTCGACCTTCGCCCGGGATCCGGATCCCGGCCTCGGCGGGACCCATGGCCCGGAAACCTCCCTGGCCGTCGCCCAGCAGGATCAATCCGAGGCCGGCGTCCTGACGGGTGGATTCTTCGTCGAGACCGAACTGATTCTGGCTGAGGAAGAGATCCGTGAAGCCGTCGCCATCGAGGTCGGCTGCGACCAGGGCGTTGGCGCTGGTCCACTGGGCTTCCGGAGGAAGCGGACGGGCTTCGAACCGGTCTCCACGGTTGAGGAACACCATCGATTTGGACGTCCGGATCTCCCGTTGCGTGACGCCTTCCGGTTTGCCTGCCAGGAGTTCCTCCAGTCGGGCTCGGCCGAAGGCGGCGTGGGTGGGAAATCCCACTGGAACCCAGGGCAAGGCGGAGGCAACGACCTTCCATTCGCGCCTGGGGAACCAACGCCGGGAGGTGGGATCCCACGACGCCAGCAGCGGCTCGACGGTTCCAGCCCCGGAGAAATCCGCCCAGGCGAGCTGGGTGGACTCGTGCTCCGGATCGAGCGGTTCCGGTCGCCAGTTTTCGCCCCAGTTTCCGGCAGCGAGATCCATGCGCCCGTCGCCATCGAAATCCCCGGCAGCAAGCCCTTGCCACCAACCGGTGAGCCCGTCGAGCCCGGGGACCTTCAGGGGTTGGAGGTTGCCGGCGTCGTTGCGCCAGATGCGGATCTCGCCCGCCTCGGCGGCAGTGACCAGGTCGGCGTCGCCGTCATGGTCGAAGTCGGTGAACAGGGCACCCGTGACCAGACCGGCATTGGTCAGCGTCCCGGCCTCGCGCCATTGACCGGACTTGCGGGTGAACCAGCGCGACGGTTCCGGGGCGGGCCATTGCCGGACTCGACCACGGTGGCCGACGAACAATTCGGGGGATCCGTCGCCGTCGAGGTCGGCGGCGGCGATGGAGCCCGGGTTCATTCCGAGGGTTAAAGCCGCGATTCCGTTCCATGCAGAGCCTCCGCGGAGGGAAGGCAGAAGGCGGTTGCCAGCCGGATCCGCCGGCAGGGCCATGAGCCATCCATCGGGTTCGCCGGTGGACAGCACCGCACTGCCGCCACGGGGGGCTTCCGGGCTTTGAGCCGGGGGCAGCGCGCCCTCGTGGACGAGACCGCGGGTCGGGTCGTTGCGACGCCAATGGTCGGGTTGGCCGCGACCGCCGGTCACCAGCAGGTCGTCGCGGCCATCGCCATCGACGTCGATCCAGCCGACTGCCGGCGACCGGGTTCCGACGAGGCGGGGCAGGAGTCGTTGATGGGCGAACTCATCGACGGCTTCGGACTGGTGGCGATGCGCCGGAGTGAGGGTCAGCAGCGCGAAAACAGGGACGGGAAGGGAACGGGTGGGCGCGGGAGTCGGGGCGATGTCGGGCTCAATGATTTCATAGATCCGACCTGGCTGAAGGTCCGGGACGGTGCTGCGACGTCCGGTGCGCCAGACGACTTCCAGGGTAAGGCTCGCCCTGGGTGCCCCGGCGGCGAACGTGCGCATCGTGTCATCGCAGGACAGGTAGCGTCCGCCGGAAATCATCTCCTGAGACTGGGTCACCGGGCCGCCGAGGAGACGGAGTCGTGCGCCGATCCCTCGGGTGTTGGCGGCGGCACCTCGCAG
>Ga0105048_10017734_pt1 | contig 10976 bp, 7 predicted proteins | sample MAT05_FD_78382 | JGI IMG/M metagenome (GOLD analysis project Ga0105048, IMG submission 78382) | Freshwater microbial communities from Lake Fryxell liftoff mats and glacier meltwater in Antarctica - MAT-05 | ecosystem: Environmental > Aquatic > Freshwater > Ice > Liftoff microbial mat | place...
AAGCGCGCTGTCCAGAGCGTGGAAGGTGCCGCCGCTCCGCTGCTCGAGCCGCTCGCCGGCCACAGCCGCGGCGCGCTCCGCCCGCGCACGCCGGTCGAGCTGCAGCGCAACCTGGATCTGCGCGACGAGATCACGGTGCTCATCGGCTCCATCGCCAACGAGAGCGAGCAGATCGGTCGCTCCAACGACGAGGGTGTGGCCGCGCTGCTCGACGCGCTCCTCGCGCGCTTCGTCTCGCGGCCTTGCTACCGCTGGATGTGGGTCCGCGATCAGCGCGAGCTGGTGTCGGCGCGCGCGTCATTGAAGGTGACCGGCCCGGCGCTCACCCACGCGGTGCAGGATCTGATCGGCTTCCTCGAGCTGCTCCTGAGCTCGCTCTCGGAGCGCCCCGACGTCGAGGCGTACGATCGCGAGAGCGCCGAGCTCGCCGCGCTCCTCACCTCGTGAGCGTTGATACTCGCTCAATACGAGCGATCGGAAGGGACCGCTGAGGAACCCAGGAATCCGGGAAAGGACTTGTGGCGGGACGCGATCACTCGCCGCGGCCGAAGAGCCGGTGCAGCGAAGTTGATGATGAGGCCGTGCTCGAGCTCGGCTGCCCGAAGGTATGATCGGACGATCGCGAAGTGCATGTCCTCTATGTGCTTGATCGCCTTCAATTCAACGATAATCTTGTCCGCAACCAGAAGATCGAGCCGATGCTGTCCGACCTCGATGCCGTCATAGAGGACAGCAATCTTGTATTCCCTTCTGTATTCGATTCGGTCACGTCTCAGCTCGACGCAGAGCGCATTGCCATAAATCGACTCGATGAAGCCGGGTCCGAGCCGGGCATGGACCCTGATCGCCGCCCCGATGATCGCCTGCGTGAGCTCACTGTGCGGAAGTCATTCCGTTCGATTCCTGGGTGCCTGGGCTCCTCAGCGGTCATCTCTTCCCGCTCACCTCGTAGCGTTGATGCCGTGGCTCGCGGCCCACGCGTTCATGTCGCGCTTCTCGATCGCCGCCGCCATGAGCTCCGGGAACAGATCGGGCGTGCACGCGAAGCTCGGGATCCCCAGCGCCGCGAGCTTGGAGGCGTTCTTCTCGTCGAAGCTCGGCGCGCCCTGATCCGCCAGCGCGAGCAGCGCGACCATCGTCACGCCTTGTCCGACCAGCTCCGCGGCGCGCGAGAGCATGCGGTTGTTGTCGCCACCCTCGAACAGATCGCTGATCAGCACCAGGATCGTCTGCGCGGGGCGCTCGATGTTCTTGGTGCACCACGCCAGCGCGCGATCGATGTCGGTGCCGCCGCCGAGCTGTGTTCCGAACAGTAAATCGACCGGGTCGGCGAGGTTCTCGCTGAGATCGACCACGCTGGTGTCGAACACCACCATGCGCGTGCGCAGCGCGGGGACGCTCGCGAGGGCCGCGCCGAAGATGCTCGAGTACACCACCGAGCTCGCCATCGAGCCGCTCTGATCGACCAGCAGCACGATGTCGCGCAGGCCGTGGCGCTTGTGGCCGTGACCGACCAGCGTCTCGGCGATCAGGCGCTTCGTCTCGGGGCGCCAGGTGTGGAGGTTCTTCTTGATGGTGCGATCCCAGTCGATCTCGCTCGCGCGCGGGCGGCGGGTGCGCGTCGCGCGGCTGAGGCTGCCGCGCACGGCGGACACGGTGCGATCGCGCAGGCGCTTCTCCAGCTCGTCGACGACCTTGCGCACGACCATGCGCGCGGTCTCCTTGGTGCGCGCTGGGATCACGTTTTTCAGCGCGAGCAGCGTCGCCACCAGGTGCACGTCGGGCTCGAGCGAGGCCAGCATCTCCGGCTCGAACAGCATCTGCTTGAGCTCGAGGCGCTCCAGCGCGTCGGCCTGCATCACGCGCACGGTGCTCGCCGGAAAGAACTGGCGGATGTCGCCGAGCCAGCGCGAGACGTGCGGCGAAGAGCTGCCCAGGCCGCCGGCGCGATCGCTCTCGTAGAGCGCCTGGAGTGCGCGATCCATCTGCGCGTCGCGACCCGAGAGCGGGCCGAGATCTTCCTCGGTGCTCTGGCCGAGGACCAATCGCCAGCGGCGGCTCATGGTAGTCCGACCTCAGGGATCGGCAGACCGATGACCGTTCTGAGGATCGGACGCACCTTGGCGGCGCGCGGCTCGTCGACGTCGTTTCGTACTTGTTTGCGTGGTGCGTTCTTGTTCAGCGCGAGCAGCTTGTCGGAGACGCGGCGGCGCTCGGCCGGCCCGAGCGAGCTGAACGCGCGGCGGATCAAGGGCAAGAGCTCGATGAACGCGTCCTCCGCGAGGCCGCTCATCCACTCGTCGATCGCGCGCCACAGGCTGTCGTGCGCGAGGTGGATCGCGACGCCTTGGCCGAGCACGCCCTCGGCCCATGCGGCGGCCTGCGGCGGTGGAACGGCGGGGGAGAGGGCGAGGCGCGCGAGTCGGGCCAGCTCGGGCTCGTCGATGCGGCTGGCCTCGATCAGCAAGCGCGCGGAGGCGCCGCGCACGCGGCCGTGGATCGCGTCGCGGGCGGTGAGATCGGAGAGCGCGGTGTACCAGGCGTCGAGCTGGTCCTTGCGATCGAGCAAGCGCAGCGCCTCGGTGGTGGAGGTGATGAGCTGGGTCATCTCCGCCGCGGCGTCGTCGTCGAGCGAGGCGCACGCGCCGGTGAGGCCGATCAACACGCGCGCGTAGAGCGCGTCGATCACCGGCAGCACGCGAGCCGCGGGCGTTCCGCGCACGTCGCCCCAGCGGGCGGTGCGCGCGAGCGGGAGGATCGCCTTCATCACGCTCTTCGCGTCGGCGGACACTGCGCCGACCGCGACCACCTTCTCGAGCAGCGCGTCGATCGCCTGCGGGAGCTCGGCGAGGACCGCGCCTTCGAGCACGGTGGTGAGCGCGCCGAGATCGCTCAGCTTGGAGGCTTTTTCTTGGGCCTTCGACGTGGCGGCGGACGCGACGGTGTTGCCGTGCACGCTCGCCTCGACGATCGAGACGGCGAGCTCGGGATCCCACTCGAGGATCCAGGCCTCCTTGAACGTGCCGAGGCCGCGCGCCTCACCGGCCTCGGCCCAGCCGATGTCGAGCAGGCGCAGCCGGTGGAAGAGGCGGCTCCGCTCGCGATCGTTCTCCTGCCGCAGGTCGAGATCGAGCGCCTTGGGCTCGGGCGAAACCTTCAAACGCAGCGTCTTTTGCTGCGCCGCGAGATCTTTCGCGAGCGGCACCATCGGCGCATCCGCAGGCACGGAGCCGAGGTGCTGGCCGACCTCGAGCTCGTCGCGGATCACCGCCATGCGCGCGCTCTGGCCGGCCGACATCACCGCGTGGGTCGCCTCCTCCAGCTCTTCCAGGCCCGGCATCGCGCGATCGCGCAGCGCCGCGAGCGCCTCGGCCAGGCGCACCGCCTCGATCACGCTCGCGGGCGGCGCATCGAGGCCGTTCTTGCGGAGAAGCTGCGCGACCTTGGTGAGCCAGCGCTCGGCGATGTGATCGCGCGCGTCCCAGAGATGCGCGTACCAGCCGGGCGATCGCACGCCCGCGCCGTAGCCGCTGTGCGCGGCGAGCCGGGCGCGCGTCCACGGCACCCAGGTCGCGGTGACCTTGGTCTTCGGGAGGCCCTTGAGGAGGGCGTCGTCTTCCTTGATCGAAGGCCTCTCCACGAGCGCCGGCGCGTGCCAGGCGCCGCAGATCACCGCGACGTTCTGGTGCTTCTTCTCCGCGGCGCGGATGATCTTGCGCATCGCCGCCTCCCGCTGGGCCTCGCGTTGATCCCTCACCGGGCGGTTCTCGCGGAGCGCGGTCATCGCCTCCAGGATACCGTCGAACAAGCCCTGCGGGTCCTTGCGCTGCTCGACGTGGAGCTCCCACCACAGCTCGCGATCCTCGTAGCCCGCGGCGACCGCGAGCGCGCCGAGGGGATCATCGGAGACCTCGTCGCCGTGTTCGCGCGGCTCGCGACCCTGCAACTGATGCGTGATCGCGAGGTCCATGAACTTTGTTTCGCGCCCGTGTTTCAGGGCCCAGCGCATCGCCTGCCACTCGGGTGAGTACGTCTCGAACGGGTAGAAGCTCGCCTTGGCCGGCGAGTCGGTCGCGTAGATCAACAAAGCGATCGGCGGCGACATCTCCGCGTGCGCCGCCATCGGGATCATGTCGTCGGCGTCGGGCGGTCCCTCCACCAGAACGCAGTCCGGCATCAGCGCGTCGAGCGCCGCGATCACCCCGCGCGCCGAGCCCGGCCCGTGGTGGCGGATGCCGAGGACGTGGGTGGTCACAGCACGTCCATGCAGGCGCGGTAGAGATCCTTCCAGCCGTCTCGCTCCTTCGCGACGGTCTTCAGATACTCGAGCCACACCACGCGATCCTGCACCGGGTCCTTGATCACCGCGCCGGTGACGCCGGCGGCGAGATCGGCGCCGCGCATCACGCCGTCGCCGAAGTATCCGGCCATCGCCAGGCCGCCGTTCATGACGCTGATCGCCTCGGCGGTGGAGAGCGTTCCGCTCGGTGTCTTGAGCTTGGTATTGCCGTCGAGCGTGACGCCGCCGCGCAGCTCGCGGAAGATCGTGACCACCCGGCGGATCTCTTCCAGCGCTGGCTTTTCAGCGGGGAGCGCCAGCGCGCGACCGAGCTCGACGACGCGCTTCTCGACGATCGTCACCTCCTCGTCGATCGTCTCGGGCAAGGGCAGGACCACCGTGTTGAAGCGGCGCACGAGCGCGCTCGACAGCTCGTTCACGCCCTTGTCGCGGTTGTTCGCGGTGGCGATGAGGTTGAAGCCGCGCTCGGCTTGCACCTCGCTCGCGAGCTCGGGGATGGGCAGCGTCTTCTCGGAGAGCAGCGTGATCAGCGTGTCCTGCACGTCGCTCGACACGCGGGTGAGCTCCTCCAGCCGCGCGATCTTCCCCTCGCGCATCGCGATCATGATCGGGCTCGGCACCACCGCCGCCATCGACGGCCCCTCGGCGAGCAGGCGCGCGTAGTTCCAGCCGTAGCGGAGCTGGGCCTCGTCGGTGCCGGCGGTGCCTTGCACCATCAGCGTCGAGTCGCCGGAGATCGCCGCCGCGAGGTGCTCGCTGACCCACGATTTTGCGGTGCCCGGGACGCCGAGCAGGAGCAGCGCGCGATCGGTCGCGAGCGTGGAGATCGCGATCTCCATCAGGCGGGTGTTGCCGATGTACTTCGGCGTGATCGCCTTTCCGTCGGGGAGCGTGCCGCCGAGCAGGTAGGTCCGCACGGCCCACGGAGAGAGGCGCCAGCGGGGCGGGCGAGGGCGATCATCCGCAGCGGCGAGCGCGGCGAGCTCCTCGGCGTAGTCGGTCTCGGCGTGGCGGCGAAGCAGGTCGGTCATGGTTTGGTCTCCTCGAGGATCTCGCGGCGGAGCGCGATGAGATTCTGGGCCTCGGCGAGCGAGTGTCGCCACGGGCCGCGCCCGCCGCCTTCGGGCAGCGCGGCGAGCGCGCGGGGCAGATCGTCGGGCGCGAACGATCGCACCGCGTGCGCGAGCGCGGACATCAGCTCGGTGGCGCGCGAGTCGGTGCTGTCCTGCGCGCGCAACACGGCGGCGAGATACTTGTCGGTGAGCAGCGCGGGCCACGGCTGCGGCAGCGCGAGCAAAAAAGCCGCGACGGGCCTCGATTCGGCGGCCTTTTCCAGCACGTCGATCACGCGGCGCACCGCCTGCGGGCCGGGCAAGAGCGCGATCAGCGCGAGCAGGCAGGCTCTCGTGACGGCCTCGTCGGCGATCTTCTCGGTCGCGGCGATCCAGAAGTCCCACAGCGCCTCGGCCCACTCGACGTTCTTTTCGCGCGCGGCGGCGCGGGTCCAGCCCTCCGCCAGAGCCGCGGCCTCGTGCGTTTTGCGAGCCCAGCTCACGATCTCGAGCGGCGTGGCTTCGAGGCGCAGCTGGTGATCGACGAGCGGCGTCGCGGTGATCACCGCCAGGACGCGCAGCGAGCGCAGCTCCGGGCCCGAGGTGAGGTGGTCGCGCGGATCCGGGGGTGGATCGCTCACCGCGAAGCCGGTCTTGGTGCGCTTCAGGATCGAGCGATCGCGCATGCGCGCGACGAACTTCGAACCCGGGATGCGCGCGAGCAGCTCGTGCGCCGTTGCCCGCACGCGCGAGCTGCGATCATCGAGCGTGGACTCGAGGAAGGGCTCGTCCTCCGCGGTGAGGCCGATCGCCAGCGCGTGCACGAAGAGGGTGCGATCGTCGGCTTTTTCTGTCGCCCAGGTGCTCTCCAGCCACGCCCGCGCCGCGCTCGGCGCGATCGCCCGCGCCTTGGCCAGCGCCTCGACGCGCGGGCCCGCACCACCTTCGGTCCAGATCGCGGCGAGCGTGTCGATGTCCGGCGCCAGCTCGACCGCCCACGAGAACGCGGGATCTTGTGCGGCCACCCAGCGCCCGCGCTCGCCGAGCACCGGGAGGATCTTGGCGCGGATCTCGCGGCGGGTCGCGCTCAGCGCCGCGGCGATCAGCGCATGGGGCAAGCGCCGCCCTGCGCGCGCCTCGCGATCGAGCGCCTCCGGCAGGAGCGCGTCGTGAACGCCCGACAGCATGTCGCTCATCAGCCGCGCGGCGTTGGGGCGCGATGGCTTCCGTGCGTCGGTAGGCGCGGGCTCTCCGATCGCGATGTCGCGCGCCGGCACGAAGCCGGCTTTGCGCTCGATCGCTCGTGCGCCGAGCGCCAGCAAGAGCGAGATCTCGCGGAGGCCCTCACGCGCGAGGATCTCGCCGACCAGCGCGTCGTCGTGCGGCAGACCTTCGCGCCGGCCGGTGCCTGCGGCGAGGTGCTCGACCAGCGCGTCGCTCACGTCTCCTCCTCCACCGGACCGCCGACGAAGCTCGCGTGAGCTCCCTCGCTCCACGCTGCGATCATCCAGGCGCGCTCGCCGTCCCACTCGCCCGCGATGGTGATCGGGTGACCGCCGGAGAGGGCGAGCAGCCGCCACGGATCGCGCACCAGCAGCGGCACCGCAGCGCCGTTCTTGTCGGCGAGCCACATCGCTCCGTCCTTGCGGATCGGGATCACGTCTGCGAGCGCGATCATCGATCGATCGAGCCACGGCGCCTTGGCCATCAGCTCGGCGTGCGCCTCGAGGAAGGTCGCGATGTCGGGGTGCGCGGCCCACGGCGCATCCAGCGGCGCGACGGGGCCGTCGCGGGACATCACCAGCGCGCGACGGTTCACCGCGCCGGGGTAGAACGCCAGCTCGCCGTCGAAGCAGGTCCCCTCGACGAAGCGCTCGGAGAATGAAGCTCCGATCGGCGCGAACTGCAGGACCATCGCGGTGCGGCCGCTCGACTGCCCGACCAGGAACGTGCGCTCGCTGTGCAGCCGCTCGTCTTCATCGAGCGCGCGACCGACCACCGCCCAGCGATCGCGCGCCTTGCGATCGCTGGTGCGCACCGACTCCTCGGTGGTCGGGAACCCGACCAGCTGCGCGACGTCGGCGAGCAGCGCAGGTGGCAACACCGCGCGCCGCTGCCATGCCGTCGCGAGCAGGGTCAGGCGGCCGAGATCGGCGGCGGTGCGCTCGGGCCAGTCGGCGGACGTCCCGATGCGCGCGCCGACCCGACGCACCCGGCTCGCGAGCCCGGTGGCCTGCGCATCGACCAGCCGTGCGGCCTGCGCGTCGAACGGCTCGGCGCCCTGCGCGACGAAGCTGGCGAGCCCGGTCCGCGCCAGATCTTCGAGCCACCGCATCAGCCCCTCGACGCCGAGGTCGACCTTGCGCTCGCGCTCGGCGACCCGCTTGGCCCGCGCCTCGAGGTCGGGCTCGGCGGCGGGGGCGTTCTTCCGCGCGGTCCGGCGCTCCATCCACTCCATGACCCACTCGGGCGGGGGCTTGTCGCTGACCGGGATCTTCTCGAGGTGATGGGCGGCGACGAGGAGCAGTCCGAGGCTGTGTTTGCAGGGGATCTTGCGGCTCGGGCAGGAGCACTTGCTGGCGAGGTCGGTCAGATCGGCCCGGACCTGGTACAGCGCGCTGCCGCGGATCTCGCCCCAGACGGCGCGCTCGTCGCGTGCCAGGCCACGCCAAGCCGTCGGAACCGCGTGCTTTGCGGCGGCCAGGCGGGCGGCCGGATCTGGCGCGAGCTCGAGCACCTGATCGGCGGTCAGCGCCATGCCGTGAGCCTGCCCACAGACTGAGCCTCGCGACTACAGTGGGTGTGCCGCGGCCGCCCAGTGGCCGCCTCGGGCCGAGAGGACTCCTGGGTCGGAAGGTGGCCCACGCATTGCTTTGGGTCGGCGCGATGCTTCGCTTCGTGGTCCTCGCGCTCCTCATTCCCGCCGCCGCCTGCTCGCACCATCTGCAGGTCGCGCAGCACGTCGACCAGAAGATCGAGGCGGTGAGCATGACCATCGAGGCCGCCCCGGAGCTCGCGATCTCGCCCGACGTCGTCGCGGTCATCCGCCAGACCTATTCGCAGGGCCTCGAGGACGCCGGCATCAAGCTCGACCGCGCCTCGGGCGTGCGGCTGATCGGCAAGATCACGCACATCGACAATGGCCACGACGTCGCCGCGTTCTACAACGGCGACGCGGCCGGCGCGGAGTTCGTCGCGATCTCGTGGACCATCGAGGGCGGCACGATCGGGCAGATCGGGCAGCTCCGCACCGAGACGAGCGCGCTGCCGGTCGTGTTCGGCAACAGCCTCCACACCGAGAACCGGGCGGCGGCGACCGAGCTCGCGGCGTACCTCGCGCAGCGTTGAGCGACCCCGACGCTTCTCCGGCGTCCGCTCCGGCGCGCGAGCACCTTTCACTTGGTTCGGGCGCGCGGTTCAGCGAAGGTGCTGGACCGTGAGACCGGTCGCCTTCGCGGTCGCAGCGCTGCTCTGCGCGTGTGGATCAGCGCCGATCGCGGTCGTCGAGGACGCGAGCACCGCGCCGGACGCCAGCGCACCCGATGCGCTCCCTGATGCAGCCTTCGATGATGCGGCCTTCGATGATGCCGCCGCGGCTCCGGACGCCGCTTCGCTCTCCGACGCCGCTTCGGACCCCGACGCAGCCTCGATCCCCGACGCCTTCGTCCCTCCCGAGCACATCCTCTTCATCGGCAACAGCTTCACCTTCTACGGGCCGGTCCCGACGATCGTCGATCTCTTCGCGAACGACGCGCGCTGGCCAGATCCGGAGGTCGAGTACATCGCGTTCGGCGGCGAGACGCTCGAAGGCCACCGCGGCCGATCGGAGACGGTGGCGCTGGTCGATCGCGGCGGCTGGGACGTGATCGTGCTGCAGGAGAACAGCATTCGACCGACCGACGCGCTCGGCGATCCCGCGCGGTTCAAGGAAGACGCCACCTGGTTCCACGATCGCGCCTGCGCTGCGAGCCCGGGCGTGCGCGTGATGCTCTACGAGACCTGGGCGCGCCACCCCGATCACCCTTATTTCCCCACCAATTTCCGCGATCCCGCCGAGATGCAGGCGCAGCTGCGCTTCCACTACGAGGACGCGGCGCGCGTCTTCATCCCTGCGCACACGCTGTTCGCGCCGACCACGGTCGAGCTCGCGCGGGCCGGCGATGCGTGGGAGCGACACCTCGCGCGTCCCGACGCGGTCCGCCTGCACGGCGCCGACGACTATCACGCCAACGAGAGCGGGCAGTACCTGAACGCGCTGTTGCTCTACGCCGAGATCTATCACCGTTCGGTGCGCGGCCTGGCCCGCTGGCAGGTCGATGCGCGCACCGCTGCGCTGCTGCAGGAGGATGCGGACGCGATCTCCGGGTGGACCGCGCCGTCGTTCCCGCCGGCTCCGCTCGGGCTGCTCGCCGGCGAGCGCGTCCAGATCGATCTCGGCGGCACGTCGGTCGTCGCGCCCGCGTGGAACGATCTCGCCGATCCGACCGGTGGCGAGCTCGTCGACGTGGTGACCGCCGATGGTGCGCGCTCGACCGTCGATGTCGCGGTGACCGTCGACTTCGGCGGCGTGAACGACGTCGGTGTCACGACCAACACGCTCGGCTACCCGCCGGAGGTCAGCCGCGACTCCTTCTTCGCCGGCTCGTTCCTGACGCACGAGGAGGGCCTCGTTCAGCCTGGCCAGCTCACCGTGCGCGGGCTCGATCCTGCGGGCGTGTACGCGATCTCGCTGTTCGCGTCGCGCACCGGCGATGACGGTGGCCTCGGCCGGCTCACCCGCTACACCATCGCGGGGGTCTCGCAGGATCTCGACGCGGAGGACAACACCAGCCGCCTCGCCGTGTTCGCGGCGGTGTCTCCGAGCGGGAGCGGAGAGCTGGTGATCGAAGTGGCTGTCTCGCCCGCCGGACGATCCCGCTTCGCGTACGTCGGCGCGGTCATCGTCGAGCGCACGCGATGAGCCTCAGGCCTGGATGACGCCCGCGTCGAGCTTCGCCCCGCGAAGCGCGTTCCAGACCTCGAGGTGGATCGCGTCCCCCACCGCGCCGCCCAGGCTCGCGCTCACGCTCCCGTCCGCCATCACGCCTGCGGTCACCTTCTCCTGCGTGCGCACGTTGGTGAACGTCACCGTCGTCCCCGGCGTGCCGATCGCCGTCGGCCCGCTGAGCTTCACCCGATCGCCCACCACGTTCGCCTCGAGCTTCGCCGCTTCGAACGCCATCTTGCTCCACGCGGGATCGAACAGATCCGCGATCAGCGTCGGGCGATCGCTGCCGCCCGGAATCAACGCGTACATCCGGTGCGCGCCGTCGCTCATCTCCATCAACAGGGGCTGATCCGGCGTCGCCAGGATCTTCGCTTCGAACGAGCGCGACGCCCCGATCACGATCTCCGGTAGCGCGTTCTGGGTCACCACGTTGGTGATCTTCAGCTTGGCGAAGGGCTCGATCGCCTCGTTCGCGCCGATCTTCGCCGTCCCCTCTCCGCGCGTCACGCAGATGTCGTCCGCGCTCACCAACAGGTTGCGCCCGTCGCTCGCGGCCGCGAACGTCACCAGCGAGTTGCCGGGCCGCTGGCCGAGCGCGACGATCTGCGCGGGCGTCGTCGGATCGAGGTCGTCGATC
>Ga0105048_10017735_pt1 | contig 10976 bp, 11 predicted proteins | sample MAT05_FD_78382 | JGI IMG/M metagenome (GOLD analysis project Ga0105048, IMG submission 78382) | Freshwater microbial communities from Lake Fryxell liftoff mats and glacier meltwater in Antarctica - MAT-05 | ecosystem: Environmental > Aquatic > Freshwater > Ice > Liftoff microbial mat | place...
CACGATGAAGATCAATCCCGAGAAGATCCGTGACGTGATCGGCAAAGGGGGTTCCGTGATTCGCGGCCTGACCGAGGAAACCGGTTGCCAGATCAACATCGACGAAGACGGCACGATCACGATCGCTTCGACGGATCCCGAAAAGGCTGAGATGGCCAAGCAGCGCATCTCGCAGATCACCGCGGAAGTGGAGATCGGCAAGGTCTACGAAGGGGCGATCACCAAGATCCTGGACTTCGGCGCGCTGGTCAACCTGCTGCCGGGCAAGGACGGGCTGCTGCACATCAGCCAGATCGCGCACGAGCGGGTCGAACGCGTCACCGATTACCTGAGTGAAGGCCAGATCATCAAGGTCAAGGTCCTGGAGACGGACGAAAAGGGTCGCGTCAAGCTGTCGATGAAGGCTTTGCTCGATCGCCAGAGCGCCCCCCAGGGTTCGGAGCAGGGCTGATGGCCCACACCGGCAGTCTTGCCGGTACGGCGGCTGGGGTGATCACCCCTCTGGCCGCCAAGGGAGCACGCATATGAAGGTCATTGAAATAGCAGGTTTTGGCCCGCCGCAGGTCTTGCGGCCTGCCAGCCGCCCGGTGCCCGACGCAGGTGTTGGTGAGCTGCGTATTCGGGTGTCGGCCAGCGGCATCAACCGCCCCGACGTGTTGCAGCGCACCGGCAACTATCCGGTGCCGCCGGGTGCCTCCGACATACCCGGGCTGGAAGTTGCGGGTGTTGTCGATCAGGGTGACGCTGCTGCGTTGGCCGCGGCCGGCTTCAGGCTCGGTGATCATGTCTGCGCGCTGGTCGCAGGGGGTGGATACGCCGAGTACTGCATCGCGCCTATCGCGCAGTGTCTTCCGGTGCCCAAGGGCCTCAGCGATGTACAGGCGGCCTCCCTGCCCGAGACCTTCTTCACCGTATGGAGCAATGTGTTCGATCGGGGCCGGCTGCAAGCGGGCGAAACCCTGTTGGTGCAGGGTGGCTCCAGTGGCATCGGCGTGACGGCGATCCAGATGGCGCGTGCCTTGGGTTGCCAGGTCATCGTCACCGCCGGCAACGACGAGAAAGTCAAGGCCTGCCTCGCGCTGGGCGCCAACCATGCGATCAACTACCGGACCCAGGACTTCGTGCAGGAAGTCAAGCGACTGACCGACGGACGGGGTGTCGACGTGGTGCTCGACATGGTCGCGGGCGACTATGTGGCACGCGAGATCGACTGCCTGGCCGATGATGGGCGGTTGGTCATCATCGCGGTACAAGGCGGCGTGAAGAGTGAAATCAATGCGGGCGCGGTGTTGCGCCGGCGCTTGACCATCACCGGTTCGACCCTGCGCCAGCGGCCGGTCGCTTTCAAGCAGGCGATTGCACAGGCCTGCCTGAAACACGTCTGGCCCCTGATCGAGAACGGCAGTATCCGGCCGGTGATTCACAGCAGTTTCCCTGCCTTGCAAGGGGAGGGTGATCTGCCCAGTGGCGCGGCTCGGGCCCACGCCTTGATGGAATCCAATCGGCATATCGGCAAGCTGGTGATCACCTGGGCTCTGGCATGAACAAGCTGATTGCAGGCAACTGGAAGATGAACGCAAGCCTGGCGGGGAACGAGGGCCTGGTCCAGGCGGTGCTGGCTGGCATCGGCGGCGCGTCGTGTGACGCCGCGGTTTGTGTGCCGACGCCCTACCTGGCGCAATTGCAGGGCCTGCTCGCCGGCAGTGCCCTGGCGCTCGGTACCCAGGATGTCTCCGGCCACGCGTCTGGCGCATACACCGGCGAGGTGTCGGCGTCGATGCTGCGCGATTTCGGCGTACGGTATGCCATCGTCGGCCATTCGGAACGGCGGCAGTACCATGGCGAGACTGATGCCGTGGTGGCGGAGAAGGCGCGGTTGGCCTTGTCGGCTGGCATCACGCCGATCGTGTGCGTTGGTGAAACGCTGGCGCAGCGCGAGTCCGGCGCGACCGAAGAGGTCGTGAAGCGCCAGATGGCGGCGGTGATCCATACCAACGGCCATTGCATCAGCGAGATCGTCGTGGCCTACGAGCCGATCTGGGCCATTGGCACAGGCAGGACAGCCAGCCCGGAGCAGGCGCAGCAGGTGCATGCCGTGCTGCGTACCCAGATCAAGGCGGCGACCGCTCAGGCCGGCCGGGTCCGCATCCTGTACGGCGGCAGCATGAACGCCGCGAATGCGGCGCAATTGCTGTCGCAACCCGATATTGATGGTGGTCTGATCGGCGGCGCCTCGCTCAAGCCGGCGGACTTCCTGTCCATCCTGTCAGCGGCCTCGCAGGCCGCCTAGTCCCTGGATCTGTTGAGGAGTTTTAGATGAATGTGATGTTGACTGTGGTGCTGGCACTGCAGATCCTTTCCGCCCTGACCATGATCGGGCTTATTCTGGTGCAGCATGGCAAGGGCGCCGACATGGGCGCGGCGTTCGGCGGTGGCAGTTCGGGCAGTTTGTTTGGGGCCAGCGGCAGCGCGAACTTCCTGTCCCGCACCACGGCCGTGCTGGCCACGGTGTTTTTCGTCAGTACGCTGGCGCTGGCGTATTTTGGCAACCTGCGCCCCGCCAGCGGTGGCGGCAGCGTGCTGGAGAGTCCCGCCGCGGTTGTTCCGTCGACCGGGGTTCCTCCACCAGTGGCCGTGCCCGCGGTACCTGCCGTGCCGGCGTCCGGAGCGGCGCTGATTCCGTCGAAGTAGCTGACGCGCAATACCCGGGAGCAAGGGTTATCCCTCTCATTTCAGGGTAAACTACCCGCTGTTCGGATCAGCCAACAGCCGCGAGGCTCCTCACGCGGTCCGACCATCTGAAACAAGCCGCCGTCGTGGTGAAATTGGTAGACACGCTATCTTGAGGGGGTAGTGGCGAAAGCTGTGCGAGTTCGAGTCTCGCCGACGGCACCAGGCGAGAAGCCTCGTTCGGGATTCCCGAGCGATCAGAAACAGGTGTGAAAATCTCCCGATGAACCTCGAACAATACCTCCCTGTGCTGCTGTTCGTGCTCGTGGGCATTGCAGTTGGCGTGGTTCCTCAGGTGCTCGGGTATGTGTTGGGACCCAACCGGCCCGACCCGGAAAAAAACTCTCCGTACGAATGTGGATTCGAGGCGTTCGAGGACGCCCGGATGAAGTTCGACGTGCGCTATTACCTGGTTGCGATCCTGTTCATCCTGTTCGACCTGGAGATTGCGTTCCTGTTCCCGTGGGCGGTTGCGCTCAAGGATGTCGGGGCCGTCGGTTTCTGGTCGGCGATGGTTTTTCTCGGCATTCTGGTCGTGGGTTTTATCTACGAGTGGAAAAAAGGGGCCCTGGATTGGGAGTGACGCAATGATCGAAGGCGTGATGAAGGAAGGTTTTGTCACCACCAGCTACGACGCGGTGGTGAACTGGGCGAAGACCGGATCGGTCTGGCCGATGACGTTCGGCCTGGCGTGTTGCGCCGTCGAGATGATGCACGCGGCAGCCGCGCGTTACGACATCAGTCGCTTTGGTGCCGAGGTGTTTCGCGCCAGCCCCCGCCAGTCCGACCTGATGATCGTGGCCGGTACCTTGTGCAACAAGATGGCGCCAGCCCTGCGCAAGGTCTATGACCAGATGTCCGAGCCGCGCTGGGTCATCTCGATGGGCTCCTGCGCCAACGGTGGCGGTTATTACCACTACAGCTATTCGGTGGTCCGCGGCTGCGACCGCATCGTGCCAGTCGACGTCTATGTGCCGGGTTGTCCCCCGACGGCGGAGGCCTTGTTGTACGGCATCATCCAGTTGCAGCAGAAGATCCGCCGCACCCAAACCATCGCGCGCGCCTGAGGAAGTTGTGTGACGAATTTTGCTGTCCATCCCGAGGTACTCAAGAAGACCGTTGCCACCGTTGTGGGCGACAAGGCGCACAAACTGACGCTGGCCCTGGGCGAGTTGACACTGGTCGTGCGTGCTGCCGACTACCGTGATGTCGCAGCGCTGCTGCGGGACACGCCGGGTTGCCAATTCGAGCAGTTGCTTGACCTTTGCGGTGTCGACTATTCGGCTTACGCCGATGGCAACTACGAGGGGCCGCGTTTCTGTGTCGTCATCCACCTGCTGTCGGTCAGCCTGAACCAGCGTCTGCGCCTGAAGGTGTTTGCGCCCGACGATGATTTCCCGATGGTCGATTCGGTCAATGAAATCTGGAACTCCGCCAACTGGTTCGAGCGCGAAGCGTTCGATCTGTTCGGTATCGTGTTCGAAGGCCATGCCGACCTGCGACGCATCCTGACCGACTACGGCTTCATTGGCCACCCGTTTCGCAAGGACTTCCCGATCTCCGGCCATGTCGAGATGCGTTACGACGCAGAGCAGCGGCGCGTCATATACCAGCCGGTCACGATCGAGCCGCGCGAAATCACGCCGCGCATCATCCGCGAAGACAACTATGGGGGTGGCCTGCACTAGGCGGGCGCGACCATGGCTGACATCAAGAACTACACCCTGAACTTCGGACCGCAACATCCGGCGGCGCATGGCGTGTTGCGGCTGGTGCTCGAACTCGACGGAGAGGTGATTCAGCGCGCCGACCCGCATATCGGCCTGCTGCACCGCGCGACCGAGAAGCTGGCAGAGACCAAGACCTATATCCAGTCGCTGCCCTACATGGATCGGCTCGACTATGTGTCGATGATGTGCAACGAGCATGCCTATTGCCTGGCCATCGAGAAGCTGCTGGGCGTCGAGGTGCCGCTGCGGGCGCAATACATTCGCGTCATGTTCGCCGAGATCACTCGCCTGATGAACCACCTGATGTGGCTGGGCTCGCACGGCAACGACTGCGGCAGCTCGACCATCCTGATCTACACCTTCCGCGAGCGCGAAGACCTGTTCGACATGTACGAGGCGGCCAGTGGCGCGCGCATGCATGCGGCGTATTTCCGTCCCGGTGGCGTCTACCGCGACCTGCCGGACACGATGCCGCAATACCAGGCCAGCAAGGTGCGCAATGCCCGCGGAGTAGCGCGGCTCAACAGCAACCGCAGCGGCTCTCTGCTCGATTTCATCGACGACTTCACGCAGCGTTTCCCGGCCTGCATGGCCGAGTACCACACGCTACTGACCGAGAACCGGATCTGGAAGCAGCGCACCGTGGGCATCGGCGTGGTCACGCCCGAGCGCGCCTTGAACATGGGTTTCACCGGCCCGATGCTGCGTGGGTCCGGCATCGCATGGGATCTGCGCAAGAAGCAGCCCTACGAGGTCTACGACCGGATGGAGTTCGACATTCCCGTGGGCCAGACAGGCGACGTGTATGACCGCTATCTGGTGCGCATGGAGGAGATGAAGCAGTCCAACGGCATCATCCGGCAGTGTCTGCAGTGGCTGCGCTCCAACCCGGGCCCGGTGATCACCGACAACCACAAGATTGCGCCGCCCAGCCGTGAATCCATGAAGACCAACATGGAGGAGCTGATTCATCACTTCAAGTTGTTCACCGAGGGCTTTCAGGTGCCCGAGGGTGAGGCGTATGCGTCAGTCGAACATCCCAAGGGGGAGTTCGGCATCTACATCGTCAGCGATGGTGCGAACAAGCCCTATCGACTCAAGATCCGGCCGCCGGGTTTTGCCCACCTGGCGGGTATGGACGAGATGTCGCGCGGTCACATGATTGCGGACGCGGTTGCGATCATCGGCACCATGGATATCGTGTTTGGGGAGATCGATCGATGATCTCGGAAGCGGCCAAGGCGCGTTTTGCCCTGGAGGTTGCGAAATACCCGGTCGACCAGAAGCAGTCCGCAGTCATGGCGTGCCTGGCGATCGTGCAGCAGGAGCGGGGTCACATCAACGCCGAAAGCGAACAGGTGGTCGCAGACTATCTGGGCATGCGCCCGATCGCGGTGCATGAGGTCACGACCTTCTACAACATGTACAACCAGCGGCCGGTGGGCCGGTACAAGCTCAATGTCTGTACCAATCTGCCATGCCAGTTGCGTGACGGGGCCAAGGCCCTGAAGCACCTGGAAGAAGAACTCGGCATCACGATGGGCGGGACCACCGAAGACGGCATGTTCACGTTGCAGCAAAGCGAGTGTCTGGGTGCCTGCGCCGACGCTCCGGTGATGCTGGTCAACGACCGTACCATGTGCAGCTTCATGTCCACCGAACGGCTGGATCGACTGATTGCGGGCCTGCGGGCTGCGGAGGTGAAATGACGGCAATTGACCAGGTGCTCGCGCAGTTCCAGGCCAGCGGTAACGAATCCTGTTTCCATGGGCGCCATATCGAGCCGCAGATCTATGCCGGCCTTGACGGCGCCAACTGGCGGCTGGCCGAATACGAGGCGCGTGGCGGTTACCAGGCGCTGCGCAGGATCCTGGGCCAGGACGGGGGCGAGGGCATGACCTCCGAGCAGGTGATTGCAACCGTCAAGGAGTCGGCTCTGCGCGGCCGCGGCGGCGCCGGTTTCCCGACCGGCCTGAAGTGGAGCTTCATGCCGCGCCAGTTTCCGGGCCAGAAATACCTGGTCTGCAATTCGGACGAAGGTGAGCCCGGTACCTGCAAGGACCGCGACATCCTGCAATACAACCCGCACATCGTGATCGAAGGCATGGCGATCGCCGCCTATGCGATGGGTATCTCGGTGGGCTACAACTACATCCACGGCGAAATCTTCCAGAGCTACGACCGTTTCGAAGAGGCGCTGCAGGAGGCTCGCGCCGCGGGATTGCTCGGCGACACGATCCTGGGCAGCAACTTCACGTTCCAGCTGCATGCGGTGCACGGATTCGGCGCCTATATCTGCGGCGAGGAAACCGCGCTGCTCGAGTCGCTCGAAGGCAAGAAGGGCCAGCCGCGCTTCAAGCCGCCGTTCCCGGCCAGCTTCGGCATGTACGGCAAGCCGACCACGATCAACAACACGGAAACCTTTGCCGCCGTGCCCTGGATCATCCGCAACGGCGGCCATGCCTACCTGGCCTGCGGCAAGCCGAACAACGGCGGCACCAAGATTTATTCGGTCAGCGGCGATGTCGAGTTGCCCGGCAACTATGAAATCCCGATGGGAACGCCATTTTCCAAGCTGCTCGAACTCGCCGGGGGAGTGCGCGGCGGGCGCAAGCTCAAGGCGGTGATTCCAGGCGGTTCGTCGTCGCCGGTATTGCCGGCCGACATCATGATGCAGTGCACGATGGATTACGATTCCATCGCCAAGGCTGGCTCCATGCTGGGCTCGGGCGCGCTGATCGTCATGGACGACACCCGCTGCATGGTCAAGTCGTTGCAGCGACTGAGTTATTTCTACATGCACGAGTCCTGCGGCCAGTGCACGCCGTGCCGCGAAGGCACGGGATGGTTGTCGCGCATGGTCGACCGGGTGGAGACCGGCCACGGTCGCGCCAGCGACATGGATCTGCTCGATTCGGTCGCCGACAACATCCAGGGCCGCACCATCTGCGCGCTCGGCGATGCCGCGGCGATGCCGGTGCGCGCGATGATCAAGCATTTCCGCCACGAATTTGAACACCACGTGGAACACAAGACCTGCATGGTCCCGTCCTACGTCTAGCCAGGCGACCGAAGATGGTAGAAATCGAACTCGACGGCAAGAAGGTGGACATCGTCGAAGGCAGCATGATCATGCATGCCGCCGACAAGGCGGGCACCTATATTCCGCATTTTTGCTACCACAAGAAACTCAGCATCGCGGCCAACTGCCGCATGTGTCTGGTCGATGTGGAGAAGATGCCCAAGCCGATGCCGGCCTGCGCGACCCCGGTGTCGCAGGGCATGATCGTGCGCACGAAGAGCCCCAAGGCGATCAAGGCGCAGCAGTCGGTGATGGAGTTCCTGCTGATCAACCATCCGCTGGACTGCCCGATCTGCGATCAGGGCGGCGAGTGCCAGCTGCAGGACCTGGCCGTGGGTTATGGCACCTCATCGTCGCGTTACGAAGAAGAGAAGCGCGTCGTGTTCCACAAGGACGTCGGCCCGCTGGTGTCGATGGAGGAGATGTCGCGCTGCATCCATTGCACCCGCTGCGTGCGCTTCGGCCAGGAGGTGGCCGGCGTGATGGAACTGGGCATGTCGCATCGGGGCGAACACGCCGAGATCGAGACCTTCGTCGGACAATCGGTGGACTCCGAGCTCTCGGGCAACATGATCGACATCTGCCCGGTCGGAGCGTTGACCAGCAAACCCTTCCGCTACAGCGCGCGGACCTGGGAATTGTCGCGTCGCAAGTCGATCAGCCCGCATGATTCGACTGGCGCCAACCTGGTGGTGCAGGTCAAGAACAACAAGGTGATGCGAGTCCTTCCGCTCGAGAATGAAGCCGTCAACGAGTGCTGGATTGCCGACCGCGATCGTTTCTCTTACGAAGCGCTGAACGGCTCGGAGCGTCTGCTCAGGCCGATGATCAAGCAGGGTGGCGACTGGCAGGAGGTCGACTGGCAGGTGGCGCTGGAATATGTCGTCACCGGCCTCAAGCAGATCAAGGCCGACCATGGCGCCGCCAAGATCGGCGCGCTGGTCAGCCCGCACAGCACGCTTGAAGAACTGGCGCTGGCCGGCGCGCTGGTGCGCGGCCTGGGCAGCGAGAACATCGACTACCGGCTGCGCAACGCCGAATTCGCGCCGCCAACGGCGGCGCGTTGGCTGGGTATGCCGATCACCGAACTGACGCTCCTGCAGCGCGTGCTGGTGGTCGGATCGAACCTGCGCAAGGACCATCCTCTGTTTGCGCAGCGTATCCGTCAGGCGGTGCGCCAAGGCGCCCAGGTCAGCCGGATCAATGCCGAGGTGGCCGATTGGGCCATGCCGGTGGCGTACGACATGCAGGTCGAAGCCGCCGGCTGGGCGCAGGCGCTGGCCGATGTTGCGGCTGCCGTTGCCGCGGAACAAGGCGTTTCGGCGCCGGCCGCTGGCACGGCGACCGACGCGGCCGTGGCCATCGCGCGCAGCCTGCTCGGCGGTGAGCACAAGGCAGTCCTGCTTGGAAATGCTGCCAGCCATCATGCCAAGGCCTCTAGCCTGTTGGCGCTGGCCCACTGGATTGGCGAGCAAACCGGTGCGCGGGTCGGTTACCTGACCGAGGCAGCCAACACGGTAGGCGCGCAATTGGCCGGCGCCTTGCCGGGCGCGGGCGGCCAGCATGCCGGGCAGATGCTGTCAGGCGGCCTGAAGGCGGCGCTGCTGCTCAATACCGAGCCCGTGTTTGATTCCGCTGCCGGTCCGGCTGCGGCGGCTGCGCTCGATGCTGCTGCGATGGTGGTCACGCTTAGCCCGTTCAAGGCGAATATGGAATTCAGCGACGTGTTGTTGCCGATCGCGCCGTTCACCGAGACCCCAGGCAGTTTTGTCAACGCCGAAGGCCGCCTGCAAGGTTTTCAGGCTGTCGTCAAGCCGGCCGGTGATGCTCGTCCGGCCTGGAAGGTGTTGCGCGTGCTGGCCAACATGCTGGAGTTGCCCGGCTTCGAACAGGAATCGTCGCGCGAGGCACTGGCGCTGGTCGGTCTGGTGCAGGTCGAGAGCGGCGCGCTGGTTGCCGCGGACAAACTGGGCAACCAGACCTCCGCGTCGATCGACCTGGCTCCTGCGGGCGGCGCGCCCTGTGTGGCCTCGATCTACCAACTCGACTCACTGGTACGCCGGGCGGGCGCACTGCAGTTGACAGCCGACGCGCGGCAGGCCGCTGCTGCAACACCGGCCCGGGCGGAGGCGCTGGCATGATCGACCAGTTCCATTCTGCGGGTTTGGGCCTGCTGGCAGCACCGTGGTGGTCGGCGGTTGCCTGGCCCGTCATCTGGACCTTGATCAAGATCATGGCGGTGGTGTTGCCGCTGATGGGCGCGGTGGCCTACCTGACTCTGTGGGAGCGCAAGTTCCTGGGCTGGATGCAGGTGCGTATCGGCCCGAACCGGGTCGGGCCGTGGGGCATGCTGCAGCCGATCGCCGATGCGCTCAAGCTGCTGACCAAGGAAATCCTGGTGCCGACGGCGGCCAGCAAGGGATTGTTTGTCATCGGTCCGGTGCTGACCATCATGCCGGCGATGGCCGCCTGGGCGGTGATCCCGTTCGGGCCGGACGTGGCGCTGGCCAACATCAACGCCGGACTGCTTTTCGTGATGGCGATCACCTCGATGGAGGTGTATGGCGTCGTGATCTCCGGCTGGGCGTCCAACTCCAAGTATTCTTTTTTGGGCGCCATGCGGGCCTCGGCGCAAATGATCAGCTACGAGATTGCGATGGGTTTTTGCCTGGTCGTGGTACTGATGGTGTCGGCCAGCATGAACCTGACCGACATCGTCACCGGCCAGGGTGTTGGCCGTTTCGCCGACATGGGGCTGAATTTTCTGTCCTGGAACTGGCTGCCGCTGCTCCCGATCTTCGTCGTCTACATCATCTCCGGCCTGGCCGAAACCAATCGTCATCCGTTCGACGTGGTCGAGGGTGAGGCCGAGATCGTCGCCGGCCACATGGTCGAATATTCCGGCATGTCGTACGCGATGTTCTACCTGGCCGAATACGCCAACATGTGGCTGATCTCCATCCTGGCGGCCACCATGTTCCTGGGTGGCTGGTTGTCGCCGGTCGCTGCGCTGGATTTCATCCCGGGATGGATCTGGCTGGGCATCAAGACCTTTGTGATCGTGAGCCTGTTCATCTGGGTCCGCGCGACCTTCCCGCGGTTTCGGTACGACCAGATCATGCGCCTGGGCTGGAAAATCTTCATTCCGGTGACACTGATCTGGCTGGTGGTGGTCGGAGGCTGGATGCAGACCCCCTTCAATATCTGGAAGTAAGACGATGACAACTGTGACCTCCACATCCGGCGCCCATGTGGCTGCGCCATTCTCGATCCGGGACTTCCTGTCCAGCTTCATGCTGCTCGAGTTGTTCAAGGGCATGGCGGTGACGGGACGTTACTTGTTCCGGCGCAAGGTCACGATCCAGTTCCCGGAAGAAAAGACCCCGACCAGCCCGCGGTTCCGCGGACTGCACGCATTGCGCCGCTACGAAAAC
>Ga0105048_10017737_pt1 | contig 10975 bp, 13 predicted proteins | sample MAT05_FD_78382 | JGI IMG/M metagenome (GOLD analysis project Ga0105048, IMG submission 78382) | Freshwater microbial communities from Lake Fryxell liftoff mats and glacier meltwater in Antarctica - MAT-05 | ecosystem: Environmental > Aquatic > Freshwater > Ice > Liftoff microbial mat | place...
CCACGCAGGAGTACGGCGCCTTCGACAGCAAACGCCTCGCCGAAAAGGCCGCGCAACCCGACGATTTTGACAAAGCAGTGCGACAACTGCCGACCGCCAAACCCGCTCGTAAGAAGAAACGGGGAGCGCCATGATTGCAAATCTCAAGCCGATCGGTCCGACCGGAGCTACTTGTGTTGTCTGAATGCGATATGGGCTGCGCTGAGACGCTGTGCTCGCGCGGCCGCGCCCTTGTCATGGCGATGCTCCTCGTGGTGGTCGGCGGGTCGCCTAATTGGGCCCGGGCGAGCGAACGGCGCGACGTCCTCGTGTTCACGACCGCGGGGGATCCGCAGGCGGACGGGTGCCGGCGCTGCGAACGCTCGAAGACAGTGAAGTCGGCTACAACTTTCACGGTTTCGGCACCCGATTCGGCGTGGACTGGGCCGACGTGAAAGCCATCATCATCGTGCAGGCCATGCGCTGCATTCCCCAAGCCGGAACCGATCTCACCGACTGCAACAAGCTCGGCTACCTCGGGCAAGTCGGTCTTGATTCTTGGCTTTCGCCGAGTAGCCAGGACGACAACTTCCAGACCCACGGTGGCGTGAGTGGCGGCGTCTTCAAGCCCGTCACCCCGCGCTGGCAAGTATTCACCAATTACTCGGGCCCTCGGGATTTCGTTGGGATCACGCCGCCGCCCGTCCCCCAGTTCTAGAAAATCTCGTCCCAACGCCGCATCAGGGTAAAGGCTCGTGCAAGAGCGCAGCCTTAATCTCTGTGAGCATCGCTAGGACCTGTGCTCGATCCACGGGAATCGACCCTTCCACGGCCTGACGTTGAAGATCGAACACGCTCCACCCCTTAGCGGCGCCCGGAAGATCCTCAGTGCGGGGCACCAAATGGCAGTGGAGGTGCGGGTGGGCCTCACCTAGGGCTGCCACATAGATCCGGGACGCACCCGTGAGTTTGCGAAGCTGGCGACTCAAGTGCCTGAGCGTTGGCCCAAAGCTGAGAGCCTCGGCGTCGTTAAAATCGAAGGGGCCAGCCACGTGCCGTTTCGAAACCAGCATGAGCCACCCAGGAATGGGCACCGCACCCGGCAACGAGCGAACCTGCCAAAGCTCATTTTCAAAAACGATCTCTTCCTTCAGCTTGCCTGCCACGAACGCGCACATGCCACATTCGGTCTTCGGAGCTGAGAGTGTTTCGGACCATCCAAGGACGAGCTCAACGGTGGCTCCCGGCACCTCGTCGTGGGGCTTATGCCCAACCCCAAGCAGAGCGTGGTGGGTGATGTTAGCTGGTAGCGGCTGCAACCCTGCGATGACGGCGTGCGGAATGATACCCCCCGAAGCGGGATCTCCCTGAATGAGCAGGGTGGGTAGCGAAAGCCGCGGCAAAAGCCCGAGAAGGTCCGTGGAAGTAATCTCGCCAGCAAGTGCGGAAGCCAGGACATCGGGATCGAGGTCAGCGAGAGTTTCGGCCTTGTAGGAAACCTGGAAGGGTGACAGGCCACCTTGAGCTCTCAAGGCTTCTTCTAGGGCCGAAATGTCGAGCTGCTGCTTCACGAGTGAATGCCAGAACTCAAACACGGAGCCCATCGAATTCGGGGGCGCTTTGACGAGCGGCGGCTCTTCCAGAACGACCCCCACCGCAAGCTCTGGACGTCGGCAAAGAGCCAGCAGGGATGCGGCAGCGCCCAGCGATTGGCCCCACACGATCGAACCGGGCCCCACCACTCGTTCGAGAAAACACTGGACGTCGTTGGCGTAGTCGCGAAGAGCGTAATGATGCGGTGTTCGCCCAGATTTCCCATGACCTCGGAGATCCAACGCAAACACATGAAAGTGTTTGATGAGCTCGGGGAGTACTTTCAGGAACGAGTCTCGACGCCCGCTCAAGCCGTGCACCAGCACCAGTTTAGTGCCTCGCGGCGGACCTTCGGAGTACGCCAAAAGAGGCGCCCCTTGGTCGCACACGCGCGAAGTAAGGCCTAGTTCTTCAAAGTCTGAAAGCGTCATCGCTCGCCGAGCCATAGCACAATTGGGCCTGTTTCAGCTCGTCTACAGCGCGGATGGGCCGTGCGATCGTTGACCCAATCCATCCGCGCGGCCATTATGTCGTTCATACCGACATAATACGTAGAACTTTCGTTATGGTCTACATGACTGTCAGGACTTAGAGAGTAAGTGTCGCGCCACGGTGGCGCTCTCAGAAGGAGAGAAACCATGAAGAACCGAGGTCGTTTTAGAGGGCTTGAGGCATCTGGCGCGTTCAGGAGAGCGTCGTGAACTGTCCACGCTGCCAGGGAGCCGCCCTCGAAGAGCGCGAGCGGGATGGAGTGGTTATCGACGTGTGCCATGCCTGCAGAGGGGTATGGCTTGATCGCGGTGAGCTCGAAAAGCTGATCGCTCGCGCGACGCGTGAGTTCGACGAGGTCGCACCTCGGCAAAACAACACGCCTCCGCGCGAGGTTCGATACCGCGATGATGACGACGATGATCAATACCGCCGCGATCCGCGAAAGAAACGGAGCTGGTTCGACATCTTCGACTGACCCCCGACGTACTCGTCGCTGTTCGTGCGCGAGCCCCCGCATTGGCTCGTGGTGCTTGTTTCACAAGTTGCCTCCCTCCGCCCTGATCCAGCAGCATAGATCTTGCGCGTTCTTTGAGCCGAGCATTCGTGGAGATTCGGCGCCGCGCCCGCGCAGAGGTTGAGCATCCCCAAGTGCTCCCAAACTTGTCCGTAACCTCTATCTCAAAGTCGAACGCAAGATAGTAAGCATGCTTACTATCTTCCAAGGAACGAAAAGAGCAGCTCACCTGGCACGCCTGCGGCGCGGCCTGGCCACCTTATCCCGGTCGTGCCCCTCGCGCGCGGGCTCACGGCTCAGGCAGCCGCAGCACTGCGATTCTGTCCATGGCCTCGACAACGCCAGCCAATTACTGTGTTGCCCTCATGCGACGCAAAAGTGCTCAAAATGCCAGAAGCTTGAACGAATCCGACCGTGCTCTGGACGCTACGTTCCCGCCCGTCGGATCGGAGATCGAGCCATGCGATTTATCTTGATTGGAGTTGGCGGGTTTGGAAACGTCTGGGTCAACACGCTGAAGGGCGCGGCCAACGCGGAGGTCGTGGGCCTCGTCGATCGCGATCCTGTCGCGTTGCACAAAGCAGCGCAAGTATTGGGAGTGGCTCAGGATCGCTGCCACACCGAGCTTGAAGCCGCACTAGCTAACGGCCAAGCAGACGCGCTCATCTGTGTGACGCCCCCGACTCTCCACCGTGAACATGTGGTTCTCGGGCTCAAGGCAGGGTTACACGTGTTGAGCGAAAAACCCATGGCGGAAAGTCCGGACGACTGTGCCGCGATGCTCCAAGCCGCCAAAGATTCCGGGCGCACTTACGCGATCTCACAGAATTATCGCTACGGGGCGGGCATGACGACGCTGCGCGCGGCGATTGACGGAGGCCTGATTGGAAAGATCGGTCAGGTTCGAGTCGAGTTCTACAAGGGGCACGATTTCAAGGGAGGTTTTCGCCACGAAATGGACTTTCCAGTGCTCGTGGACATGTCCATCCACCACTTCGATCTGTTGCGTTACCTCACGGGCAAAAACGCCCAGAGCGTGTCAGCCAGCGCCTGGAACCCGCCGTGGTCTAATTATCGAGGAGATGCTTCGTGTGCGGTGCTCTTCGAAATGGAGGGAGGCGTGCGTGCTCTCTACAACGCGAGCTGGTGCACCCAGGGCTCCTTCTCGGATTGGAATGGCAATTGGCTGATCGAGGGCAGCCGCGGCACGCTGCGCTACGAAAACGGCGTCATTGAGCACTACGAAGTTGACCCACACTACGCCGTGCGCCGTCAACAAACGCTACCCCTATTGCAATCCGAGAAAACGCCGCAACAGCACGTCCTCGACGACTTCGTGAGTGCCATCGCTTCCAGTCAACAACCGGAAACCAGCTGCTTTGACAACATTCACAGCATCAATATGGTGTTCGGCGCCGTTGACGCAGCACGGAATGGCCGGCGCATCAGCCTCGACACCCTCACCTGAAATCGATCAAATCTCCGGACATTTTTCCCTTCAAGAAAGCCAGCCAGCATGACTCAGTCCCCACAAAAGCCCCGCGTTACCATCTACAACGAGTTCGTTCACGAGCAGAAGAATGATTTCGTGAAGAGCATCTATCCGAACGGAATGCACGCGCCCATCGCCACAGGCTTACGCGAACATCTCGGCGTTGAGGCACGCATCGCCACACTCGAAATGCCGGAGCACGGCTTGAGCGAGGAAGTGCTGAACGCCACGGACGTGCTCGTCTGGTGGGGACACGTGGCGCATGGTCAAGTTGCCGACAGCGTGGTCGATCGCGTGCAACGGCGTGTACTCGAGGGCATGGGCCTCGTGGTTCTACACTCAGGGCACTATTCAAAGATCTTCAAGCGCCTCATGGGCACGAGCTGTGGGCTACTGTGGCGTGAAGCTGCGGAGAAGGAGCGGCTCTGGGTCGTGAACCCGAATCACCCGATCACACAGGGCATTCCAGCCTGCATTGTGATTGAAAATGAGGAAATGTACGGTGAACAATTCGACATCCCGGACCCCGATGAGCTCTTGTTTATTAGTTGGTTTGAGGGCGGCGAAGTGTTTAGAAGTGGCGCCGTGTGGCACCGCGGCCGTGGGCGTGTGTTCTACTTTCGGCCGGGGCACGAAGCTTACCCAACCTATCACCACCCAGACGTCCTCAAGGTCATTAGTAACGGTGTGCGCTGGGCCGCTTTCCAGGGGAACACAGAAACCCGTGGCATCGGCAACTGCTTTCACGTTGCCCAACCGCTCGAGCCCATCTCCGAGAAGAACTACGCTGGCGGCGTCGTTCATCCGACGGAATTCCAGGATCGGCTCACCTAACCGATGGCTGGAACTCTAGGATCGCGTGCGGTATGTTCGGGCCCCGTGATCCACATCATCACTCGCTGTTGCCGCCCCGAAAACCTCCCCCAGTTGCAGGCGAGTATCCCCCAAGGTTGCAACTGGGTCGTGGTGTTCGACCACGAAGCAAAGGCGAAACCCGCCGGATTTGGTTCTGCGCAACTCCACAGTCCATTCACGGGCGCTTGGGGACATCAACACAGGAACTACGCGTTGGACACGCTCACGTACGCGCCAGAAGATTGGGTCTACTTTCTCGACGACGACAACATCGTTCATCCAAAGTGGCATGCTGCCATCGCTCCGTTCATCAATACGGATGCTGTATTCCTCACCTGGGGGTTAGCAACAAGAACAGACGAGCCAAGCCTTCCACCCACTGACCACCCACAACTCGGAAACATCGACACCGCGTCTTTTATGGTACGCGCTTCTGCCCTCGCGGGACTACGATTTCAGGATGCCTACGGTGCCGATGGCCTCTTGGCGCAGGAGCTCGCCAGCAGGTTCCCGATCACAATGATTGACGAGTATCTTTGCTACTATAATTATTTGCGCTGAACGGCTTGAGAGCAGCATTGTCCTGCTTTCACCTCGCTATCTGGCGCCTAGAAGGCGCTAGTGGACTGGGATCTACTCGGCGCTTGTAAGCGCGGGTGGTGAGATGTAGGTTCCCGGCGAAAGATGCCGTCCACCGCCCCGAATCTGCCAAGCGAGAGGCACAGGCCTGATGGGCCGAGCGCCTCAGACTGCAGCGTTGACCTTTCAAGGGAAATGACCCGATGACGGTTTGTGAGAGCAAGCATCACGTCGTCGTGAACGGGTGGCTCCAGCGTGCGGCCAATGGCGACACCACAGAAGCACTGATCGGTGCCTTCGAGGACGCATTCGCCGCATTGTGGCAGCGCTCACACCTCACGCTCGGAGAGACAACGCTCACGGCGATTGTCGAACGGGTCCTCCACGTCGCGACGAAGCAGTTTCCTGAGCTGGGATCGCTCAAGGTCTCGGCATCCGGGCTCAACTGCGACGGGCTGCGGGCCCACACCGACTTACGCATGGATCAGATCGCCGAAGGGATCCCATTTGTGCTCGTGGAGTTCCTGACCGTGCTCGGCAAACTGACCGCCGAGATTCTCACTCCTGCGCTCCACGCGGAACTCTCCAATCAGCCCATCGCGAAGCGGCTACACGAGGACGAGAATCTATGAAGAAGCCCGACCTTCCGCGCATCTACAAGCTACGAAACACCGGCCACTTGAGCGGGCGGCATGCCATGGGTCGGTCACGGTGGCATCACGATCTCTCCGCACTACAACCAGGACTTCGCACCGAAGAAGACCAAACCCAAGAAGGCGGGCACTCCCAACAGGAAGGCGAGCGGTCATGAGCACTGAGCGTACCCCCACGTCGGAGCGCATCCCGGCCGAAGGCGGACGTAACCGGAGGCTTACGCCGGTACCGAGGAACTACGGCCGTCTCGAACAGCTCTATGAGATCCAGACCGTGCTCGCCCGGTCGACCAGCATCGAGCAAGACAACGGCGAGTTTCTTTCCATCATGACGCGAGGCTTGCGCCTCCGCAGCGTAGTGCTTCTGGATACGACGGCAGAGCTCGACCGAACTTTCACGTGGGCCGCACTGGGGATCGGTTCGGCCGAGGTCGAGCACGCCCGCGATGAGGCTCGGAAGGCATTGGGCTATCTTGCGCGAGCCTCCGCCGCACCAGCGGCTGTTGTACGCAGATCCGAGCTCCTTCCCGGCGGTGCCGTCGAGCAAAAAATCGGCGCTCGAGCTTTCGTCACGCTCCCACTGGTCCTCGCCCATGGCGGCGCGTTCGGCGTGTTGCAGGTCGAAGGAGCGGCAGCTCTTGACGAGCGCGATCTGCTGTTTATCAGCGCAGTGGCCAACCAGCTCGCGATCGCGCTCGATCGCCAGCACACCAAGCTGCAGCTCGAGGCTGCCCGCGCCGAGGCCGAAGAGGCGAGTCGATCGCTCCGTGATCTACAAGCCATTTCTAAGGCAGCACTTGAGGGCTCGACTCTCGACGAGTCACTCACGGCCGTGCTCCGCGCGCTGAGCGCGACATTCGACACTGACGTCGCCGCGGTGCTGCTCATGAAGGAGGATGGCAAGACGCTTTGGCGACGGGCAAGCATAGGTCTCGAGGACATTGACGGCGCTGACGCCTCGTTGGGATCGGGCGCAGCAGGAAGGATTGCGGCGACCAGAAGCGCGATGTTCTTCGATGACCTCGACGAGGTCGAGGGCGTGAGTTCGACACTTCGCACGGACGGCGTCCGCTCGCTGATCGGGGCGCCGATGTTTGCTCGAAATCGCCTGGTAGGGGTCGTGCATGTCGCCTGCCGGGTCGCGCGGGGGTTCACCCACGACGAACTCCAGTTGCTCCAGCTCGTGGCTGATCGGATCGGAACGATCATCGACAACGCGACCCTTTACGAACAGGCGCTGAGCGCGATCGCGAGTCGGGACGCTGTGATGGGTTTCGTGTCGCACGACCTTCGGAATCCGCTCAACGCGATCCTGTTGAGCACGTGCCTGCTCCCGGCCGCCGCCCCCCGCCTTGCTAAGCCAGTAGCGATCATCAAGCGTTCGGCCGAGCGGATGCTTCGCATGATCGACGACCTCCTGAACGTCGGCAGCATTGAGGCTGGTCGCCTCTCAATCGAGACCCAGCCCGAAGAATCACGCTCTCTCATCGCTGAGGCGGTCGAGGCGATGCAGCCGGCGGTGTCAGAGAAGTCGGTTCGTCTCGAGACGCGGCTGCCCGCGCAGGACATCGTCGTGGCGTGCGACCGTGGCCGGATCATGCAGGTCCTGACCAACTTGTTGACGAACGCCATCAAGTTCACTCCGGAGGGTGGCTCGATCACGGTCACCGTGACCCGGGCAGGCACGGAGTACGCGCGATTCTCGGTCGAGGACACCGGCTGCGGGATTCCAGAGGAGGACCTGCCTCACGTCTTTGATCGCTACTGGCAAGCCAAGAAGACCAGCCGTCTTGGGACAGGGCTCGGCCTCGCGATCACCAAGGGAATCGCCGAAGCGCATGGCGGCACTGTCTCGGTCGAGAGCCGGGTGGGCCTCGGCACGACCTTCTCGTTCACGCTGCCACTGGCACGCGCAGCCGCTGCTCCATCGGCCCACGTCGATGCCCAATTCAGCGAACACCAAGCGAGCCTCCATCGTGCCGGTCATCGGACGGGTCATCGCGTGCTGGTGGTCGACGACGAGCCCAACGCCTTGGCCGCGTTGGCCTTCTTGCTCAAGGAAGAGGGTTTCGTCGTCGAGACCGCGACTGACGGGTGTCACGCCTTACCCAAAGTGCTTGAGTTCAGGCCGGATGTTCTGATCGTCGACGTCGAGATGCCGGGACTCAAGGGGCCCGACCTTGTACGCAAGGTCCGCGAAGACCGACCAGAGCTTCCGGTGATCCTGATGACCGGACACAGCGACCACGTGATCGCTACCGCCCAGATGGAGCTCCGAGCTAGCCACATCCGCAAACCCATCGAAATCGCCGAGCTGGTCTCGGCAATCGACCGCGCACTCGAGAAGGAACGCTGAGTCATGCCACTTCAATACTACATGGAAAAACTTTATCTCGACGAGGCAGAGGTGGAGAGTCGTCGTCATTTCTTCGAGATCACCGCAGATGATCTGACCCGTCTGGCCGGTCTCCACAGCTTCGCCGAAAAGCATACCGACGACATTGTCGAAGATCTCTACCGCCTGATCCTCGGGCATCCCGAAGCGAAGAAGCAGTTCACCGAGCACGCGACGCTGGTGCGCGTGAAACAAGCACAGCGCGATTACTTCCTCGGGCTATTCTCTGGCCGCTGCGATCTGGCCTACGTTCAGGACCGGCTCCGCATCGGGATCGCTCATGAGCGCGTCGGAGTGCCGCCGAAGTGGTACCTCGGGGCGTACGCGCGCTACCTGCGATCAATCTTCGACCGGATTGCCGTCGAGCTCCCCGATGCCGCCCAGGCACGTGCTGCGTACCAGAGCATCGAGAAGCTCGTCGCGTTCGACACGGCACTCGCGATGGACACCTACATCGCTGCGCAACTCGGCGCGCTTGAGCGCCATCAAGCCGCGATTCGCGAACTCTCGACGCCGATCATCCGGCTCTATCAGCAGGTGCTCCTGCTCCCGCTGATTGGAACGATCGACACGCATCGCGCGGACCAGCTGATGGAAGCGGTGCTGCTCAAGGTGGTCGAGGAGCAGGCCCACGTCATCATCATCGACATTGCCGGCGTTCCGCTCGTCGACACCAAGGTCGCCGATCACCTGCTCAAGACTACCGAAGCCGTGCGCTTACTCGGAGCGCAGACGATTCTGTCTGGGATCTCACCGATCATCGCCAAGACGATCGTGAACCTCGGCATGAATATCTCGGCGATGCATACAAAGAGTCGACTAGCGGAAGCGCTGGAGCTCGCATTTGAGATCATCGGGAAGCGTGTCACGTCGATCGCCAAGAACCATCCAGCGGCGGCCGCGGAAGCCACGGAGAAATCGTGAGCGCTCACGGATCCATCCCTGTACTTCGCATCGGCTCGACGCTGCTGGCGTCGATCCAAGTCGAGCTTCGCGACACCATCGCGGACGCGTTCCAGGAGGATATCCTCCAGACGATCGCCGAAACAGGCGCAACCGGGCTCGTGATCGACATCACCGGCCTCGAGATGGTCGATAGCTACGTCGCGCGCGTGCTGACGAACACGGGCCGCATGGCAACGCTCATGGGCACGCATGCGGTCGTCGTGGGGATGCGACCGGTGGTCGCCGCCACGCTCGTGCGGATGGGGTTTCGGATGGAAGGAGTCTTGACGGCGCTCAACGTGGACGCTGGGCTCGCACTCGTCTCGGAGCTGATCGCGCGCCGTCACGGCGCCGGCCAGTAATCACCCATGACAATCCTGTCTAGTGAGAACCTGATCCTCGCGTCCGAAGACGATGTGATGCTCGCGCGTCGCAAGGTACGGCTGCTCGCCGAGACCCTCGGCTTCGACCCGTTCACGGTTGCCGCGATCACGACGGCGACCTCGGAGCTGTGTCGCAATGTGTGTGTCCATGCCGTGAAAGGTACCGCCCGCTTGGAGCAGATCGGCAGCGGTGGCCGGACTGGCATCCGCTTGGAGGTCCGGGATGAAGGTCCCGGAATTGCCGACATCGATCGCGTGCTCTCCGCTGGTCAGCGCAGCGTAGGATCGCTCGGCCTCGGTTTATCGGGAAGCCGGCGTTTGGCCGACGAGTTTCGCATCGAGACGATCGTTGGGCGCGGCACCGTGGTCACGGTGGTCAAGTGGAAGCGACCCGCCTGACCGCATGGGTCGGGGGTGCCGAGACCATCCCGATTCTCGACGATGCTTCGATTTCGGTCGCGCGCGAGTACGTACGCAAGCTCGGCCGCGAGCTCGGACTCCCCCGGGAGGTCATCGAGAGCGTCGCGGTGGCCGCGAGCGAACTCGCCCGGAACCATCTTGTTCACGCGCGTGGCGGGCGGTTTGCGGCCAGGCCGATCGAACGGCGCGGCGTGCGGGGTCTCGAGCTTATCGCGGCCGATTGCGGACTGGGGCTTGCCGATCCGACGAGCGCCCTCGACGGCACGATCTCGACGGGCAGCGGGCTCGGCAGTGGCCTCGCAGCCGTTCAACGCCTCATGGACGAGCTCGACTTCGACATCCGGCTCGACGAAGGAACCTGCATTTGGGCACGTAAGTTCGCCGCCCCGGTTCCGTATGGCTCGCAGGTCGCAATCCTCGGGCGACCCTGCGAGGGAGAACGCGCGAGTGGCGACGATGCTGCCTTCGTGCGGCGGAATGACGCCTTGACGATCGGCGTTGTCGACGGCCTGGGACATGGGATCCTGGCGCGCGACGTCGCGGCGCCGGCGGCGGCGATCCTCCGAAGCCGTGCCGAGCTTTCGCCTGTCGAGATCCTCCGCGCGGTCGACGAAGCGCTCAGCGGAACTCGTGGCGCCGTGATGGCCGTGGCGCACATGGATCGATCGCGCCCAC
>Ga0105048_10017738_pt1 | contig 10975 bp, 9 predicted proteins | sample MAT05_FD_78382 | JGI IMG/M metagenome (GOLD analysis project Ga0105048, IMG submission 78382) | Freshwater microbial communities from Lake Fryxell liftoff mats and glacier meltwater in Antarctica - MAT-05 | ecosystem: Environmental > Aquatic > Freshwater > Ice > Liftoff microbial mat | place...
CGTCCGCGGTCCTCGTGCGCGTGCGCGTGCGCGCTTCGGGATCCGGATCCAGAGCGCGCACGCGCACGCGCACGAAAGAGGCGCACGGAAGACGGAAGACGGAAGACGGAAGACGGAAGACGGGTATCAATCCCGGCTGAGTACCGCCATCTGGGCGCCCTGGCGGTGAACCTGCTCGTACGCGCGGGGAGCAGCACGGCGCCCGGGTGGCCCGCCGGAGCCACGCCGTGCTCCCGCTGGCACCCGGTGTCGGCGCAGAGCGGTACAGCGAACACGTCCAGGCTCGGACCGACCTCCAGCGTGACATGGCTCAGGTGGATCCCGAGCAGAGCCGTGTTCATGTCAATCACGCCGATCCAGTGGATCGCGGCGAGATTGAAGACAGGGAGAGCGTTGCGGTAGCGGAGGCTGCCCCATTCGGCAAAGCGCCACCCGATCGAGCCGCTCGGTAGCAGCGTGATCCCCCCTGTAGGGTGACGCCCGCCGAGCAGGGTCGCGCCGAAGCCCAGGCCCACCTCCCCTTCGAGCGCGTCCGCGCGGGCAAGCGCGGGGGACGAGACGGGTGACAAGCGACGTGCGCCGTCGCAAAAGCTTCGCAACGCGATCGCCGAGTGCGCGGCGTCCTTCAACGGGGTCCACGAGGATCTCGCGTGGTTCGTTGGCCGCACGCCGCCCGGGGCCGAGCGCGACAAGCTCGCCGCGCTCCTGGCTCCCCTCGAAGCGCTGCTCGCCCGCCATACGCCCGCGGCTCCCGCCGAGGCTGCCCCGGCGGAGACCGCAGAGGCCGCCTCCGCGGAGCCTCCGAAGCCCAACGTTTGAGCACCTCGCATGAGATAGGCTCATCGGCCCGTAGTCCGGCTCCGTCGAGTTCAGGACTACAGGCTGCACACTCACAGCCTGTGCGGCCAGGCTCTGATCCCCGTTATCTCCCGCCGTTACCGAGCCTGGCCGCGCAGTGGCCCTCGTGGCAGAGGCAGCTACCTCCGCAATCGATGGTCCCGGGCTGGCATACCTGCGTACACAGCACGTTGCAGGGCTTGGCCTTGTCCTTGCTCATGCACGACGACGCGTGGCAGCACGTCGCTGGCACGCAGTCAGCGTCGGACTCACAGACATCCTGGCTCAGGATGAGCTCGCCCGCCGACATGACAGGCGCTTCGGAGGCCACCGCGACCGTGACCGGCAGGGAGCCGTCAGGAGCCGGGCGCACGGCCTCGGCCGTCGACGGCCTGCAGGCAGCGAGCCCGAGGAGTAACGGAAACATCGCAACGGAGCGAGGGAGGGAGATGTGCATGGACAGGTCTTGGTTCGGCAAGGGGGTCACGTAAAGGGGCCCGCTGCCACGACGCTCGATGTACTCTGGGGGCACCATCGCAGCGCCCCCTTCTCCCTCTCGACTCACCGCCCTCGCCGCCTGGCTTCGCGCCGCGCTGGCCAGCCCCCGGATCATCGCCTGGGCGACCGCGCTCGCCGCCCTCCTGTCGATCCCCGTGCTGTTTCACGGCTTCCGCGGGGACGATCACACGCTGCGCGGCTTCCTGCTGCACGTGCCGCCGTGGGCCGAGTGGGCGAAGTCGCCGATCGAGCTGTTCACCTTCTTCGACGGCGATCCGGCGCGGACGCGCTCGCTCATCGATCACGGCGTCGCCCCGTGGTGGACCGATCCCTCGCTGCGGATCATGTTCTTTCGCCCGCTGTCGGCCTTTACACACTGGCTCGACTTCCGGCTCTGGCCGACCTCGGCGGCGTTGATGCACCTCCAGACGGTGGGCTGGTATCTGGTCCTCGTCTTCGCGTCTGGCACGCTCTACCGCCGCGTCCTCGGGGCGGGCTGGATCGCGGGGTTCGCGACCCTCGCGTACGCGCTCGACAACAACCATGGCCTGCTGGTCGAGTGGATCTCCAACCGTAACGCGCTCATCGCCTCGGCCTTCAGCGTGGCCGCGCTGATCTTCCACGATCGAGCCCGGCGCGAGCGCAAAGCACGCTTCGCCTTGATCTCCGCGGCCTCCTTCGCCCTCGGGCTGCTCGGCGGCGAGGTCGCGCTCGGCGCGGTCGGTTACCTCGTTGGATATGCTCTGTTCCTCGACGAAGCGCCTTTGCGGGCCCGCGTCGCCAGCCTCACACCCCACTTCGTCGTGCTCGCCGCGTGGCTCATCGCCTACCGCGTCGGCGGCTTCGGCGCGCACGGCTCGGGCATCTACGTGGATCCAGGGCGATCGCCCTTCACCTTCCTTCAGGTTGCTCTGAAGCACATTCCGCTCCTTCTCCAGGGCGAGCTCGGCGGCCTCCCGCCCGATATCCTGATCTTCGTCCCGCGTCCTTCGCCGCTGATCTACGTCGGCGCCGTCGCCCTGCTGAGCGTCGTGCTCATCGCGCTCTGGCCGCTGCGCCGCGACGCGCGCGCCCGGTTCTTCGGGACCGGAGCGCTCCTCTCCACGATCCCTGCGGCCGCGACCTTTCCTGCCGGAAGATTGATGATCCTCGCTGGCCTGGGCTTGCTCGGCCTCGTCGCCCTCGTCGTCTCCGGGGTGGTCGATCGGACGCGAACCTGGCGCCCTGGGCCGGCGCGGTGGGCGGCGATCTACATGGCAGCGTGGGTGGGCGGCGGACACCTCTTCGCGTCACCGCTGCTGTTCGTGATCGCGTCTCACCAGATGGTGATCCTGGAGCAGATCGTCGCGCGCTACGGAGACGCGCTCCTCGAAGCTCCCGAGCTCGCCCGGCAACGCGTGATCGTGGTGAACGCCCCGGATACGTTCTTCACCTATTACGTGATGGGGATGCGCATCACCGCGGGTCGTGTAGCGCCAGGAACGATGATGGTGATCGGCGCCGGCACGCGCGGGATGGAGCTCTCGCGGCGCGACGCGCGGACGCTGGTGGTGCGCTCGGACGAGGGGTTCTACCGCGGCGCGACGGACCTCTTGACTCGAAGTCTGGACACGCCGATGCCGGTGGGGACGCAGGTCGCGCTCACCGGGGTCACCGTGGAGGTAACGAAAACAAACGAAGCGGGGGTGCCCACCGAAGCGGTGTTCGCGTTCGTGAATCCGCTGGAGGACGAGAGCATGCGATGGGTGGAGTGGCGCGAGAAGACGTTCATGCCTTTCGTGTTTCCGAAGGAAGGAGAGACGCGCCGAATCGAAGGGCAGATGCCTTCGCTTTGAGTCAGCGCGCGGCCTGCCAGACCCCTGGCAGAGGTACCGGCTTGTCGCGCGCGAGCAACGTAGAGCTGCGACCTTCAGCGCTTCGTCGCGAGCCTCTCGAACAGGGCAACAACGCTTTGCGCGAGCCAGCGCCGCTCGCCTTCCGAGCTGCGGAGCCAGACGCCGGCCGCCTCGTCGGTCGATGCCTCGATGATGACGTATTGACCGCCGCTTCGGTCCTCGGCGAACACGAGCGCGCCCTCGACATGCTCGGAATGGGGCAGGAGCGCGATATCGTGGTCGCGCCACCACGCCGCGAATCGAGCCCCCTCCGCGAGCAAGACGTCCAGGTCTACCATTTCAAATGGGTGCGGCTGAGGAGCTCGTCGAGCTCGCGAAGCATTCCGTCGCGCTCGGCAAAGGCCTCCGCATGATGGTGAAACACGAATCAGAAAAGAACGCCGCTGATCCCGATCCCCGGCGCCGACGCGACTCCATCGCTCACGACCGTTGGCCCGACCCGGATCGACGCCGGAACGAGCAGCGTCGGCCTCTCGTTCGGCACGAAAGGAGGCGGCTGCTGCAGCAGAGGCGGAGGCGGAGGCACAGGCGGAGCAGGTTCAACCTTGTGGCTTTCATGGCCGCGAATCATCGACACGAGCCCGTGCAGGAAGAGCGTGCCTGACCACGCGGTGAGGCCAATCCAGCCGGCGCGATTCGATGACGGGCTGGTGGCGCTGAGGTAGCTCCCCACAGCGATCTGCGGCGCGGTGAGGAGCATGCCAGCGAAGCCGACCGCGCGCCCGGAGAAGCGCCCGTTCACGGCGTTGGCGAGCACGCCGGTGCTCAGCGCGGCGTTGACGCCGACGGCGATCGAGCTGCCCGCGAGCACGGCGGGGCGCACGTTGACCGTCGCGGCCGACCAGATACCGTGCGTGCTGAGGATGGCTGAACCGGCGGCAGGGACGAGAAGGAGCACCTGGAGCGAATCTTTGCCGTCATCGTTGTCCTGAACCGCCGCATACATGGGGTTGAAGAGGAGCGTTTGCGGGACGGTGGTGATCGTCTCGGCGATCGACCAGCCGGAGCTGGGCAGCTCGCCCTTGCTCGCGACGACGATATCGTACGTCGCGAAGGTGACGTCGGGGATCACCGTGATGGCGACCGCGGCGAGGAAGTAGGAGTCGAACATGTTCGAGGCATGGGCCGGCGCCGCGGCGGTGGTGACAACCCCGATCCCCAGGAGCCCACCGAGGACGCGGCGCGGTATCGTTCGCATCCCCCATGTTCGCAGAAGTCAGGCGCGTACGTCCAGCGCGCTCACGTGTGTACACCTGAGTTTCAACCCCGGGCGGCGGCGCCGACTTCAGCGCTGCGCCACGCTTGCTCGGGGAAGAACCCGAGCGAGCGCGTCGCCCCTTTCTTCCCGCGAGCAAAGGCGAGCAGCGCCTTGCAGCGGGCATAGACGGCGAAGAAAGCGAGGAGCCCGGCGCGATCCGCAGGCGAGAGCGGGCGCGCGCTGCAAACCACCTTGGGGTCGGGCCGCCCGCCATCGATGAAGTCGAGGATCCCCACGACGGGGAGCGCGAGGCAGTGCCCTTGCGGCAGCGTCGGCCCCAGCACCACGACGTCGAGCGGATCGCCGTCGCCGGACACGAGATCGGGGATGCAGCCGTAGTTGTACGGGCAGGGCAAGGGCGCGATGAAGTCGATCTGCCCGTCGCTCCGGCGCTTCACCAGGCTCCACCGCGAGAGCTCGATCTGGACACGCGGGCGCTCGGGGAGGTCCTGGAAAAGAGGAGCGCGCGGCATCGGCGCCGGACCCTAGCACCACGACCGCGCGGTTTTATCGAGGCGTTTCGGCTATCTTGGAGCGACCGAAGGATGCTCTACGTGCCCCACCAACGAGACACAGCGACGACGGCCCTCGCCATGGTGGGCCTCCCCGCCCGCGGGAAGACGTACATCGCGCGCAAGGTCGCCCGGTATCTCAACTGGCTCGGGCACCCGACGCGCGTGTTCAATGTCGGCAGCTACCGCCGGCAGTACCTCGGGTCCCACCAGCCGCACGACTTCTTCGACCCCGACAACGCCGAGGGCAAGGCCGCGCTCCTCGGGATGGCGACGTCGGCGCTCGACGACATGCTCTCGTGGCTTCAGATCGGGGGCGAGGTCGCGATCTACGACGCCACCAACAGCACGCGCGCGCGCCGGCAGATGGTCCAGGAGCGCTGCCGCAAGCACGGCGTGCCGGTCGTCTTCATCGAGTCCATGTGCAACGATCCGTCGATCATCGACGCCACGGTGCGCGAGCAAAAGCTGAACTCGCCCGACTACGCCGACGTCGATCCCGACACCGCCGCGCTGGATTTCCGGGCCCGGATCGCCCACTACGAGCGCGCCTACGAGCCGCTCGACGATCCCGACTCCAGCTACATCAAGATCATCGACGTCGGGCGCCAGGTGGTGCTGAACCGGATCCGCGGCTACCTGCCCGCGCGCCTGGCGCCGCTGCTGATCAACCTCAACATCACCCGGCGGCCGATCTGGTTGACGCGCCACGGGGAGAGCAATTTCAACGTGCTCGGGCTCCTCGGCGGCGACTCGGAGCTGAGCCCGCGGGGCGAAGAGTACGCGAAGAGCCTCGCGGCGTTCGTCCAGAGCCAGTCGCCGCGGGAGGCCAACGTCAACGTCTGGACGAGCACGCTGAAGCGGACGATCCAGACCGCGGCGCCGCTGACGCGCAAGCCGCAGGCGTGGCGCGCGCTCGACGAGATCGACGCCGGGATCTGCGACGGGATGACGTACCCGCAGATCAAAGAGCAGATGCCCGAGGTCCACACGGCGCGGACCGCCGACAAATTTCGCTACCGGTATCCGCGCGGCGAGTCGTACGAAGACGTGATTCAGCGCCTCGATCCGTTGATCATCCAGCTCGAACGGCAGGAGTCACCGGTGCTGGTCATCGCCCACCAGGCGGTGCTGCGCGCGCTCTATGCGTACATGATGGATCGCCCCCCGCAGGAGTGTCCTTCGATCTCGATCCCGCTCCACACGGTGATTCAACTCACGCCGAACGCCTATGGCTGCGAGGAGAAGCGCTTCCGCCTCGCCCCGATCCTGGAAGAGCCGCGCTATAGCCAGCCGCCGGCACCATGAGCAAGAGCGCCGAGGTGGCGGTGATGTTCGCGGCCGCCCTCGGCCTCTCTGCCTGCTCGACCGAGGAGTCGAGCCCTTATTTCGGCACGACCTTCCGCGGCGGCAAAGACGTCCGAACGTTCTACGTCAACAACGTGAGCGAGCCCGAGTATCTCGATCCGGGCAAATGCAGTGACACCCTGAGCGGCGCGCTGGTAGCGCAGCTCTTCGAGGGGCTCACCGGGTACGATCCGCGCGACGGCCACCCGGTGCAGGGCGTCGCCGAGCGCTGGGAGCGGAGCGACGACAACCGGCTCTTTCGCTTTCACCTCCGGGACGACGCCCGCTGGTCGGACGGGGTCAAGGTGACAGCGTACGACTTCGAGTATGCCTGGCGGCGCGTGCTCCGACCGAGCACGGCCTCGAAGTCCGTCGCCAACCTCTACACGCTCAAGAACGGAGAGCTCTTCAGTCAGGGCAAGCTCAAGGCCCTTCGTCGCGACGTCGTGCTCAAGGCCTCTCCCGGCGCCTCCGCCCCGGCGCGCGGGCCGCTGGCCCGAGGAGCCTTCGTGCTGGTCGTCTCGACCGACAAGGGGTGGGCCCAGGTCGAGCGCTGGGCCGCGCTGCCCACGTACTCGCCCCGCCGGGCGCCGCCGCCGCCGCTCACCGGCTTCGTCGCCGAAGACGACTTGATCGAGGACGACGCCATCCTCGGCGTGCGCGCGACCGACGACCGCACCCTCGAGGTGGAGCTGGAGGGGCCGACTCCCTATTTCCTCCGGCTCACCAGCTATCATACCCTCTTCCCCGTGCGCCGCGACGTGATCGAGCCCTTCGAGAAGCGCGGGGATCCCGACCTCTGGACGCGGGCGGAGAGCCTCGTCTCCAACGGGCCTTACGTGCTCGACAAGTGGGCCTTCCGCTACGAGATCTCGATGCGGAAGAACCCGTACTATCGCTTTGCCGATCGGATCAAGATCGATCGCATCCTCTTTCTGGAGGTGGAGGAGTCCCACGCGACGATGAACCTCTACAAGACGGGAGAGATTGACTATCTCGGCGACAACCTCCAGCCGCCGGCGGAGTACATGGCGACGCTCTCGAAGAAGCGCGATTTCCTCCGCAATGACTACCTCGCGGTGCAGTGGTACGAGATCAACACCAGGAAGCCGCCGCTCGACGACGTGCGGGTCCGCCGAGCGCTCAACCTGGCGATCGACAAGCAAACACTGGTGGACAAGGTGCAGCGAGGCGGGGAGCTCGCGGCGACGCACTACGTGCCTGACTTCACCGGGCACGGCTACGCCGCGCAGGTGAAGGCCGACCGGCTCGCGGGGGCCGATCCGTTCGCGGGGCCAAGCACGGAGTTCGATCCCGACCGGGCGCGCGCCCTCCTCGGCGAGGCAGGTTATCCCGTCGTGAAGGACGGCGACGGCTACAGGGCCTCGGGCTTCCCGCCGCTCGAAGTGGTCTATAACACCAACGAAAGTCACCAGAAGGCCGCGGTGACGATCCAGGACATGTGGAAGCACACCCTCGGCATCTCGGCGCAGCTCCGGAGCGAGGAGTGGAAGGTGATGCTCAACCGCTACCGCGAAGGCCAGTTCCAGGTGATCCGGATGGGCTGGACAGCCGACTATGACCACCCGCAGACGTTCCTGGAGCAGTTCCTCTCGGAGAACCCGCAGAACCAGTCGGGCTGGGGGGACCCGCGCTTCGACGAGGCCATGAAGCAAGCGGCGGCGACCACGGAGCAGATGGAGAGCATCCGCCTCTACCGCAAGGCCGAGTCGATCGCGCTCGCGGCGATGCCGCGGCTCCCGCTCTTCTTCGACACCCGATCAACGCTGGTGAAGCCCTGGGTCAAAGGCTTCTGGGGGAGCGCCCTCAACCCCCATCTGGTGCAGTATCTGTGGATCGATCCAGACTGGCAGCGAGGCGGGGCGAACGAGCCGGCCTACCTGCCGGCGGAGCTGCCTCTGCCCGGGCGGATCACCGCGGAGCCTTGAGAGGGCTCGGCGCGATCGGCGCGGCCTCTGAGGGGCGCGACGGCGGCAGGGCGCTTGTGTAGAGTCTCACTATGTCGGTTCGCCTCCACATCAATATCGACCACGTCGCGACGGTCCGGAACGCGCGCGGCACCCGCTACCCCGATCCCGTCTTCGCCGCCCAGCTCTGCGAGGCGGCGGGCGCCGACGGTATCACCGCGCACTTGCGCGAGGACAGGCGGCACATCCGGGACGAGGACGTGATCCGGCTCCGCGCCTCGATCACGACGATGCTCAACCTCGAGATGGGGGCCACCGAGGAGATGATCGCCATCGCCGAGCGCGTGCGGCCCGAGGTGATCTCGCTCGTGCCCGAGCGACGGGAAGAGCGCACCACCGAGGGCGGGCTCGACGTCGTGGCGCAGCGCTCTGCGGTGGAGGCGGCGATCACGATGGCGCGTCGCGTGGGGATCAAGGTGAGCCTGTTCATCAACCCCGATCCCGCGGTCGTGGAGGCCGCGGCGGCGATCGGGGCGCAGCAGGTGGAGCTGCACACCGGCGAGTATTGCCACGCGACCGAGCCCGGCCACGCGCCCGCGCTCGTCGCCTCGGAGCTCGCGCGGATCGCGGCGGCGACGAAGCGCGCGCGAGAGCTCGGGCTCGACGTCGCCGCGGGGCACGGCCTCACCCGACACAACGTCGGCCCGGTCGTGGCCATCGCGGGGCTCGAGGAGGTCAACATCGGCCACTCGGTGATCGCCGACGCGGTCCTCTTCGGCCTCGAGCGCGCGGTGCGCGATCTGCGCGCGGCGATCGAGCGCGGCGCGCGGGGGCGAGCGTGATCCCGGTCCTGACGCGGGCGCAGATGCGCGAGTACGATCGCTACGCGATCGAGGCGTGCCACGTGCCCGGCATCGTGCTGATGGAGAACGCGGGGCGCGGCGCGGCCGACGTGATCGCGGCGATGATCGAGGCGCAGAGGCCCGCGGTGAGCGCCGCGGTGGGGAGAGCGCCCGCGGCGCCGGCGCTCGGCGCGGTGCCCTCCGTGCCCCCGTCGCGGCGCGCGGCGGTGGACGCGCACGCAGCGAAGGCGCGCGCGTTCCCGGTGCGCCACGTGCCCGCCCCGGGCCAGCCCGCGACGTACCCGCTCGACGCGCGCATCGTCGTGGTCTGCGGCGCGGGGAGCAACGGGGGCGACGGCTTCGTCGTGGCGCGGCACCTGCTCGCGCGCGGGGCCGAGGTCGAGGTGTTCCTCGCCGCGGCGTCGGAGAAGGTGACGGGCGAGAGCCGGATCAACCACGACGCGTACATCGATCTCGGCGGCGTCTTCGCCGAGCTACCCGAAGGGGCCGACCTCGCGGTGCTGGAAGAGGCGCTCTCGCGGGCTGATTTCGTGGTCGACGCGCTCTTCGGCACCGGGCTCGGTCGGCCGATCCGCGGCCACCGAGCCGAGGTGATCGCGGCGATCAACCGGGCCGAGGCGCGGTGCGTGGCGCTCGATCTACCCTCGGGCCTCGACGCCGACAGCGGCGCGCCGCTCGGGATCGCCGTGCACGCCGACGACACGGTGACGTTCGGCCACCTCAAGATCGGCCTGCTCACACCCGAGGGCGCGCGCCTCGCGGGGAACATCCACGTCGTCGATCTCGGCGTGCCTGATCGGCCGATCCTCGCCCACGTGGGCTACGTCGCCGAGGTGATCAACGCGCGCACGATCGGCTCGTACCTCACCCCGCGTGAGACCAGCGTCTACAAGCACGAGGCCGGGGACGTGCTGGTCGTGGCCGGCTCGGCGGGCAAGCTCGGCGCGGCGCTGCTGACGGCCCGCGCGGCGATGCGCACCGGCGCCGGCCTCGTGACGATCTGCACCTGGCCCGAGGCCGCGACGGCGCTGGAGTCGCGCGTGGTCGAGGTGATGACGTCGCGCATCGATCCCGAGCGGATCACGGCCTCGCTCGACGAGGCGCTCGCGCGTCGCCGCGCCGTGGCGGTAGGCCCGGGCTTCGGCCTCGACGAGCGGGCGCGGATCGCCGTCGATCACATCGTGCTCGGCTGGGACGGCCTCAAGGTCGTCGACGCCGACGCGATCACCCACTTCACCGATCGCGCCGAGGCGCTGGCCGAGGCGCGCGGTCAGATCATCCTCACGCCGCACCCGGGCGAGCTCGGCCGCCTGCTCGGCCGCAGCGCCCGCGCGATCGAGCAAGATCGCTTCGGCGCGGTGCGCGAGGCGGTCGCGCGCACGCGGGCGACGGTGGTGCTCAAGGGCGCGCGGACGATCATCGCCGTGCCCGACGGGCGCATGTTCATCTGCATGGCCGGCAACCCGGCGCTGGCCACCGCGGGCTCGGGCGACGTGCTCACCGGGATCATCGCCGCGCTCCTCTGCGGCCTACCGCCGGACCGCGCCGCCTGCGCCGGCGTGCTGATCCACGCCCTCGCCGGCGACCTCTGGCGCGCGCGCGTCGGCGGCGATCGTGGCCTTCTGGCGAGCGAGATCGCCGAAGAGGTTCCACGGATCCGGTCGGCCCTCGCGGCCGGCCGGGATCCGCTCGCGGAGGCCTAGAGCACCGAACGGGTTGAAATGGACCGAAAAGAGCCGGATTTTAACGCAGAGACGCAGGGACGCAGGGACGCAAAAAAAGAAATCCGATTTTTTGCGCCTTTGCGTCTCCGCGCCTTTGCGTTGAAATCTGGGCA
>Ga0105048_10017739_pt1 | contig 10975 bp, 7 predicted proteins | sample MAT05_FD_78382 | JGI IMG/M metagenome (GOLD analysis project Ga0105048, IMG submission 78382) | Freshwater microbial communities from Lake Fryxell liftoff mats and glacier meltwater in Antarctica - MAT-05 | ecosystem: Environmental > Aquatic > Freshwater > Ice > Liftoff microbial mat | place...
CGCGAGAGATTGTCGGCTATTCGCGCCCTGGTGAACCTCGATTCGGGCGAAAGGGAGCGGAAAAGGACCCCAAAAGGACCCGAAAAGGACCCTAAAAGGACCCTAAAAGGACCCTAAAAGGGGCGAAAAGGACCCCAAAAGGGGCGGAATGGATTGCAAAACGACCGGAATTCGTTGCAAGATGGCCGTGATTCGTTGCAGAGGGGTGTGCGTAAATGATGAAACGAACGGGCGGCAAATTCGCCCATCAATCTGGATGAGCCATCCCGAGATTTGTCAAGGACGGGAAAAAGGGTCAGGTCAGAATGGCACGGATCGTTTTTGAAGGTGACGTCTCTTGTCTCACTTGCCTTCCCTGCACGACGCCGTGATTCCGGAGTTCAAATTATTTTGGTCGTCTCCGGTCACCCAAACGGGAATGAATCCGATGGGGAACCGGCAGACGACCGCTCTTCGGAGATCCCATCAAACAAACCGCGTCTTCCCTGGCAGGGCGACTTCGGAGACCGGCGGGGTGCCGTCCCAGTCGTACTTCGTGGGGCTGAGCGTCTCCTTCGATTTCATCGCCTGATCCCAGGTCAATGATTGACCGGTGTAGGCGACCATGCGGCCGAGGATGGCCATCATCGTGCTCTTGGCCATGTATTCGCCGTTGTTGATGGGCGTCTTGGCCCGGATGCTGGCGAAGAGTTCGTCATGCTCGGCCTGATAGAGGCTGTTGTTCGGCCCTTCGAAGACCCATTCCTTGTCGCCGCGGATCCAGAGGTCCTTCTCGCGTTCGCAGAAGTTGGCGATGCCGCGGGTGCCGAGGGCCTGGGCGCTCATGTCGTTCTTGCACTTCTCTTGCTGGCGCGTGTTGCTGATGAGCCGGGCGCCGTTGGCGTATTCGTAGACGATCGAGAAGTGATCGAAGATGTTGCCGTACTCCGGCCCGTTGCGGACCTGGCGGCCGCCCATGCCGATGGCGCGGACGGGATACTCGTTCTTCATCACCCAGGCGCCGACGTCGAGGAAGTGAACGTGCTGCTCAACGTTGAAGTCGCCCGACAGCCACGTGTAGTAGTACCAATTGCGCATCTGCCAGGTCATGTCGTTCCACTCGGGCTGGCGCGTCTTGGTCTTGATCGAGCCGCGATAGTCGTTGGCGAGGAGGCAGCGGACGTCGCCGATCGCGCCGTCATGGACGCGTTTGACCGTCTCGCGGAAGCCAGCGTCGTAACGCAGGCAGAGGCCGGAGACCACGGAGAGCTTCTTCTTTTGGGCGATCTGGCAGCTTTCGAGAACCGAGAGAACTCCCGGAGCGTCGACGGCGACGGGCTTCTCGGCAAAGACGTGTTTGTCGGCCTCAACTGCCGCTCGCAGGTGCAGCGGCCGGAAGTGCGGCGGTGTTGCCAGCAGGACGACGTCGACGCGCTCGATCACCTTCTTGTAGGCGTCGAAGCCCGTGAAGCATGCTTCCGGTTTGACGTCGATCTTCCCTTGCAGCTTCTCGGTTTTCGAAAGCAGCGCGAGGCTGGATTGCAGGCGATCCTCGAAGGCGTCACCCATGGCGACGAGCTTGACGTTCTTATCAGCGAGAAGGGCTTGCTGGGCGGCCCCAGTGCCGCGCCCGCCGCAGCCGATCAGGCCAACGCGCAGGAGATCGTCGCCGCCGGCGTGGACGCCGCCGGTGAACGCCAACGTGGCGGCCAGCGTGGCGCCGGCACTACTCGTCAAGAACTCCCGGCGGGAAGCGGTTTCCGGCATCATGGCATGAACTCCCATTAGGTCGGCAATTGGTCAATAATCTTGAGAGTCTGTTCTAACACAGATGCCGCTCGGATACAACGAATCCCCAACTCATTGTCATTGCTACCAGACCTAAAGCTGTCGCGACGCCGCACCGTGGTCTATAATCGGGGAACACGGAGAGCGGGATCATGGTCACCCTACAAGTCGCGCAGATCGTGCCGAATACCGAGGCGGAAGGCCCCGGCCGGCGCTTCGCGCTCTGGTTCCAGGGGTGTCCTTTGCGGTGTCCCGGATGCTGCAATCCGGAGTACCTGCCGTTCGCGGGCGGCGAAATGCGGTCATTGGCCGACATCGTTCAGGAGATCGAACAAGAACGGGCAAAGGGCATCGAGGGGATTACCTTGCTGGGTGGTGAACCGTTCGCACACGCCGTCGGGGCCTCCGCCCTGGCACGAGAGGCGCATCGGCTCGGTCTCGGCGTCATGATCTTCAGCGGCTATACGCGTGAAGAAATCGAACGGCTACCGACGCCGGCCGACGTTCTTTTAAGCGAGACTGACTTGCTCGTTGACGGCCCCTATCGCCGTGATCTGCCGGACACGATGCGGCGCTGGATCGGTTCGACCAATCAACGGATTCACTTTTTGACGAAGCGCTATCGCCCCGACGATCCGTGCTGGCAGCAGCGGAACACCCTGGAAATCCGGCTCGATCGCGAGTCGCTGACGGTGAACGGCTTCCCCGCAACCGGCGCGAAAGATCTTTGGAAGGGGGTGTTTCGTGGCCGTTAGCGAGATGCCCGTCCGGTCGGTGTCCGATTTCGAAGCCAACTTGCTGCATCTGACGCGTGCGTTCTTTGGCAAGGGTTCTCTCGAAGAGGCCCTGTCGATCGTCGAAATGGTGCGGAACCGGCCGGCGTGCCTATCAGCCACGGCGGTGGAACTGGTTCGCGAAACGCTCTCGAAGGGTTGTGTTCTTTACCTGACGAAAGCAGGCGGTTGGAAGACGGATCGATTTATAAGGCAGGGCGAACCGAAGGTCGGCCGGCTTTGGCAGCGGAGTTCACTCGAAGATTTAACGCTGACCTTCTCCCGGCACAGCCTCGACTTCCTGATCTGGCTGACCGCGAATCGGCCGCGGGCCAACGAACGAGTTTGGCACGCCCCTGCCGGGGAGTTGACGCTCGCCGATCAATTGCTCCTCTTCCGGGTCTATGATGTTCTGCATGGGGAAACAACAATCGCCGATGCCTTTCGGCAATCGTCGAGCTTCACGGAAAATTTTCTCTGCCGGTTGTTCCACCCCGGCGCCTTTTACGGCGAATCGCCCGTGGCCGACGGATGGTTCACGAAAAATGGCGTGGTCATTCTCGAAGCCCTGCAACAACCGTTGGAGGCATCGTGGCTCGAATCCGAGCGGGCGAAGGGGCATATTAGCGAATGGCTGCAACTGCGTGATAAGGGCCGTCTGGAACGCGGCGTCCTGAAAGCGTACCTGGATGCGGCGGAAACGTCTCAGCGACGCGACTTGGCGCGATTTCTGCTGGGAGTGCTCGATCGCCTGACGGCGACGCCGGACATCGGGTCGGAGTTCTGGTTGGGCGGTCTGCAAGGCAGCGGGCCGACTCGATTGGCCGAGCGCCTGGACGTTCAACGTGCGGCCTTGGCCGTCCTGGAACAAGGCGAACGGCTGCGAAATTGGGAACAACAAGCGAGAAGAATCGGCTACCTTGATGATGACTACGCCGCCGCCCAGTTCTGGTTGAGTGAATGGGAACGACGGCGCGGCGCGGCATCCACGGCGCGAGCCGAGCAGATTGTCCGATCGATTGAACCTTTGTGATTTTGTACTGAGCGAGCCGGGAGCGACCGGAGAAACCTGGAGGACCAACCATGTCACGCGCCTATCGCATTGCCGTCCGGGAATCGCTGACGAAAGATCTGAAAGCGGCGGACGAAATATGCTCCGATCTGGAGATCCTGGAAATTCTTCCCAAGGAACAGATGGCGGACCTGTTGACCGGCGAGCTAAAGGGGCGAGGCTTTCAAGAAGAGGATGGCAAATTGGTCCGCGAAGACGATGGCGTGACTGTGACGGTCGACCCCTCATCGGGTGAGGTGAACGTGAAAGCCGAGAAGGCGGACAACGTGAAATTGGAGGTCGAGGGCCAAGACTGGGGATTCGACGATGCCGGCCCGGACGAAGAAACCCTGCGCCGACGCTTGAAAGAACATCTGAAGGGCGAATTGAAAGAGCGAGCGGAAGAACAAGAAGCTCGGATGCGCAAAGAAGCGTCCGCGAAGCTCGAAGGCGCCCTTGATGAAGTCCGCAAGGAACTCGGCCAGGCGGTCAATCGCGTCACGGCTGAGGCGCTGAAACGCAAGGCGGCATCGCTCGGCCGGATCAAGGAAATGACCGAAGATGCCGAGAGCGGCTCGTTGACGATCAAGGTAGAAGTGTAACCACTTGAATGCGGAACGCGGAATTCGGAATGCGGAATAGAAGACAATTGCGATTTCATTCGGCATTCCCATGATGACTCAACCTCACCAGCACGTAGAATCACGGAATAGTTCAGAGGAATGTCGGATGATGAATACCGCGTTGAAGGAAGCTGTTGTGCGCGTGTTGCCGCGCGTGAAGACACCCGCCCAGTACATCGGCGGGGAGGTCAACAGCATCGTCAAGAATCATCGCGATATCCGCGGCAAGCTCTGCATGGCCTTCCCCGACACGTACGGTTTGGGCATGAGCCATCACGGCTTGCAAGTGCTTTATTCACTCTTGAATAGCGATCCGCAATGGGCCTGCGAACGGGCGTTCACCCCCTGGATCGATTTTGAGAACGAACTTCGCCGGAACGGCTTGCCCTTATACTCCCTCGAAACATTCACTCCGCTGTGTGAGTTCGACCTCGTCGGTTTCAGTCTGCAATACGAAGTCAGCTACACGAACATCCTGACCATGCTCGATTTGGGAGGCATCCCGCTCTGGGGCAAGGATCGCACGCTCGATCATCCCCTTGTAATCGCGGGCGGACCGGGGGCGCAGAACCCGGAACTGCTGGCGCCTTTTGTCGACATGTTCATCATCGGCGACGGCGAAGAATCGCTGCCCTGGGTGATGGAACGTTGGATGGCCGGCAAGGAACAGGCGTTGCGCGAGGGCGACCATTCGCACCATCGACGTTGCGACATCCTGGCCTCGATCGTCGGCGCGACGACTTGGGCTTACGCCCCCATGTTCTACGAGCCCGAGTATCACGCAGACGGCACGCTCGCGGCCATGAATCGCACCCGCGCTGATGTGCCGCGTGAAATCACGGCCTGCACGATCCAGCAGGATCTCGACGCCATCCCGCTGCCCGTGAAGCCCGTCGTGCCCTTCGTCGAAACGCCACACGACCGCATCGCCATCGAGATCATGCGCGGCTGCCCCTGGCAGTGCCGCTTTTGCCAGTCGACTGTCATCAAGCGGCCCCTGCGTGTGCGCAGTGTCGAGACAATTGTTCAATCCGCGTTAGAGTCATACCGCAACACGGGCACCAATGAGATTTCGCTTCTGAGCCTGTCGAGCAGCGACTATCCCTACTTCGAAGAGCTCGTGACACGGATGCAAGAGGTGTTCAACCCGCTAGGCGTGAACGTGTCTCTTCCCAGCTTGCGTGTCAACCACCAGCTTCGCAGTCTGCCGAAACTTATCAAGGGGGTTCGCAAGCAAGGTCTGACGCTCGCCCCCGAAGTGGCCCGCGACGACATGCGTGAGCAGATTCGCAAGAAGATCAAGAACGAGGATCTCATTGAAGGCTGCCGCGAAGCATTCAAAAACGGCTGGACCAAGGTGAAGCTCTACTTCCTTTGTGGCCTGCCGGGAGAACGGGCGGTCGATCTTGACGGCATCGTCGAACTCTCCGAGACGATTTCCCGCGTGGGTAAAGAGGTCAAAGGCCGGTACGTTGACGTGACCGCCAGCGTCTCAAACTTCGTCCCCAAGCCCCACACGCCTTACCAGTGGAACGGGATGCAGACTCGCGAATACTTCCAGTGGGCCGGCCAGTACCTGCGGAAGAAAGTTCGTCTCAAGGCCGTCCAAATTCGCCAGCATGACATCGAAACCAGCTTGCTGGAAGGCATCCTTACCCGGGGCGATCGGCGTGTGGCGCCCGCCCTCTACGAAGCCTGGCGGCGCGGCGCCCGGCTCGACGGCTGGAAAGAGTGCTTCCAGCCCGACGTATGGTGGCAGACCTTCGCCGATTTGGGCATTGATGTTGGCTTCTACAGCCAACGGCAACGGCCGACCACGGAAGTGCTGCCGTGGGACCATGTCAATGTGAAGAAAGGGCGCGGCTACCTCGAAAAGGAACAGGAACGCAGCGTCATTCAGCTGAAAGTCATGGCCGAGGCCGTGGGGGAAGGCAAAGGGTGCGGCAGCTGAAAGCTCGCTCGCATCTTTCGCTTGTCCAATTTTACCATCCAAGAGCCAAACGAGTGTGTCCGGGATTTCGTCGCTATTGTTCAGCTGAAAACACAATTCATGTCTGAGTGATAAATTGGGTCATCGCTGTCAATTTATCTGGCGGTGCGATGTCAGGTGAATGACTTTTTTTCCGTGAATCACATCTTCCAAAGTTAAACTCGCTTCTAGGTTCTAGCGAGCGATCCAATTTCGGATCGTTCGCTGCTGGAACCCGCCCTCTCATTCGCTTGGTCGTCCCGAGCGAACCTATTTTGTTGAGGATACTTCCTTGGCCAGGATTCATATGACTCCTGTCGGACACGCGCGAGCAGCATTCTTCATGCTGTTGCTGTTTGCCGCGCCGTCCTCGGCCCAGACGCCTTTTATCTGGAACAACACGGGATCGCTTTGGAGCCAAGGCGATAACTGGAGCACGGGCGGTATTCCGGGCGCATTCGATTTGGCCCTCTTCGGTCCGGTCGGCTCTCCGTTATTCAACTCGATCCAACAGCCTGAAATCGATGGCGATGTCTTAATCAGATCTTTGACGCTCGCCCCAAACGTACGCTTCGGCGGGTGGACTTTTTCAAATTCTGACGAAACACCGAGAACACTGACCATCGGCGGAACGGGATCGAGCGGGCTGACCGCTTACGGACCGGCCACCTACACCTTCGATGGCCCAACCTTGCGAGGGGCGGATAGCACCAATGTCCTGTCGATTCGCGTGACCAACGGCTCGACGGTGGTGCTAAAAGGCGAATCCGTCACCAATTCGAATATCGGAACGGTCACTCTCGCGGGCGGCCGATTGGTCCTCGATAATACGTCCGTCAATCCCGCAGGTGGTCGCCTCTCGAGTGCGGTGGCTGCCACGATATTGCTGCGAAGCGGGACCCTGGAATTTCGCGGGAACGATACCACTGCCAGCACGTTTAATGTGGGGCCGCTTTCCCTTGCCGTAACTGGCGTGACTCCTTCCAGTTTGAACACCATTCGACTCCAACCCAACGGCCAGCCCCTGACGGTCAACTTCGGCAACACCGGCAACTTCAGCTTGCGGCCGAATGCATTCGTGGCTTATAAGTTCGAGGCGACGAGTGGCGTTCTTGGCGGTGGTGGAGTGAACGATCCCAAAATCACCTTCACAGGAACCCCATTCGTCAACTCGGGTGGATTGTTGGCAACTTCGGCAACATCGTACGCCGTTGGGTTCGCGATCGTCTCTGACGCCAATGGGACTGATTTTGCAACCTGGAACGCGTCCAATGGCGTCAAGGCGGCCGGGGCGACCTTGACCAGCAGTGCGGTCACGGGAACCGGCAGCATCTCCACGGCCACGTCCGCGTCACGAGTCTTTTTCAACCCAGGCGCCGGAACGCAAACGGCGCTCGGCACGATCACGAACATCACATCTCGAATCACCCCGACGGCAAGTGGAGCCGTCCTAAATATGAGCTCGTACGATCTGTTCAATAACGGCTTGATGCTCGATGGGGCGTTCGATTTGACCATCACGGGCACCGGCAAACTGGGCGGCGCGACGACCTCGGGCGGTGTGTCGGCGGCCCGTTACATCTATGTGAACAATCCGAACACCACTTTGACGACGAATATGCAAGTCTTGTTCGACGACGGCACGGCGAATTTTTCCCCGAGCAGCAATCCCCTCACGATCTTCGGTTCCGGTTTCGTCGTCTTGAACGGCACGAACCAAAATACTCTCCGATCCGACCCAACGAAGACACCGAGGCTCCAAATGTTGAACTTGGCTGGCGGCACTCTGCGCGCCAGTGACAGTCAGTTGGGATTTTCAAGCACTTCCGTGGGCCGATTCCGATTCAACGGGGGAGGGCTCGAGATTCAGGACGGTTTCAACGGCACCGGCGCCTCTGCGGATTTCAAGCGGTTCCTCGCCACCGCTTCGTCCGCTCCTGGCTCTGTTCAGTGGGAAACCAACGGTGGGTTCTCCGCCTATGGCTCGGATGCCTCGGTGAATATCGGTGGGCTCGCCGATCCAAGCATGCTTCAATGGGGGGCACTCAATTTCGTCGGCGACGGTTACGCCTTACTCTTCGGGTCGACCAAATCGAACGCGGCCGTCACGTGGTTGAACCCCTTGCAACTCGACAACGGCACGGCTTACCAACTTCGAGAAATCAACGTCATCGGCGGCGTGGCGGGCAGTAAAGCGGTGATGGCGGGCGCCATTCATGGTTCCTCCGCCGCTGACTTCTTGAAGACCGGGACGGGCATCCTCGAATTAATATCCGATAACGGCTATCAAGGCACGACTCACGTGAAGGGCGGCACCCTGCTCGCCAACAACACGGCCGGCTCCGCCACGGGCACGAACAGCGTCGTCGTTTATGAAACGGCGACCTTGGGCGGCGTCGGTCGAATCGCGGGAACTGTCACGGTCTTGGCGGGCAGCTCCATTCGTGGCGGCTCGAACGACCTGGCTTCCGGCACACTGACCATCGGCAGTTCATTGATCCTGGATGGCTCAGTGAACCTGGGCGCGAACATCGAAGTGGGCGTCAATCGCACAGGTGAAAACTTGGCGAACGCCAGCCTCATCAAAATTGAAGGTGGCGCAAATTATCTCCAGCTCACGAACCTGGACAGCGTCAGTGGCAGCAAGTTCGGCATCCGTGTGAATCCCACCACGCTGATGGTCGGCGAGACCTACACGTTTAAACTCGTCGAGATCGAAGGAGTCGAGGACGAATTCAACCTCTCCGGCGCCCAACGAAACGGGATCTTCGTCAATTCTTCCAGCGGCAATGCCCATATTGATCCCAATGAATACTACCTGACCTCAACTAATCCGGCCATCGGGTTTACAGACGTTTCCTTGTTCGTCGCCCAGTCGGATGGCGACTTGTACGTCACCTTCACGACCGCGGCGCCCGAGCCTTCCTGTCTGCTACTACTTTGTGCACCCGTTCTCGGTTGGATCGCGTGGCGCCGCCGTAGGCGAACGTGCACCGCCTGATCTGGTACATCTCTCCTCAGTCATGTGAATTTTGGAAGTCTTGCCGAGATTTTGTTGCCGCTGGCCCAAAATCGAGGACAATATCTCCCAACCTTTCGTTCTCGACCCAGGACCACGGAAACCTTCACCATGTCACCACTGCAATCACTCGTCACCGCCGGCACCAAGCTCTGGCTCGATTCGATCGATCCGGATCTCGTCACCAAGAATCTGGCGCTCGGCGCCACCGGCGCGACTTCGAACCCGATCATTGTCTCCAATCTGATCAAGACCGGCCGTTTCGATAGCGACATCGCCGCCTTGATCAAAGAAGGCTACGATGACGACGCCTTGGCCTGGAAACTCACCGATTCGATCGTTCGCCAGGCCCAGGCCAAGTTCGAACCGGTCTGGACCAAGACCAACGGCAACGACGGCTACGTCAGCTTCGAACTCGACCCGCTGCTCGAAGACCCGGCCCGGGCGCTGGTGCCGGCCGACATCGCCAAGAAGTACGTCGAGCTCGCTAAGAAGTGGTCGGAAGGCCACAAGAACCGCATGATCAAAGTGCCGGCCACGCCGGGCGGCTTGATGGCCGTCGAGGAGATGGTCGCCAACGGCACCACCCTGAACATCACTCTCATTTTCAGCGAACGCCAGTACCTGGCCGCCCGGGAGGCCGCCTGGCGCGGCGCCCAGAAGCGTAAGAGCACCGACACGTTCAAATCGGTCTACTCAATCTTCGTCAGCCGGCTTGACGTCTATACCGAGACGCACGTGCCCGATCTGAGCCCCGCCGCCCAGGGTATGGTCGGCATCCTCAACGCCAAGAAGATCTGGCGGCTCAATGAAGACTTCTGGGCCGGCAAGGGTCTGAAGTGCAAGCAGGAGATGATCTTCGCCAGCACCGGCACCAAGAAGAAGTCTGACGACGTGTGGAAATACGTCGGCTCCTTGGCCGGCTCGGACATCGAAACCAACCCGCCGGAAACTAATGACGCGGTAGAAGCGAGCGGCCAGACGTTCACGCGCCAGGTGGATAAGCTCCCCGCTCCGGAGATCGTCGCGGAGATCGAGAAGAAAGTTTGCATGGAGAAGTTGGAAGAAACCCTGATGTTCGAAGGCATCCAGAAGTTCGCCGATCCGCAAAAGGCCTTGCTGAAGCTGATTGCTGACAAGCGTGCCGGCAAGTAATTGATTGTCGCCCCGAGCCGCTCTCCCAAAAGGAGAGCGGCTTTTTTATTGTCCACGGCGGATGACTACCGGGCCGCCGGGACCGCCACCGCTGGGCCGACGCGGATGGGCGGCGGGGCAGGGGGATTGATCCGGGTCACCACATTGTTGTTCGGCACGGCGATCACCGGCACATTCACGACCGGGACGCTAATGACCGGAACCTTGACCACCGGGACGCTGATCACTGGTGGCTGGTTGCTCCGCACCGGCGGCACGTAGAACGTGAAATACCGCGACCCCGGCCAACTGTAATACCCTTCTCCCGATTCCTTCGACGCAATGATCATGCACTTCGGCAGGTCGTTGTTCAGCGGCTGCGCGTTGTCGGATGTGATGTCGGGCATGTTATCCAGCAAGTTCAGAAACCGCAGTGATTTGATCGAACTCAACTCCGTAAACGAAGCAATCGACACGCGCGTCCCGGCCAGGTGCAGGTGTTCAAGCTGGGTGAAGTGCTTCATGTCCGGCACGCGAGCGCACGAGACGTTCGTCGACGACAGATCCAGCACCTGAAGCGTTCGCAGCCGCGTCAATTTCTGCAAGCCGGAATCGGTCAGGGCCGTCCCCGCGAGATAC
>Ga0105048_10017740_pt1 | contig 10974 bp, 7 predicted proteins | sample MAT05_FD_78382 | JGI IMG/M metagenome (GOLD analysis project Ga0105048, IMG submission 78382) | Freshwater microbial communities from Lake Fryxell liftoff mats and glacier meltwater in Antarctica - MAT-05 | ecosystem: Environmental > Aquatic > Freshwater > Ice > Liftoff microbial mat | place...
AAGTTTATGATTCCACAAAAAATGCCAACTACACCAACACGTGGTTAGGTGCCTTTACAACCCCACCTGCCGCCAACAACCCGCGAGCTCGCGTTTTGGCCGAGGATGTGTGTCTTCTCGTTTTCCGCCCCCGCCTCTCTCCGAAAGATGAAGAATCTGCTGCCACACAACTAAGCGAAGTTTACACCGATGACAAAATTGGTTCCATCCTGACTCCCAACTATCATTACGATTCGAGGGCTTGGCAGACCGGGTATCCCGCAGGCCGGGTCTCTCCAGCCAAACGCGCGGAGATCATGCGCAATCAAATCCCGCCCATCGTCGATGTGGCGATGGTCAGCGTGGACCGCCGGTCGCTGGCCCGGTTTGATGTGAAAAGCGCAACCCCTCCCTCAGAATTTGCCGTTCCCGCAGGTCTCTTCACCGATGCCAGCCAGTTCGAGCAAGATCTCACCACATATAGCAGTCAGTTGACGAATGCCAGCATCCGTCACCGTATCTTCCGCACCTCCGTCGAACTCCAAGGGGCCAAATGGTCCAACACCGCCAACTAAGACATGAAAACTCCCCGCAACCGCAGCGCCTTCGCGCTTCTTCTTGTCCTGATCACCATCGTGCTCTCCACCGCCATGGCTGTCTTCTTCCTCACCAGCGCCGGCCGTGAACGACGAGGCGTGAGCCTCTACGCCACGAGCAGTGAGGTCCGCCATCTGGCCAGCACCTCCGTCAGCCGGGTGATGGGTCAAATCAATGCCGCCACGAAAGAAGGCACCGCCGCCGCCCCGGTCTCCTGGGCCTCCCAGCCCGGAATGATCCGAACGTTCGCTGGCGGCGGGGACGCGCGAAACATCTATAAGCTTTACTCTTGGGATACCGCACTTTCCGTTCCAGGAGCAGGTTTTATTCCCACCGCCGCTGCTCAGGTTCCGCCCGCTGGGTGGCAGAACCTCAAAGCCCAGTTCGTCGATCTGAATCAACCCATCAGTGGCGTTTACCCCATTCTTGACCCTGGTGCCGTGGGACTGGTTGAGGGCTTCACCATTGATTCTGGTAACCCTGCCGTCGCAGGTTCTGGTTCAGCGGCCCCCATGCCCGTCCGATGGCTCTACGTCTTGGAAGACGGTCAAATGGTTGCTGCGGGTGCTGGTTCGGCAACCACAGCCAGTGTGGCCGGCTCTAGCATTAACAATCCCATCATCGGCCGAGTTGCCTTTTGGACCGATGACGAAACATCCAAAGTCAACATCAACACCGCAAGCGAAGGTGCCTATTGGGATTGGCCGAAGGCTGCTACGTATGATGAAATACAATTTGCCGCGAATCCGCCCATGGGTGGAGAGTTTAACCGAACGCCCGGCCATCCGGCGATGACGTCCCTTTCTGCTGTGTTTCCAGAGCTTGATCCCGGCGATAGGTGGGCAAATGTTGGCACATATCGAACAAAAATTTCGAATATCCTAAATATCACACCTCGTGTTCCGTATTCGGATACCAGCTCTCGTGGGGGGACTTTTCCCATTGAGACGGCCTCTTTCAACTACGGTCCAACCGGGAGCCTTCCACCGGTTCCCAGTGCATCCTTGGCACTGAAGACGGAGCGTCTTTTTGTTTCGCCTGAAGAAATTTTATTTCAACACCCTCTTCGTAATCTTCAGCCCAACGTTTCGGTTGAAATGCTTCGCCAAAGATCATTTTTTCTTACCTCAAGCAGCAAAGCTCCAGAAACCACCCTATTTGAAACCCCTAGAATCAGCCTCTGGCCAGTCACTTGGTCCCACCCGACCTCCCACGCTGCACTCCCATCAAGGCAAATGGCCGCAGTGACTTCGCCGAATCCCGATACGACACGCTTGGAAAATAACACTTGGATGCGGGCCGAGGAGCGTCTCCTGGCATTCACTTCGACGCTTAACCGACAAAGATCAGATGGTGGGGACAAATATTATTTTCAGAGACAGAATTCTGAGAGTCCAACCCACGATTATACGGAAATCAGACGGAACCGGGAGTTGCTTAGCTACCTTCAGGCACAAACCGCGAAAACATTACCTGGCTTTGGTGGAACTTTTATCGGTAAATATCCGGCGGCCACTCGCGATTTCATCCTCGCCAATGCCTTTAATGTGACGCGGTCCTTGGTCAATCAATACACGCTTCAATCCGATGGCCGAATGCTCTATTCTTACACCCCGGTGTCGTTCTCAAGGTTTCGTCGTCCCAATAATACAGTGACTGCACAAAGCTATGTTGAGGCCGGAGCATTTTCCTCAATCCCACTCAGATTAAACCTTGGCAGCGGACCAGTCACAACATTGAATGAATTTCCAAAGCTGCGCGAGGCGGCTCTTGTGTTTTATGCTACGGACAGGGTCCTTCCCACCCCCAAACCTGCTGCAACCAATCTTAACAATCCCTATGAATGGGATAACTTGATCAACACAGCCGGAGCGCCTGGTTATCCCGCAGGGGCCCGGACAAATAAAATGCGAGTGGTCATGCTTTTGGACTTTTTTCCGCTTGCCGGCTCCACTGGGGAAAGCCAACCCATCTTTTGGGTAAAACTCACGGTTGGAAACATGTCTGTAAGCGGTCAAAACTTAGGCTTTAATAATGCGGTTGCAAAGCTCGACTATCGTTCCAAAAGCCAAGGTGGAAATGTCCCACAGTATTTACTCCCATTTTATAGAAAAGACACGAATGGGGTGCCTACCGGGGTCAAGACGGTAACCAACGGTGATGTGAGTGACACGAACTATGGGCTGATTAGCAATGAGATTACCGTTTCCCCAAGCGACATATCTTTTCCATTTAACGGCGGCGTTGTGACTGTTGAAATCTATGGGATTAAAGACGGGAACCCTGCCACGAACCCCACCACCGATGCCAACCTGCTGGTTGCTTCTTACAATGTGGACTTTTCAAGTTGGAATTCAGGAGCACTCGCTATTCCAATCGCCCCAAGATGGAATTTTTATGATAAGATGACGGGCAAGTTTAGTGGGTCTGGTAACAAACTCCCTGAGTGTCCCAATCCAAATTTTCAAGACTTTGACCCCACGAACTTCCCGAATACACGTTGGGTTGCAACAGAGATCGCACCCGGCTACCAAACCGCGAATGCCTCTTCCGACCCTGCGACAGGAGGCAGTGGTGCCACTGTAGCATTTAACGGAATGTTTCGTGTGCCTCAGGGGGTGGGGCCTGACGGATCGAACATTCCACCCCCGCCTTCTAATCCAGCGCTTGGCGAGAACAGCTTTCCTTACGGCAGGACGGTGGCCTATGCGTTTAGGGATAACATAGGAGAAAGAATTATGACGGATTATGCCAACCGCATCAGATTTTTTCCAATCAGGATTTCGCCGCCTAGCACATTTTGGAATGCAGAAAACTCAGGTTTGCGATTAAATCTGACGGTAGGCAATGCGCCATCGAACATGTTTAACCCTGGTGGCTTCCCTGCGATCACGGCTTACGACACCGCAATATCAGTGATTCCTGATCCCGTAGGGCCGGGACGTGGCGACCCGCGTTTGGCTGATCGGTTTGAGTTTCAAAGGGTAGATACTGTTTTGGGCCCATCAGTCACGCTCCGGAGCGTGGTTCCTCCTTCCACAAACCCTCGGCTGAATACGCAAAAGCACACCATGGGCGCTTCTGAGCGTGCCTACGCTGCCACCGGCTATGTAACGCCCGGCCTTTTCAGCACCCTTGGAAGCACAATTGCACCAACTGGGATGGCGCAAGTCGGGGCGAGGACTATCCTTGGAAGATTGGGTTTCGGAAACGATGCTGGTGATTCCGAGGCCATGGGAGTAAACTCTCTCAGGCCAATCGGCACCATTGGTGGATCGTCGTCAGTGGGAGACTGGTCCTCACAACCTGGGTATTATGCCGATGGTGGAACGATTCCCCGGCCTGACCAAGATTTCCAATCTCTTACGACCGTTGGCGCAGGAAGCGGCGTCACGTACTTAACCCCATATTTTCGAGTTCCTGACATTAACACAGGAACTGCAGGTGCTTCAACCGCCGAGTCTGGCGGATTTTTCTCCGCCAACCGACAGGTTCCATCGCCAATCTCGATCCTTGGGGCATTGCCTACGGACAAGAACGTGGGCTGGCAAACGTTAGCGTTCTCGCCAAATCCTTCAATTGGCAGCTCTCATCCGGGCCTTGTTGGTTTACGAGATCATGTTCTCCTTGACTTATTCTGGATGCCAGTCGCCGAGCCATATCCCATTAGTGAAGAGTTTTCTACGGCAGGGAAAATCAATCTGAATTACAAAATTGCGCCCTTTAATTACATTAACAGAAAGACGGGCTTGAACGCTCTGATGAAATCAACATGGCTCACGGTCCTTCACAATAGCCTTGCCAGAGACTATAAGTCTCATGACTACGTCAAGGGTTTGCCAAACGCAAAAACGCGCTACAAAATCAACATCGCAGATACCCTGAATCGATTCGACACCGATGTGTTCGATACGGGCAATATCTTCCGTTCTGCATCGCAAATCTGCGAGATGTGGCTTGTCCCAGAAGGGCGGACTGCAGGCAATGTGGAAGCTTTCTGGAATGACAAACTCCTAACATCCGACACAGCCCGCGAAGCACCGTATGACCATCTGTATTCCCGCGTCACCACCAAGTCGAACACGTTCACTGTGCATTGGCGGGCGCAGATTTTGAAAAAAGTGCCTGGTACTGCTGTCGCAGTTTGGGACGAGTCGAAAGACCGTGTGATGTCAGAGCTTCGGGGCTCCACACTGATTGAGCGATTTATCGACCCGAATGCCACGGATATCCCGGATTACGCGACGGTTGCCAACGCCGAGCCCCTTACCAACTTCTATAAATGGCGGGTTGTCTCGGAGAACTATTTCCAGCCATAAGCCAAGTCCTCAAATTGAAGAGCTTCCGAAGGATGGGGCGCTGCCGCGCCAGCGTGTACGAAAACCAAGGGTAGGGCAGGCTCGCCGAGCGTGCCGACTTTAATACGAGGCTTGAAGTCTCGTGCCCGAGCCAAGAAGTGGGAACCCTCGGCGAGGCTTCCCTACCAATTGGAAGGATGGGGCACTGCCGCGCCAGCGTGTACGAAAACAAAAGATAGGGCAGGCTCGCCGAGCGTGCCGACTTCACACAGGGCCTGAAGCCTCGTGCCGGAGCGAGGGAGTGGGAACCCTCGGCAAGGCTTCCCTACCAATTGGAAGGATGGGGCGCTGCCGCGCCAGACTGTAGGAAAAACATGGGTAGGTCAGTGTCGCCGACAGTGCCGACTTGATACGAGGCTTCAGGCCTCGTGCCCTACCCCAGCTCAAATCCGGCAGCAAACCAAAGTTTTTTGTCATTGAGGCAATCTTCTGAACGCGGGGATGTCATGCGTTTTAAATGACGAAGTGGGCTCAATCCCATAGATGTCAGCGTTTCGTGCAAATCGCTGTTCAAAACGTCACAAAGGAGGCTTTTCCCATGGTGGCTTTTTGCCAGGTCCCACAGCAGTAATTTAATGGATTCTTGCGACGTAGAGACGAGCGGTCCCAGATGGCTGGTAACCCTTCCCTTTCTGAGAACCGCATAAGCGATTGTCTCACCTTTGTGTATGTGACTTGTAAACTCGGCCCCTTCGCTGGCTAGAATAAAAAGCAACTTCGATCGATCCACGAGGGTACATTCCGCATCCAGTGCCAACACGCCAGGGTGCAAACCCCGGCGGATCTCTGTGCAAACGGGCATGCCACGATCAGAGCTTATCTGGCCTTGCCATCGAGTGATTGATCCTATCACTTCAAATCCAAGCTTTGTATAAATGGGTTCTCCGAGATCCGTGGCATCGAGGCCGATGATTTCGTATCCTTGGGCGGCTTTCACAGCTTCTTGAAAGGCCCGTTTCCCCAATCCGTTTCCGCGATAAGCCTGATCCACCAAAATCATCCCAATCCATGCAACCTTGGAGCCATAGTCAACCAACGAATAGCTTGCGCGCACTTCGTCAGCGTCTGTGTACACCATAACGGCATTCTCGCGCAGAGTTGCAAGACGAAGCCAGTCCTCTCCGGTTTGGTTCCATCCAGCCTGAGTGGAAAGGCGGACAGCTGAAGCAAGGAGATCCTGAGTGAATGGGCGGAAAACCGGGAGATCGGGAATCATTGGTAACTCTTTTGGGTCAAGGAGTTTGGCTGGAATGAGGGGGTGCTGGGCGAAATCGTAAGCCTGCCGGGGTGACTGCCAATCCCCCCTCAGCGGTTTCCTTAAGCTGCCGGGGCATTCGCCTTCCGATATCCCGCATGGCGATCACAACATCATCAAAAGGTATCACACATCGGCTCCCTGCCAGGGCCATGGTGGCTGCGAGGAAGGAGTGGATGGCAAACATGCCATTGCGGCTGACGCAGGGGACTTCAACATAGCCACCCACCGGGTCGCAGACCAAGCCAAGGGTATTCATCAGGGCAAACGCTGCCGCATCGAGGGCTTGGGCCGGGGTTCCTCCCACCGCTTCCACAATGGCTGCCGCTGCCATGCTAGAAGCGCTGCCGACTTCCGCTTGGCACCCGCCCTGAGCCCCCGACAAGGAGGCCTTGGCAGCAATGATGTGGCCGATCCCTGCAGCCACAAACAAGGCACGGGAAGCCTCGCCATCGCTCAGGCCATGGGTTTCTTGTAAAGATATCAGGCAGGCGGGAACGATTCCAGCTGAGCCTGCGGTTGGAGTTGCCACGATCCGCCCAAACGCGGCATTGGTTTCCAATACCGCGAATCCATAGGCGATCGTTTTGGTGAATTGTGGTCCAAGCAGCGGACTCGCGGTCTTGGCGTAACGCGCAAGGCGTCCGGCATCCCCCCCGGAAAGTTTGCTTGAGGAAAGTTCTGTGATTGCGAGCCCTTTATCGACCGAGGCTTTCATCAGGCCAAAATAGGTCTCCATTTGGTCCACAATTTCTTTCTCAGATCTCTGAGAGGAATTCATTTCCCTGGCAATAGCCAAAGTGCTAATTGAAAGGCCCTCACTCTGGCATAACTCGAGCAATCGCGTGCCGGTGTCGTAATGGAGATCCCGTATCATGGCAGCCTTTCGACATACCGCAGCTTGGCAAGGGCGGGAAGGATCCTTAAAAGAGCTAAAGCTTCACTTTCTGGCTTTGCATCCAACTCGACCGTGGTGAGCGCCTCCGCCGCGCGATTTTTTCGGGATGTTCGGATTGTCGCAATGTTTGCCCCGACAACAGCCAGAATAGATGTCATTTGAGCAAGAAATCCCGGACGGTCCGTGTGCCAAAAGATCAGCGTTGAATGACAACCGGTCAAGCTCGTGTCAAACCCGTCAATGGAGCTAATATGAATGCTTCCGCCTCCGACAGATGAGGCATCAAGCCGCACAGTCGATTCCGAGGAGGAATGAAGTTCCACGCGGACAGAGTTTGGATGGGCATTCTCCCCCAAGTCGATGACTGAGAAGGCTACCTTCAGCCCGGCTTTCGCAGCGATTTCTTTCGAGTCCTTGAGGCGCTCGTCGTCCGGATGAAAGCCGAGCAAACCTGCAATCAGCGCACGGTCTGTCGCATGGCCAGCTCCAGTGGCTGCAAAAGAGCCATGCAACCCGATCAGCGCAGAAGTCGGAGGATCCCCCAAAAGCCCGAGAGAGAAGAAGCCAATCCGCGCCGCGCCAGCCGTGTGCGAACTTGACGGCCCGATCATGGGAGGGCCGATTATTTCAAAAACGGACTCCATAATTTGAAATCAGGCCAACCAGTCATCAAGGTGCTCAGCAACAAATTCATCGTCTGTCAGTTGCGGGTATGCCTTTGACACCCGATCAATTTCTTCGGATTGGCCGGGAGATAGGGCCTCAGTCGGATTCAAGCAGAAATTAGTGGGCACCAGGCGCTGCCGGCGGAGAACTTCAAGAATGCCTGGAATGCAACCACGAAAAGAATTTGCCGAATCAAAAACTGCGGCATTCATGTCCGTCACCTGCGCGGCGATGGTGAGCCAAGACTTATCGAAGGATTTCTCTTGGGAGACAGCTTGAATCTGATTGAAGAGCAGGACGGCCGCGTGGCTCCAGACCCCCCAATGTCCGAGAAGGCCTCCTTGGATCCTCTGGGCAGATGCCGACTTGTCAAAGCGGAAGGAGGTGAGGAGATCCACAACAATGGAGTCATCATTGCCGGTATAAAGAGCGATATCATTCCTTCCTGACTCTGCCACCGCCCTGACGACATCAAGGGTTTGGTAGCGGTTGAACGGGGCAATCTTGATGGCAATCACTGAAGGGATTTCGCAGAACGCCCGCCAGAAGCGGTAAGAAAACGGACGTCCCCCCACAGCCGGTTGGAGATAAAACCCCACCAGTGGTAGAATTTCTCCGATGCGGGTGCAGTGGGCCAGGACATCCTTTTCGTCCTGCGCTTTCCATGCGGCCAAGCTGAGCAACACCGCATGGTAGCCCAAGGATCTCGCGAGGGCGGCTTCTACCTGCGCTTGTGGAGACAGACCACAGACGCCGGCAATTTTTGCAAAGGGACGGGCATTTTTGGCAATGGCTTCGTCGATGGCTTCCGAAGCGAGTTCAAGCACTGGCTGAAACAAGGCATGCTCGGGATCACGGATCTCGAATTGTGTGGAGTGAGCAGCAACCGCCAGTCCCCCACAGCCCGCACTTACATAATATCGTACAAGGGCTCGTTCGTGCTTTTCAGAGAAACGGCGACCTGAATCCAAAGCCAAGGGAAGCGCAGGAATGGCCTGCCCCTTCAAAATGTGCGCTGAGATGTCCATGAATGACCTTTCAATTCGGTCCGCTAGAATGCGCCATCCCGTACCTCAAAGTTTGTGGGTTTTCCCAGAGTGGTGCCTCCCCGAACGATCCATTCGGATGTCCAGACCACCATTTGATCGAGTGTAACCGTGGGGTAGCCAAAAAGACGAAACGACTCCCCTGCATTGTTTAGCCAGGCGGAATCTTCTTCTGTGCCGGTGATGATTGGTTCTTTATTGAAAAGCCTGCCAAATCGCTCCGCCAAGGATCTCACAGAAACGACCTCAGGGCCGGTGACATTCAGAGGCAAGGCCGGTGATCGCGCCAAGGCGAGGCTTTGAATAGCCCGCGCACACGCATCCCCTTGCCAAATCACATTCACATGCCCCATCGTGACATCCACCGGCTTGCCAGCCTTCACCTTCCCAGCCACGTCCACAAGTACTCCGTAACGCAGATCGATGGCATAATTCAGACGAAAAAGAACCACCTTCGTGCCATTTTGTTTTGAGTAAAACTCAAAAATTCTCTCCCTGGCGATGACGGAATTTGGGTAATCGCCGGTTTGTATCAGGGCGTCACTTTCTACGGATCCTCCTCCTTTCAGGGGGACGAATGGGTAAGCACAGCCACTTGAAAAAACCACAATTCTCGCTCCGGCATACCGCTCCGCCACATTGATGGGCACTATCGTGTTCATCGCCCAGGTTTTTTCTGGACAGCCTGATGTTCCAAATTTCTGACCCGCCAAAAATAGAACATTCGGGGAGTCCGGCAACCGGGCCACGGCGTCCCGATTTAACAAATCCACGGCAATCGTTGAGATGCCACGGGCTTCAAAGAGCCTGCGCACGGATTCATCCGAGTATCTGGACACAGCCACCACGCGGTCTCCCCTACCAACCGCAGCCAAACCTTTTGCGACCATCAGGGCTGTTGTCGCCCCCATTTTCCCTCCTGCGCCCAGAACCATCACGTCCCCGGGATGTTCTTGAAGTGTCTCCATCACGCCAATGGTCGGCTCGGACAGAAAATCATCGATTTGTTCCAGATTTTCTGGCATTATTTTATGATAATTCATTCAAAAAAAGTAACCTGTCAGTTACAGTCTAACCACTCATGAAGTCAATCAAAAACAAGAACATACCCTCCCGGGGAGTCAAGCAGCTGCTCCTGGTTTCAGCCGTGGCAGTCTTTGCCGAACACGGATTTGCCGGGGCGACAGTGGATGACATCGTGGGTAGGGCGGGGGTGAATAAACGAATGGTTTACCACTACTTTGGAGATAAGGAAGGCATTTATCGGGCAACCTTGGTGGAGGTGTTCAGTCGTTTGGCTGCTGTGGAGCTGAAACTGGTCAAACCTGAGGAAGATACGGAAGCCTTGGTGGCCAAGATGGTAGAAAGCTACTTCGCATTTTTAGAGCAAAATCCCGAATTTGTTCGGCTGCTTCTTTGGGAAAATCTCCAGGGAGGCCAAGCGGCCGCCCTTGTGACCAAGGAGCTCTACAAAGGGAAATTCCTAACTGATTTGGAGAAAATTCTCAAACAGGGAGTGGCCTCCGGAGATTTTGATCCGGACCTTGACTCCCGCCACCTGATTGTTCAACTCATTGGCCTCTGCTTGATCTACTTTTCGAATCGACACACTCTCACGCACTCGATCGGGCTGGATTTTTCGAAAACAAAAACGCTCACCGACGGGTTGGACCACATCCAGCACCTGCTCTCTCATGGGCTTCGCAACGCAACGGCGCTGCGTAAAAGAAAGTCGTCCTGATTGAATTGTGAGCGCGTCTCAACAGGGCAAGGGGGACGCCCGGTTTTGTCCTTATCGGTGCGTGAGTAAGCCGCCACCGCAAAAATAATTATTGCATTTGACAATCTTCTGATATGGTAACCATATGTTTACCTTCAAAAGCAGGAAACTCGTTGCTGGTCTTGCCATCTTTCGCCTGAGATGCCAAATTTTTCTTGTTCTGTGTTTCATAGCATCGACTGCCGAATTCACTCTGGCGGCGCCTCCATGGAATTTTACCAATCAATCACCGACTTGGCCGCCACCGACGGGCCACATGTCATTCGTGACTTCTATTCCCTTGGAAGCCCGCGCCGTTGAGAGCCCTGTGGGGATTGAGCTGCGATTTTTTGTGGCTGGCACCTACGCGATTTTTAGAAAACTTGAGGGAACCAGCGACTGGGGAACGGCCATTG
>Ga0105048_10017741_pt1 | contig 10974 bp, 5 predicted proteins | sample MAT05_FD_78382 | JGI IMG/M metagenome (GOLD analysis project Ga0105048, IMG submission 78382) | Freshwater microbial communities from Lake Fryxell liftoff mats and glacier meltwater in Antarctica - MAT-05 | ecosystem: Environmental > Aquatic > Freshwater > Ice > Liftoff microbial mat | place...
ACGGGCAATCCGGTGCGGGTCTCGCCCGAAACGCTGCTGCTGCTGGTGCTGGCCGTCTCGTGCGGCATCTTCGGGGCCTGGGAAGCGGGGCGATTCTCGCGCCAGGGGCGCTCGCTCATCGCCGGCGGTGGCTTGGGTGTGCCGTCGATCGACCCGGACAATGCCATCCTCTGGAAGTGGGAACCCGACCTGGGCGGCATGGTCGTCAACTCATTCGCGACGCCGGAACGCATTTATGTCGCCGTGTTCGCGATGCCCCGGCCGACAAGTCAGACCGGGCGCGTGGTCGCGCTCGACACGAACACCGGGGCGGAACTCTGGACCTTCCCCAACGCGAAGTTGCTGGCCGCCGAGCCCGACTTCACCATGAAGCCGGCCTTCAGCGCGCCGGTCTATGCCGATGGCCGGGTCTATGTTGGCGAGGGGCTGCACCAGCATACCGATTCCCGGATGTTCTGCCTCGATGCCGCCACCGGCGACCTGCTCTGGAAGTACCAGACCGACAGCCACACGGAATCGACCCCGGTTGTCGCGGAAGGAAAAGTTGTCTTCGGAGCCGGGTACCACGGCATCCACTGTCTGGACGCCGTGAAGGGCCCGGGTGCCGACAACCAGCCGCTGTGGCGCTTTCCGAAGAACGCGAAGGCGGAAGACAGGGCGCTGCATGTCGATGCCAACCCGGTGATCGCCAACGGCTGCGTCTATGCGGGCAGCGGCTACAAGCCGGAATATGTGAAGCAAGACGGCAAGGTCAACTCCGTCTTCTGTCTCGACTTGAACACGGGTGAACCGAAGTGGCAGGTCCGGCAGGAAGACTCCGTCTACGGCTCGCTGCTGGTGCGCGATGGACGCGTTTATCACGGCACGGGCAACTCGACCTACAGTGAATCGTTCCCCTCGCAACGGCCCGGTGTCATCTGCCGCGATGCGAAGACGGGCGACGAGATCTGGTATTGCCGGCTGCCCGAGACCGTACTGGCGAAGCCGGCCGCGGATCGCTACCAGCTTTACGTCGGCTGTGTCGACGGCAACGCCGTCGCCATCGACCGGGCCACCGGCGCGATCGCCTGGCAGGTGAAGATCGACGATGCCATCTACGCCGACCCGGTGCCGGACATCTCGAAAGAGACCGGCCTTGCCGATGTCGTGTACGTGGCCGGCAAGTCGGGGGCCGTGGCGGCCCTGGCCCCGTATTCATCGAACCGATTCGACTGGTCGATCAACCTGAACTACTGGACCAATGGCGAGATCGAACAAACCGCGACCCCCTCGATTCTTCGCGACGAAGACGACTCCGCCGTACGGCATCGCCTGTTGCTGGGCTTCTGCCAGGGCAAACTCGGCTCCGGCGCGGCGCGGCTGTATTGTCTGGAAGATCGGGCAGCGAAGTCTGCGCCGTGATTGAAATCAATCGACGTTACTGACTGTCAGATAAGCATTGCCACCGAGTCTCAAGGCGATGGCGAGCCCCTCCCGTAAGGGAGGGGAGTGCGTTCTCCCATCCCGTAAGAGAGGGGAGTGCGTTCTCCCATCCCGTAAGGGAGGGGAGTGCGTTCTCCCCTCCCTTACGGGATGGGCTCGCCGATGATGGCACTTCCAGTCTGACCGTCAGTAGCCGCGACCCGGAGACTCTGCATTGATATCACTCAGAATTCTGCTCAGGGCGAGAAGATTTTAACCACTGATGCCACGGATTGCTCGGATAGCACGGATAAGAAGTCCACCTATTTCTGTTGCTTTCATCCGTGTCATCTGTGCTATCGGTGTCATCTGTGGTAATTCTTCGTGGTTGCGGCCATGCCGCCCTAAGCGTCGCGGCCAACAAACACCCCACTGGTGCCCCGCTCACATGACTGATATTCGCCACTTTAACCAGATCAGCGCGGACGATGTCGCGCATGTCGGCGGCAAAGGCCTGAGCCTGGGGCTGATGGCCTCGGCAGCATTACCGGTGCCGCCCGGTTTCTGCATCACCACGTCCGCCTACCGCGAAGCCGGCGGCTCATTGCGCGGCCCGCTTTGCACGGCCGTGCTCGATGCCTACAGGCAGCTCGGCGGTGGACCGGTGGCCGTGCGCTCCTCGGCCATTGGCGAAGACGGGGCCGTCACCAGCTTTGCCGGGCAGCAGGAAACCTTCCTCGGCATCACTGGCGATGCTGCGTTGATCGGCGCGGTCGAAAAGTGCTGGGCTTCGCTGCATACCGAGCGTGCCCGGGCATACCGCACCCGGCAGGGAGTCGGCGATGCGGGGTTGGCGATGGCGGTCGTCGTGCAGCAGCTGGTGCCGGCCGACGTGGCCGGCGTGCTGTTCACCCGCGATCCGCAGGATCCCCTGGGCGAGTTGATGCTGGTGGAAGCGTCGTGGGGCTTGGGCGAAGCGGTCGTCTCGGGCAAGGTGACGCCCGACGCGTTTCAACTGTCGCGGGAGGACGGCTCCGTTGCCGGCCGGCGGCTGGGGCCGAAGGAGATCCGCATCACGGCCGCGGGCGAAGAGCCCGTGCCGGCGGTTGACCGCAAGCGGTTTTGCCTCGATGACAAACAGTTGAAGGAACTGGCGACGCTCGGCATGCAGGTCGAACAATACTACGGCGACACGCGCGACATTGAATGGGCCTGGCATGGCGATCGCTTCTACCTCCTGCAGGCTCGCCCGATCACGGCGACCACGGCACTGGAGCGCGAGAAGTTCCGCCTTCAGGAGATCGAGAAACTCGAAGCGCTGGCCGACAAGCGCGGCACTATCTGGAGCCGATTCAACCTGATCGAGATTCTGCCGGAACCGACACCGATGACCTGGTCGGTGGTGCAGGTGCTGCTGTCGGGCAAGGGCGGCACCGGCATGATGTACCGCGACATGGGCTTCACCCCATCGCCCGTGATGGACAGGCAGACGGTCTACGACCTGATCGGCGGCCGGCCCTACTGCAACCTGAGCCGGGAACCGCTGCTGCAGGCGGCCAAGCCGCAACTCGACTACCCGTTCGCGAAGTACAAAGCCGACCCCATGAAGGCGCTCTCCCCCGAGCCCGACCCGGCCACCATGACCCGCGGCCTCGGGCGCATCATGCGGCTGCCGGGGTTCTTCTACAGGCAGATGCGCTTCGCCAGTCGGATCGGCAAGGACAGCAAGACGTTCGCCGTGCTGTTCCGCACGAAGATTGCCCCGAAGTACCTCCTGGAAGTCGACAAAGCCGACCGCGAGAACCTCAGCGGCTACGATCTGGGCGCGCTGCTGCAACGCTTCGAGCAATGGGTGCAGCGCACGCTGGTGGAGTTCGCGCGCGACAGCCTGAAGCCGACGCTGTTCGCCCAGTTTGAAATGCAGGTGATCGAACAACAGTTGCGCAAGCCGCTGGGTGCCGAGCGGGCGCGCGTGGCCGTGGCCGAGCTGTGTGCCGGTGCTCACGCCGACCCCGATGCCGACTTCGCACGCGGCATCCGCGGCCTGGCCTCGGGCGAGATCCGGCGCGATGACTTCCTCAAACACTTCGGCCATCGCGGCCCGCACGAGATGGAACTTGCCCAGCCCCGCTGGAGCGAAGACAGTTCCACACTTGACCTACAAGTGAAAACGTCGGTGACGCCCGCATCGGGCGCGGTCGATGCGTTGCAGGAGCGCTGGAAACGCATCGCCGCGGAAGCGAAGCTCAACCAGTTCCTGGCGAAATGGCGGGGCGATCACGTTGACCGCCTGCATCTGTACCTCGGCCTGCGCGAGACGGCCAAGCACTACCTGATGCGAGGCTACGCGATCATCCGTCAATCGCTGCTGCAATTCGATCGGCACTTCGGTCTCAACGGCGGCGTCTTCTTCCTGACGCCGCAGGAACTGCCGCTGCTCGTTCAGAAGAAAGACATGCAGCCGCTGATCGACGAACGCCGTCAGGCGCGGGCCCTGGCGCTGAGCCTCGAAGTGCCCGCGGTGGTTTTCAGCGACGACCTGGCCGCGATCGGCCGGCCCGTTCCGCCGCCGACCGGCGCCGACCTGCTGACCGGCGTCCCGCTCTCGGCCGGCGTCTGCGAGGGACCGGCACTGGTTCTCAACGAACCGGTTGCAGCCGACATGCCGCCGGGTTACATTCTCGTCTGCCCGTCCACGGATCCCGCGTGGGTGCCGCTGTTCGTACATGCGAAGGGCCTCGTAATGGAATCGGGCGGGGTGCTCTCGCATGGCGCGATCGTCGCGCGCGAGTTCGGCCTGCCCGCAGTCGCCGGCCTGCCCGACGTGCATCGGCGCATCAAGACGGGGCAACGCCTGCGCGTGGATGGCAATCACGGGACCGTGGCGGTGATTGATTGACCTGCGCCTACTTCTCCGGAGTGTTCAACATGATTCGTTTATGCGTCATCGCAGTCTTTCTCGCCGTCCCCCTGCATGCGCAGGACAAGCCGGTCAGCGCCCGCTTGAAGCCGTTCGTTGACAACGCGGACGTTTCGGGCTTCGTCACCGTCGTCGGCAACAAGGATGGCATTGTCAGCCTCGATGTGATGGGCAAGCAGAACCTCGAGAAGGATCTGCCGATGAAGGAGAACTCGCTGTTCCGCATCGCGTCGATGACCAAGCCGATCACGGCGATGGGGATCATGCTGCTGGCAGAAGAAGGCAAACTGTCGATCGACGACCCGGTGGAAAAGCACCTGCCCGAGTTCAAAGGGCAGATGATGGTTGCTTCCAGGGACAAGGATACCGTCACGCTGAAGAAGCCGGCCCGGCCGATCACGATCAAGGACCTGCTGACGCACACCTCCGGCATGCCGGCCCCGCCGGTCGGCATTGCCGACCTGTACCAGAAGCGCACGCATACGCTGGCCGAGGGGGTGATGGCATTCTCGCAACGGCCGCTCGATTTTGAACCGGGCAGCAAGTGGGCTTACTGCAACCCGGGCATCGACACGCTGGGCCGGATCATCGAAATCGTCTCCGGCCAGCCGTACGAAGCCTTCCTGAAGGCACGCATCTTCGAACCGCTGGGCATGACGGATACCACGTTCTTCCCCGGCGAAGCCCAGTTGCAGCGGCTGGCGATCACCTACGACAAGAAGGACGGCAAACTGCTGATGCCGCCGAACACGATCATCGGCCCGCCGAAGGATGCCAAGTACCCGATCCCCGCGGGCGGCCTGTATTCCACCGGGCCCGATCTGGCGAAGCTGTACGCCGCCCTGCTCAGCGGTGGCATCTCGTCGGGCGGCAAGAAAGTGATCAGCCCCGCGAGCTTGAAGCAGATGACCACCGTGCAGACCGGCGACCTGAAGTCCGGCTTCACGCCCGGCATGGGCTGGGGCCTCGGCTTCGGCGTGGTCGTCACGTCCGAAGGCAGCACCGAATCGCTGTCGCCCGGCTCCTTCGGCCACGGCGGCGCCTTCGGCACCCAGGCCTGGATCGACCCGGTGAAGGGCAAGTTCTACGTGCTGCTGATTCAACGGGTTGGCATGGGCAACTCCGATGGCTCGAAGATCCGCCAGGAGTTCCAGGCCGCGGCCCAGTAGCCCTGCAGGGTGGGTGAAGGCTTTGCGGAACCCACCATTGCGACGATAACGCATGGTGGGATGCGCCCGCCCCACACAATCACAACACCGCCGAGAACTCGGACGTGTTGCGATGCGTATCGGTCGCGGTCGCCGTGTAGTACCGTGCACCGACCGGCGACTGGGTCGAAGCGAACGTGAAGTGGGCGACCCCGAATGCGTTGGTTCGCACCTTCATCGAGCCGAGGTAGTAGTGGCCCGACGCATCGCGTTGGTCATCCGAGTACAAGTCAACCACGTAGGTGGCGTTCGGCCGGCTGGTCAGCGTTCCGGATACCGTTCCAGCGACCGCCGACGTCAGCACCGGTGCAGACTGGTTTCTATTGGCACCGGGGTCCAGTTCGATGCCCGACTGTCCGTTTTCGTAGATGGAAGTCTGGCGGATGGCGTTGCTGCGGCCGGAAACCACGTGCACGCCGTCGAGTTCGTTGTAAGCGATGACGTTGCTGCCATCGAATCGCCACTGCATGTCGCTGGCCCGGCCACCGATCATGTTGTTGGAACTGTTGGTGATCTCGATCCCGTTACCCTGGTTCCCTAATTGCCCGACACCCAGCCTGTCGGTGCCGATCAGTGAACCGATGACTGAATTGCCTCGCGTGCCGTTCATCTCGATGCCATTGCCATCGTTGCCGCTGATAACGGTGATGAGGTTCGGATTCGACGAACCGATCGAGACATCGGACGTACCGGCCCCCAGATAGATGCCGGCCGCATGGTTGCCGAACTCCGCCAGGCCGTCCAGATCGGTGCCGATGTAGCTGTAGTTCACGCGGATGTCGGTTGCGTTGCCGACAATCGCCACGCCGCTGCCCTGATTGGCGGAGATGACGTTGTGCGGGATGATGTTGAAGGTCTTCTGCGGCCCGCCGACGATGATGTGATGCGCGTTGCCGGCAATCTCGATGCCGTTGTTCTTGTTGCCCATCGGCGCGTTGCCGTTGGTGTCCATGCCGATGATATTGCCTGCGACGCGGACTCCCTGAGCCTCCCCGCCGATCTTGATGCCGTTGTTGCCGTTCTCGGTGATCACGTTCGTGCGAATCAGGATGTTGCCCCCGCTGGAGGTGATCAACATGCCGTTCGCCCCGTTGCCCAGGTACTCGTATGTTTCGAATGCCGCCAGACCGCAGAACGTGTTGTAGGAGGTGAAGAAGCTGGCCGTGTCGCGCACCACGATGCCATTCTTGCCGTTGGCGGCGACGACATTGCCGAGCGGGATCGGCCCGCCCATGATCGTATGAGTGGAAGTGCCTTCGACGACCACGCGATTGAGGCCGTTGCCGACCGCTGACTGGTTGTCGGCCCCGATGCCGACGAAGTTCGCCTGGATTGTCGTCCGGTCGGAGCTGGTGATGCGCACGCCGTTCGCGCCGTTGCCGGAGATCACGTTGTAGAACACGAACGGATCTGTCGTCACATTGCAGCCGATCAGTCCGTTGTCGTTGGCATTACGGATGGCCACACCGTCGTAGCTGTTGCCCAGTGCGACATTGCCGGTGACGTCGGTGCCGATGAAGTTGCCGCTCAACCGATTGTGCGTGGATTTGGCGTTGATGAAAACGCCATCGGCATTGTTGCCCGAGATGAGATTCCCCTGAGGCGGCTTCACAAACACGCCATTGGTAGGGTCGTTGCCGCCGGTTGCCTCGCCACCGATCACATTGCGGGCCGAGGCACGCGAGACCAGGATACCGTTGCCGCTATTGCCGAGGTCGATCAGGCCCAGGGCGTCCGTGCCGATGTAGTTGCCGACAATGTTATTGTCCGATGCGGTAATCAGGGCGATGCCATTCTTGCGATTGCCGGAGATGACATTCCGATCGTGGGCCGCGACGCCGCCGATCGTATTGCCGCCCGAGTTGCTGATCTGGATACCGTTCCCCCGGTTGCCGGCCGCGGTGGTCCCATCCAAATTCACGCCGATGTAGTTGCCGACGATGGTGTGGAAGCCGCCGCCGTTGATCGCGATGCCGTTGTCACGCGCATCGACGAGCGACATTGAACGAACAGCCGAACCGGACGAACCCGCGGCGAACTTGAGCCCGCCGAAGTTGTTGAAGTCTACCTGCACGACGGGCGTCCCCGCGTAGCCCGGTGCTGAGTTGCCGCGAATGTCCACGACATCGGTCACCACGGGCAGGGCACCGCTTGTCAGCGTGATGGTGCCGGCCACCTGGAAGTTGATGACGTCGGCCCCGGCATTGCGGTTCGCATCCGTGATCGCCTGATCCAGCGAGCCGGCCCCGGTTGCGCTCAGCGTGGTGACGTTGAACGCGCTGGGGACACAGCGGTCTTCGAGTTGCTCGACGAAGAGCCGCCGTGAACGGCTTCTCGGTGCCGCATGCTGAACTTTCGGGCGTCGGCCGAAGAGGGTTGACAACAACATAGGCGTAAGCTCCGGATTGATCTGTCTGGCGGGACGCGAGTACCGGCCCCGGTGGAGGCACCGACGGGTCGCCGACTGCCGAATCTTATTGTGCAATGCCCCCGCATTGAGCCGCCGACGCGAAGTAGTTACCGGCTTTCCGTGAATCGATGATGCTGACACATGAAAGTTGCGAATTGGCAGTAGTGATCAGAAGGCAGCAGTTACAGTCGGACAGGGTCGAATTGCCATGGACTGCAGTGGCGGAGAATGAAAACCAGCCACAGATGAAATCAGGATGAACACCGGATGAGAGAAATCAGCCCGGGCCAAGTCTCAGTGGTTCTTAACCTGATTCCGTCTGTGGCACTGTTTTCATGACTTTCAGTGACGGCGCGTCGCCGCATCGACTGGCTTTTGCAGCCTGGCGTCAGTAATACTGCGTCACCGCTAAACTGAGATTTGACTTCCTCTGCCGCAACCTCATCCGGGAATGGCCATGAACCTCTCACAACATGCCGCCGTCGTTTTCTCCCTGCTGACAATTTCCGCAGTCAGCGCTCAGTCGCCCCTTCCCGACTATCAGCCGGTCGCCGACTGGATGAAACTGCCGGCCGACGTCGTGCTGGGCCCGGTGTCGGCCATTGCCGCCGATTCCGGGGATCGGCTGTTTCTCTTCCATCGCGGCAAGAAGCCGATCGTCGTCCTCGATCGTGATGGCAAGTACCTGCGCTCGTGGGGCGACGACATGGTCAAGACCGCGCACGGCATCCGTATTGATCCGGAGAACAACGTCTGGACCACCGACATGGGCAACCATCTGGTGCTGAAGTACGACCCGAACGGCAAGCTGCTGATGACCCTCGGCAAACGCGACGAGCCGGGCGATGCCCCCGACCGCTTCAATCGCCCGACCGACGTGGCCTTCGCCCCGAACGGCGATTTCTACGTCACCGACGGCTATGGCAATGCACGAGTGCTGAAGTTCAATAAGGATGGCAAACTGCTGACGCAATGGGGGAAGAAAGGCAAAGGCGATGGCGAGTTCAACCTGCCGCACTCCGTCGTCGTTGATGCAAAAGGTCGGGTGATCGTCGGCGATCGCGAGAACCATCGCATCCAGGTTTTCGACGGCGACGGCAAGTTTCTGACGAAATGGAACGAGAGCGGGTACCCCTACGGCCTGGCCCTTGCGGGCGACCGCCTCTTCATTGCCGACGCTCGCGAACACTGGATCAAGGTTCTCGACCTCGAAGGCAAACTCCTCGGCCGCTGGGGCCGGAAAGGCACCGCCCCCGGCCAGTTCGAAACGCCCCACATGCTCTGCGTCGATTCCAGGGGGGCAGTCTACGTGGCCGAGGTGGCCGGCAAACGCGTGCAGAAGTTTGTGGCGAAGGACGACAAGCGGTGACAGGCGCGGGGCTTGCGATGGAAGTTAGATGGTTCTGAACGGGAATGCAATCCCAGGAAACAGAGATAGTGGAATTCGGAAGAGACTTCCGCTGAAGAACGTGCCCGTCCGCCCCTACTCCAGTCCGGACAGGTCGATGTCGTCCGGATCATCCGTGAGCGCCAGGCTTTCCGGGATCGTCACCTGGTCGGCCAACACCGTCATGGTGGCGGGCACCCACTTCTTGAGTACGGGGAAGTCCGTGCTCGCCACTTCCCGGGTGATCACCAGGGCGTGCGGGTTGGTCGGGCCGTGCATGGCGGCACCGAAATCCGGGCGGCCGTCACAGGCTGCCTTCACCCACGATGTCCGCGTCATTAGGGGATCGACGTCACCGATGTAGACTGCTTCAAGCGTCATCTTCCCGACCTGCATTCGGAGGACGGTTCCCGGATTCAGCCCGAGTTTCGCGACTGCCGGGCGGTCGATGTTGACGAAGCAGATCTCCCGGTCGCAGGTCGACGACGCCTTGCCACGGAAGACCCGGCCATCGATCGTGTACTTGCCCTGCCATGTCGCAGCGTCGGCCCCCGCCGCCCGAAGCAGCGGTTTCGCGCCCTTGACCGGTTTGGCGTCGGCCGCCGGGGTGAGGACGATCACTTCCTGTGGCCCGGTCCATTCGTCCCCCTCACCAAACAGCCCGTCCGTCTCGAGCCGATCCCAGTCGAGACGATACAGCGTGACGACGTAATCGCCCGGCGGGACAGCCACCCGGCCGGGTTCCTCATCCTCGTCCGGTTCGTCGCCGATCGGGAACGTATTGCCGGTGTCGATCCGAAGGGCACCGGTGGGCAGCGACAGCCGGGCGGTCTGCGGCTTCTGCCACCGGGCGGTGGAAAGCTCCGCCTTGGTGAGCGGCAAGCCGACGACGACTTCGGCTGCAACCGCATCGTCTCGGGCTAGCTCATACGCGATCACCACACCGTCCCGGGCGAGCTTCTTGAGCGCCTTGTCGATCCCGGCATCGTCGTCCGCGTACCCGCCCTCGAAGTCAGCCTCGGAGGCCTCCATGGCGACAAGATGAGCTTCGTCCCAGAGGAATACAAGCAGGCCCTCGTTGTACACCGACACTCGAGTGGAACCGGCGCGAACGCCCGGCCAGGCGGCAGCAGCCATAGGGGACCTCATCATTGGAGTGGGCAACGAACAGGGGCCATCATCTAAAGATAGTGCTGTTTCAGGGATTGATCGCGGGATCCGAGCGAGAATCACTGGCAACGGGAGTCTGTGCGAAACCGTCGCTTACGCCTTCTGCTTTGACAGGCAACGATACGCTGACGTGGCAGTAAGCTCGACCTTGATTCGCACCATTCGGTCATAATTCCCGCTTTTCGGCATTCGTATCGCCTCATCGGGCAGAATCGTGAGAATCAACCGGGCCGGCGGCGTCCCGTTGCATAATCCTCGGCAATTCCTAGAATTCGGACGGCGGGCAGAATGTCATGGGCCCGCGATTCTGAACACTTTCGAAGGGTACTCTCATGCCGCTGGTTCCGATGCGACTGCTGCTGGACCATGCTGCCGCCAACAACTACGGGCTGGCCGCGTTCAACGTCAACAACATGGAACAGATTCAGTCGATCATGGAGGCGGCCCAGCAGACCGATTCACCGGTCATCATCCAGGC
>Ga0105048_10017743_pt1 | contig 10974 bp, 8 predicted proteins | sample MAT05_FD_78382 | JGI IMG/M metagenome (GOLD analysis project Ga0105048, IMG submission 78382) | Freshwater microbial communities from Lake Fryxell liftoff mats and glacier meltwater in Antarctica - MAT-05 | ecosystem: Environmental > Aquatic > Freshwater > Ice > Liftoff microbial mat | place...
CGCCCGCGGCGCTCACCCACCGCGCACGTCGAAGCTCAGCTTCCACCGCTGACCCGTCGCCTGATCCACCGCCGACAGCTCGAGCGTGCCGACCTCGGTCGCGCGCGCGTGCAATCGCACCTGCACGATCGCACCGTCGAGTCCCTCGGGCGCCGGCAAGAGCGTCTCGAGCGGTGACAGCTCGGTCAGCACTGCGGGCGACACGATCGCGCCGACGACATCGTCGCGACGCGTCGACGAGCCGAAGAACTGGAATGACACCTCTTCGCCGAGCAGCAATCCGAACTGCTGCGGCAGCTCGAGCTCGGTGCCCTCTTCCATCCCGCACGGTGCGACGCACACCGCGTCGATCCGCGGCGGCACACCGGGCACGGCTAGCTCGGCGCGCGCGATGCCGACGTAGTGCGACTGCGCGGTGCCGCCTTTGATCCGCACGCCACCGCTTCGCCGCACCCGCGCGTAGTGAGCCGCACCGCGCGCGACCGCGAGCTCTGCGTCCGTGCCCGCGAGCACCTTCGGTGCCGGTCGACCATCCGCCGCGGCCCACTGCCCGAGCACCTCGCAGATCCGCCGCCGCACCGTCGGTGATCGCGTGACACCACCGTTGAAGAGGATCGCCGTCGGATGCACGAACGCGACCTCACCACGCGGTCGACCGAGGAACGCCGCGAGATGCCGCGTGATCGCAGCGTCGGCCGGATACGGCAGCCCGAGCGCGACCAAGCCCGCGCGACGCAGCTGCAGCGGCCGCGCGGTCGACAGGACGACCGGGAAGAAGCCTTCGACGAGCACTTCGTCGAGCTCACTCTTCGTGAGCGTCGCGCGGATCGTGTTGCCGACGAGCCGCGAGCCGCGCGACGCGATCGCGAGCGGCGCGGACTCGGGCCCAGCTTCGGCGAGGAGCGCTTCTTTCGCGGCGCGTGCCGCATGGGTCAGCGCGCGCATCTGCCACTCGTCGAGCGCCGTGCCCTCGGCCTCGAGCCGCGCGCGCAGCGTATACGCGAGCGACAGATCCATGTTGTCGCCGCCGAGCAGGATGTGATCGCCGACCGCGACGCGCTCGAGCACGAGCGCACCACCATCCTCACCGACCGCGATCAGCGAGAAGTCCGTCGTACCGCCACCGATGTCGACGACGAGCACCACGTCGCCGACCGCGAGCTGCGAGCGCCACGTATCGGCGTGCTGCGCGAGCCAGTCGTACATCGCCGCCTGCGGCTCTTCGAGCAATGTCGGCGCCTCGATGCCGGCGAGCATCGCGGCCTCGGTCGTCAGCTCGCGGGCGACCGCGTCGAACGAAGCCGGCACGGTGAGCACGACGTCCTGCTCGTCGATCGCCGCATCGGGATGCGCGCGCTCCCACGCCGAGCGCAGATGACCGAGGTACCGCGCGGCGGCCTGCACCGGCGAGCACTTGGGCACCTCGTTCGGCGATTGCCACGGCAGGATCTCGCCGCCGCGATCCACACCGGAGTGCGACAGCCAGCTCTTCGCCGACGACACCAGCCGCGCCGGCGTCGTCGCCCCTTGCGCGCGCGCGAACGTACCGACGACGTCGCGCGCGTTCGGGTACCACGGCAGCGCGAGCGATCCCGCGGCGAATTGTCCGTCGGCCGGATAGTAGAGGAACGACGGCAACAGCGGCTGCTCCGCGATCTCGCCGGGCGCGACGATCTGCGGGATGCCCAGTGGCTGCGGCGCTTCGGTGTCGTCGCGACAAAACGCGAGCGCGCAGTTGGTCGTGCCGAGGTCGATACCGATCGTGAACCCAGCCATCGTTCTCACTTTGCCAGCTCGACCTCGGCCGGCGCGAGGATCCGCGGGTCGTGGCCCGGCGTCGTGCTCGGCATTCGCGAAGCCGCGACCCGCCAGCCGTGATGCGCGAGCGTGCCGCGAAACGGTGGCTCGCCGACGACGTTGCCGGTGACGCGCACGCGCGCTGCATCGTAGCCGACCGGTAGCTCGACCGCGGCACCTTCCGCCTCGGTGCGCACCGGCTCGAGATCGAAGTACTGACCGATCGCCCGCGCACACCCGTCGTGCACGACGCGTGCGGCCGTGCCGACGTCGGCATCGGAGAAGCCGGCGATGTCCTCGCGCAGGAAATCCACGAAGCGACCCTCGCGCTGCAAGAGCGCCAGCACCTGCAGGGCCGGCGTGACATCGCGTGTCGCCTCGGCCTCGCGCACCTCGACTTTCGGCGGCGACGGCGGCAAGCTCGGCGCGTCGTCCAGCGCCTTCACGCGGGCCGCGTACGCGCCGTCGAACAACAGGCGCCAGGGCAACACGAATGCGAGCCAGAAGCGTGCGACGAGTTCGAGCGGTTCCATGTCGTGTGCTCCGCGAGTCGCGGCTTGATAGCGCACACCAGTGCGATGAGCCAGCATCGCGCCCGGTTCGAGCGCGACGGTGCGAACCTGTCCCACCGCGGGGCCCGCGGCCCGATTCGATCCTCCCCCGTCCCGGCGGCGCCGACGATGTCGAGGTCTCGAGATGAAACGACCGGCATACCGCGGCACGCTCTGTCACGGCGGACTGGCAGCGTTCAGCGCCGATCCCACCCATGGCGCAGCCGTCCTGGCGGCGGTGGATCCTCGTCACCTCGACGCGATTCGCGGCGCCAACAAGCTCGCGTGGATCGACGCCGAAGCACTCGACGAGCTCAACGCCGCGTACCTGCGCATCGCCGGGCGCGACGGCTACATCGAGTTCTGGCGCCGCTACACGATCGGCTCGGTCGACAGCACGCTGTTCGGCGCGCTGTTCAGCGGCGCGCTGCGCATCTTCGGCCGCTCGCCGGCGGGCATACTGAAGTGGGTCCGCCGCGCGTGGGAGGTGACGACGCGCGACTACGGGCGCGTCGAGGTCGATGTCGAGCCCGATGTCGTCCGGATCCGCCTCCTCGATCTGCCGCCCGGTGGACGTCACCTCACCGTTCCGCTGAGCATGCAGGCTTCGGTGATGGGTGTGATCGAGTTCGCCGGACACGTCCCGAACGTCGACTGCGATCTTGGTCAGCTCGAGCGATTCGGACGCTGCGAGGTCAGCGCGCGCTGGAGCGTCGTCGGGCCTGCGGTCAGGGATTCGGGCTTCGACCCGTAGCGGCGCCGCTACAACCGGCGCTGGCTCATCGGCTCGAGGCGCGGTGTCTGACCCCGACGGCCGGTGTGCACGCGAAAGCGTCGGCGCACGACCCAGTCACCCTGCACGAAGTCGATCTCGATCTCGGCCGCGCCATCGATCGGCTCGGCGGCAACTTCGGCGCGCAGCGCATGACCCGACAGCGGCGCCGTGCCGAGGCTCTTGCGCTTGTCGGCGTCGATCACCTCGATGCTGCTCTCGCGCACGATCACGAGCGACTCGGTCGGATGCCGCGTGAAGAGCAACGCCACGGCGCGGCCGGCGGTGAAGCGCTTGAGCGGCTTGCCCGACTCGGCGTGCACGAGGTGGACATCGTCACCGATCGCGAGCGCGAGGTAGCCGGCGGCAGCCGCGACGTTGCCGATCGCTGCGTTGCCGATCCGCTGCTGCCACGGCACCTCGCGGAGCTCGCGATCCCAGCGCGTGACGGTGCCGTCGGCCTGACCGACGAGCACGTCGCCCTCGCGCGCGCAACCGATCGAGGTGACGGGGGCGGCGCTCGGCAGCGGTCGCATCACGGTTTCGGCGTCGGGATCGGACCAGTAGCTGATGCCGCGCGGATCGGCGCGATAAAGCTGACTGCCGCTTTCGAGCACGAACGCGCCGGGTGTCGCGAGCGCATCGCGGAATCCGCCGTCGACGATCGCACCGGCGGCGGACGCGGGCGCTTCGGTCGGCACTGGCGGCGCCTCGACGATCGGCGTCACCGCGGCCGTGCGACCGAGCAGCCACACCGCACCCACCGCCGACGCGGCGACCGACGCGATCCAACCAACGGCCATCCCGACGCCGATTCCTCGCGGTGCGGCGACCGGCGACGGCTCGACCGGTGCGACATCGACGGTGCGGCGCGCCGTGTTCATGCGCAGCCCCGCCCGCAGCGCGACCATCAGACTCGGCGTGTCGACGAAGCGCTGCGCGGGATCCTTCGCCAGACACTTCTCGATGACCGCGATCGCGCCGGGCGGCAGATCCGGGCACAGCATCGCGAGTGAGGTCGGCTCATCGTAGACGATCGAGTGCAAGAGCGCCGGCGTCGACGTCCCATCGAACGCGCGCCGCCCGGCGAGCAGCTCGTAGAGGATGGCCCCGAGCGCGAAGATGTCGGTCGTCGCATCGACCGAGCTCGCGTTGCCCGATGCCTGCTCCGGGCTCATGTAGTTCGGCGTGCCCATCACCACGTGGGTCCGGGTCATGGCGTCGCCGGACGAGCGCATCTTGCTGATGCCGAAGTCGAGCAGCTTCACGCCGACGCGTGCAGCGTTCTCGCCGACCTGGCCGCGGACCATCACGTTGGTCGGCTTGAGATCGCGGTGGACGATGCCGGCGGCGTGCGCTGCCGCGAGCGCGGAGCACAGCGGCTCGAACAGCCGCAGCACCTCGCGCGGTGTCGCCCGCCGGTCGTGCATCCACGCATCGAGCGTGACGCCGTCGACGTACTCCATCACGATGTACGGATTGCCGTCGGTGTCGGTGTTGAAGTCGTAGACCTGGACGATCGCGTCGTGGTCGAGGCTCGCGGCGATCTCCGCCTCTTGGCGGAAGCGCGCGTACGCCTCGGCGTTGCGCACGAGCTGGGGGTCGAGGAACTTGATCGAGAACTTCTGCTGCAGGCGGACGTGCGTCGCCTCGTACACCGTGCCCATGCCGCCGCTCGCGAGCGCCCGCGTGATGCGATAGCTCTCGCCCAGGATCCTGCCGATCCGTGTCTCCTCGTGGGAGTGCGGCATCGGGATGTCACCGACGGTGCGGATCACCTGGGTCGCGTCGGCGCTGTCGACCACGGCGAGGTTCTGACGCGGCGACACCGAGGGGCTATCGACAGCGATGCGGGCCGCTTGAGGCCATGCGCGGCGCTCGACGCGAACCCGTACGTTCGGGCAAGCTGACGCCGACGTGGCGAACGAGGGCGATGCATCCGTGTTCGTACGCCCGGTCGGGCCCGTCGATGCGCGGCCGCGGATCCCCGGCAGCAAGAGCATCACGAACCGCGCACTGTTGCTCGCGGCGATCGCTCGGGGGCGGTCGACGGTGCACGGCTCGCTCGACGCCGAGGACTCGCGGCTGATGCTCGCTGCGCTGCGCGCTGCGGGCATCGCGATCCAAGCCGACGACATGCAGGACGCGATCGTGATCGACGGCTGCGACGGCCCGCTGCCGGCCGCCTCACCCGCGCCGCTGTTCGTCGGCACGGCGGGTACCGTCGCGCGATTCCTGCTCGCGGTCGCCGCGGCAAGCCCGGGCACGATCGCGCTCGACGGCACGCAACGGATGCGCGAGCGACCGATGGGCGCGCTCGTCGATGCGCTGCGTGAGCAGGGCGCGACGATCCGCGGCACCGCGAACGCGTTACCGCTGGTCACCGGTCCGCATCGTTCACGCCTGCGCGGCGGCGAGATCCGCCTCGTGCGACCGGCGAGCTCGCAGTTCGTCAGCGCGCTCGCGTATGCAGGCACGCTCGCCGGCGCACCGATGCGGATCGTGCTCGAGCAGGGCACGCCGGCGCGGCCCTACGTCGACATGACCCTCGCAATGATCCGCGACGCGGGCGGCCTTGCCGACTGGATCGACGAAGGCACGATTGCGATCACGCCCGGTGGACTCGTGGGTCGGACATGGATCATCGAGCCCGATGCTTCGGCCGCGAGCTACTTTCTCGCGCTCGCGGCGATCCGCGGTGGTCGGTGCACGATCGACCGCCTCGGCAAGGCCAGCCTGCAAGGCGACGCCGCGTTCGCGCACGTGCTCGGTCGCATGGGCGCGAAGGTCACCCAGGACGCGTACACGACGACGCTCGAGGGCGACGGCCACCTGCGCGGCGGCACGTTCGATCTGTCCGACATGCCCGACATGACGCTGACCCTCGCGGTCGCGGCGCTCGGTGCCGAAGGCTCCACACGCATCGAAGGCGTCGGCATCTTGCGCCACCACGAGAGCGACCGTCTCACGGCGGTCGCGACCGAGCTGCGCAAGCTGGGCGCCACGGTCGCGATCGAGCAGGATGCGATCGCGATCGATCCGCCGCCGGGCCCGCCTGCGCACACCGTCGCGATCGACACGTACGACGATCACCGCATGGCGATGGCGTTCGCACTCGCCGGCGACGTCGAGATTCGCGCGCCGTCGTGCGTCGGCAAGACGTTTCCTCGCTACTTCGACGAGCTCGCGGCGCTCGGCATGATCCGAGCGTGACACGCTCGCGCACGTCGCAATATGATAAGCCCCCTGCGGCCCAGTCGGGCCGCGAGCGTCCTCTCAACCATGAAGCCCGGCGAGACCCTGACGGTGATGGCCGAGTCGCTGTCGAAGCACGGCGACGGCGTGGCGATGCATGAAGGCTTCGAGATCCACGTCGCGGGCCTGCTACCCGGCGAGACCGGCGACATCGAGGTCGACTACGTCAGCCGTCAGCGCCCGCGCGCGCACGGCCAAGTATTGGTGCGCCGCAACACGCACCCCGGTCGTCGGCCCGCGCCGTGTCGCCACCACGGTCGCTGCAACGGCTGCGCACTGATGGACATGGATCTGTCGAGTCAGCGCCAGCTCAAGCGCGTCGAGCTCGAGCGCACCTGGGGCATCATGATCGATCGCCTCGTCTGCGAGGATCGCGATGGCCGCGGCTATCGCTTCTCGAGCAAGCGCGTGTTCTCGGGCAGCCCCGGTCGCATCAAGCTCGGCAGCTACATGCGCGGCACCCACAACGTCGCCGACATGCACGGCTGCCTCGTCGATCACCCCGACATCTCTGCCTGCGCGGACGAGCTCGCCGAGGTGACCAACGAGGTGCGCGCGATCCCGTACGCCGAGACCGACGGCGAGGGGGATCTACGCTACGCGTGGTTCAAGACCGACGGCCACGGCCAGGTGATCGTCGCGCTCATCACGGCGGATCCCGTCCAGACGATGATCCACGAGATCGCCGCGCGCCTGCAGCGGCCCTCCGGCATCGCGTGGGGCACCAACGCGTCGGTCGGCAACGACATGCGCGCGACCACGCTGCGACCGCTGCGCGGCCGCCAGTCGATCGAGATCGACTTCGGCGACATCACGGCACACTTTGGTCCACTCGGCTTCCTGCAGCCGAATCCCCACATTGCGGCGGCGGCGTACCACGATCTCGTGCGCGTGCCGGCCGGTGGTGCGCTGCACGGCAAGACCGCGATCGATCTCTATGCCGGCGCGGGCGTGACCACGCGCCTGTTGCGTCAGGCCTTCCAACACGTCGGCGCGTGCGAATCGTTTCCCGAGAGCGCGCGTGCGCTCGGCTGCGAGCCGATGCTCGTCGAAGAGTTCCTTGCGCGGATCCTCGCCGACTCCCATCACCTGATGCGCACGCCCGACCTCGTCGTCGCGAATCCCCCACGTGGCGGGCTCGGTCCGACCGTGTGCGATCAGCTCAACGAGCTCGGTGCGCAGCGCCTACACCTCATGAGCTGCGCGCCCGCGTCGCTCGTCGAGGATCTCCGCCGCCTCACGGGTAACGGCGGCCGTTACCGAGCGATCGGAGCGCGCGCCTTCGACACGCTGCCACAGACCAACCACGTCGAAGTGGTCGTGTGGCTGGTAGGGCGTTCGTAGCGGAGTTGGAATTCGGTTGCGTGTCCGGGCAATCCGCTCGCACACTCGTGCTCCGGATTGCGCTACCCATGACCAGCCCGCAGAATTTCATCTCCGAAGACACCACCATCAAGGGCAACATCACGACCGCGTCGACCCTGACGATCGCGGGCGCGATCGAGGGTGACGTCAACGCCGGTGGCGACGTGAATGTGCTCGCCGATGCGAGTGTGAAGGGCGACATCTCCGGCCCCGCGGTGACGATCTCGGGCAAGGTCGAGGGGCGCATCAACGCGTCGGGCCGCCTGCTCATCACGGCGAAGGGGCTCGTGCAGGGCGACATCTCGGTGCGCTCACTGCTGATCGAAGAGGGCGGCACGCTGCAGGGCCAGTGCAGCATGGGCTCCGCGGCACCGCTGCGGACCAATGGCCGGCCGGCCGTCACGCCGGGTGCCTCGATCGTTCTGCCGCTGACGCCCCCGCGCGATCGCTAGTGTGGCTGTTCGGTAGAATTGACCGGCGTGCATCCCAACTACGCCGGCTCGTGGGCTTTCGACGGCGCCGATCCAGCCGCCTTCGACATCTGGTCGTGGTTCAACCTCGTCGGCATGGCGGGGTGTATCTGCTGGGTCATCGCGTATGCGCTGATCGTGCGCACCTCGTATCGCGACAAGGCGAACGGGCTGCCGATGGTCGCGGTCGCGCTGAACTTCTCGTGGGAGCTGCTCGCGTCGTTCTGGTTCCCGAACCCGGTCGCGCTGTGGCACGCGTTCGATCGGATCTGGCTCGCGGTCGACGTCGTGATCGTCGTGCAGACGCTGCTGTACGGTAAGGCGTTCCAGCGGATCCCGGAGATCCGCGAGCGCTTCTACCTGATCTTCGCGCTCGCCGTCATCGCCGGCTTCATCGGGCAGTACACGTTCGTCGCCGACTATCCCGACCGGCTCGGGCTGGTGATCGCGTTCGGGATCAACCTCGTGATGAGCATCCTGTTCGTGCTCATGTTCCTCGATCGCCAAGGTGACCGCCGCGGCATCTCGAAGGGCGGCGCCGTGTTCAAGATGCTCGGCACGCTCGGCACGTCGATCGAGTGCCACTGGGTCGTGTACATGATCGACACCGAGCTCGGCGGCATCGGCTTTCTCACGTTCTTGTGCGTCTCGATCTTCCTCGTCGACTGCCTGTACATCGCGCTCGTGTGGCGCCGGCCGACGTCGGTCACCGCCGCCGGTTGACAGCCCGAGTCGCGTTCTTAATCTGCGCCGTAACCCCGCAAGCCCGGATTGCGACGACCGCCACGTTCGTGGACGAGGGCGTCGCCGGGCAACACCAACGGGTCGTCGGAACCGGGGCCGACGACGACGTTTTTTGCGTCCGCGCGCGCCGCGGCGAGAGGCCACACCATGTCGAAGGTCATTGGAATCGATCTCGGAACCACGAACTCGGTCGTCTGCGTGATGGAGGGCGGCGAGCCGAAGGTCATCGCGAACGACGAGGGCGGACGCACGACCCCGAGCGTCGTCGCCGTGGAGTCCGGCGGCAACGTGCTCGTCGGTCAGCAAGCGCGGCGGCAGGCGATCACGAACCCGGAGAACACCGTGTTCTCGGCAAAGCGGTTCATCGGCCGGCGGTTCTCGGAGGTCACGCAAGAGGCGCGTCGGGTCGGGTTCAAGGCGATCGAGGGCCAAAGGCAAGACGGTCGCGGCGGCGTGCTGTTCCAACTGCGCGACAAGGCATGGACACCCGAAGAAGTCAGCGCACGCGTGCTGACCAAGCTCAAAAAAGCCGCCGAGGATCACCTCGGCGAGACGGTGACCAAGGCGGTCATCACCGTGCCCGCGTACTTCAACGACGCGCAGCGACAGGCGACCAAAGACGCCGGGCGCATCGCGGGTCTCGAGGTGCTGCGCATCGTCAACGAGCCGACCGCGGCAGCGCTCGCCTACGCGCATGGCAAAAAGACCGGTGACAAGGAGCGCCTCATCGCGGTCTACGACTTGGGCGGAGGTACGTTCGACGTCTCGCTGCTCGAGGTCGCCCACGACGTCGTCGAGGTGCTCTCGACCGGCGGCGACACCCACCTCGGCGGCGACGACTTCGATCAGACGATCGTCGAGTGGCTGCTCGCCGAGCTGAAAAAGGCCAGCAACGTCGATGTCTCCGAGGATCGACTGGTGCTCCAGCGTCTGCGCGACGCGGCCGAGAAGGCGAAGATCGAGCTGTCGCTCGGCACCGAGACGGAGATCAATCTTCCGTTTCTCACTGCCGACGCGACCGGCCCGAAGCACCTGCAGATCAAGCTCAGTCGGGCGAAGTTCGAGTCGCTCATCGAGCCGCTCGTGGCCCGCACGCTCGCGCCGTGCAAGCGCGTGCTCGAGGACGCCGGCAAGAAGGTCGGCGACATCGACGAAGTCCTGCTCGTCGGTGGATCGAGTCGCGTACCGCTCGTGCAGCGCAAGGTCGAAGAGCTGTTCGGCAAGGCCCCCAACAAGGGCGTCAACCCGGACGAGGTCGTCGGCTTGGGCGCTGCGGTGCAGGCCGGCGTGCTCTCGGGCGACGTCACGGACATGGTCCTGGTCGACGTCACTCCGCTCTCGCTCGGCATCGAGACGATGGGCGGCGTGATGGCGGTGCTCATCGGGCGCAACACGACGATTCCGACCCGCAAGTCGGAGGTGTTCACCACCGGGGCCGACAATCAGCCGAGCGTCGACGTGCACGTGCTGCAGGGCGAGCGCAAGATGGCGGGCGACAACCGCACGCTCGCGAAGTTCGGGCTCGCGGGGATCGCGGCTGCACCTCGCGGCGTCCCGCAGATCGAGGTCGCGTTCGACATCGATGCGAACGGCATCGTGCACGTGTCGGCGACCGACAAGGCGACCGGCAAGCAGCAACAGGTGAAGGTCACGGCGAGCTCGGGCTTGTCGGATGCGGACATCCAGGCCGCGGTCGAGGACGCGCGCAAGAACGAGGCGGCGGACGACAAGCGCAAGCGTGCGGCGGAGGAACGCAACAAGCTCGAGTCGATGATGTTCTCGACGGAGTCGCACCTGAAGGATGCGAGCGATCTGCCGGAGGCGATCCGCACGGAGCTCGACGCGGCGCTCGGGGTGGCTCGTGATGCGCTCGCGGGCGGCGATGCGGATGCGATCGCGGCGGCGAGCAGTCGACTGCAGACCGCGGCGCACGGCATGTCGCAGGCGATGTACGCCAGACAGGGCGCGGCGAACCAGACCGCGAACCAGACCGCGAACCAGACCGCGAACCAGACCGCGA
>Ga0105048_10017744_pt1 | contig 10973 bp, 12 predicted proteins | sample MAT05_FD_78382 | JGI IMG/M metagenome (GOLD analysis project Ga0105048, IMG submission 78382) | Freshwater microbial communities from Lake Fryxell liftoff mats and glacier meltwater in Antarctica - MAT-05 | ecosystem: Environmental > Aquatic > Freshwater > Ice > Liftoff microbial mat | place...
GCGGGTGTCACCCAATCCGAATTTGACAAATGGAGTCGCGATGAACAGATGGCCATGCTCATCAATCTCTATAATGCCGCCACGCTCAAGCTCGTCGCCGATCACTATCCGGTGAAAAGCATCAAGGACATCGGCGGATCCAGCGGCCCTTGGAAGCAGCCGGTAATACAATTACTCGGGAAGAAGCAGACCTTGGACTATCTGGAGAACAACATCCTGCGACCCAATTACAACGACCCGCGCGTCCATTTCGGGATCAATTGCGCGTCCATCGGTTGTCCGGCGCTCCGAAGCAGCGCGTTCCGTGCGGACAAGCTTGCCGCGCAGCTCGATGAGCAAACCCGCAGTTTTCTCTACGACACTTCCAAAAACCGTGTCGATTCGAAAAACAAGACCCTCCATCTGTCTTCCATCTTCGAGTGGTTTAAATCCGACTTCGTCAAAAAATCCGGCAGCGTTGAGAAATTCATCATTCCCTATCTCAACGCAGCCGACAACAAAGCCGTGGCAGCCGGCGGGCTTTCGATCAAATACACCGACTACAGCTGGAACCTCAACAAGCAATGAGATGAATGGCTTCAAGTTGTCCAACCTGCCTATCGAACCCGGTGCCATTGAGTCCGCACGATCGCTGCGGAACGGAATTCCTTCGATCAACCAGCCGCAGTTCATCCTGCCCGACAAGGCGGAATTCTTGCAGGATGCCGACATGCCCGTAGATACCTGATTGAAATGCGAGGCCTTCGGGCATACCATCTCACCCACACCACCGATCCGATCCCAATCCTATGAACCCGAAAAACCACATTTCTCCATCAGCCACCTGCAGCACCGGCTCCTGCGGGGGCCCCGGACTCTGCCCCGGCATCGCCCTGTTCATCGCCTATGCCGCCGGTGGCGGACTCGCGCTGTTGACTGGCCTCCATTGGCTCGGATGGGCCGTCGGTATCCCGCTCGCCCTGATCCTCATCACCGGAGCCTGGAGGTTCCTTCCGAAGAAAGCGAAGTGACACCCGATGCCCGGCATGGAAACTCTTCACGAAACCACAGCCCTCTGCCATGACCGCCACTGCCCGACAATTTGTGCTCCCCTCCCTCTGCCCTTGCGCCCTGACTCTCGGCACCCGTTGGATCTACGGCCCCGCCAAAATCACCCGGCTCCACCCCGGCGGACCCCAAAACTACGATGACCGTCGTAGTGCCGACCACGCCGCCCGTATCATCGCCACTTGGGCCGGGCGCTGTGCCACCGAGCATGGAACCGGAATCTCATAATTTGGATCGCATCGTGAATACAGATCTTCCTCCCTGCGCCCAGCGGCCGCTGCTCGACCAGCTCGCCGCGCTCATCGCCCGCCTCGACCCCACCGATTACCGCCACCTCTGCCTGCGCCTCGGCGGTGGCAGCCCGGGCGGGCACGTCCGGCACTGCATCGAGTTCTACCAATGTTTCCTCGATGGGTTCGAGGGCGGCCGGATCGACTACGACGGTCGCAGGCGTGATCCCGCGCTGGAGAACGACCCCGACGCCGCCCGCGCCGCCCTGAGCGAAATCGCCACACGCCTCGCCCGCGACACCGCCCGGATGCCAGCCGATTTTCCGCTCCACGTCCGCGAATGCGGCACCACCTGGTTGCCCTCCACCCACGCCCGCGAGAGCCGCTTCCTCCACAGCCACACCGTCCACCACATGGCGCTCGTCGCCGTCCTGCTGCGTGCCCGCGACCTCCCGGTGCCCGCCGATTTCGGTGTCGCGCCCGCCACCCTGCAACACCGCGCTAACTGCCGCACCTGAAGCCATGTGCACGATCAGCTGGCTCAGCGATGGCCGGAATCTCCACGTCCGCTTCAACCGCGACGAAAGCCTCTCGCGTCCGCGTGCCCTTCCCCCCGCCATCTTCTCAGGAAACCCGCTGCCCTTCGCCGCCCCGCGCGACCCGATCGGCGGGGGCACCTGGATCGCCGCCTCGGCCGCTGGCACGGTCTTCGCCCTGCTGAATCACTATGAATCTAGTATTTCAGCCGCCCCTGCGACCGCCAGCCGCGGCGCGCTGCCGTGGTCCCTCGCCGCCGGTAGCCGGCACCTCGACGACACGCTCGGTAATCCGCCCACGCTCGCCCGCCTCGCGCCTTTCCATCTCTTCGTCCTTCGGAGTGGCTTCGCCGCACGCCATTCGTGGGACGGCGCCTCGCTCGCCTCGCACCCGCTCGACCCAGCCGCAGGTTTCCTCACCACCTCGTCGTGGAACGCGGGCGAGGTCGTCGCCCTGCGCACCCGCGCCTTTGAGCGACTGCAACGCTCCGGCAGCCTCACCTCCGCCGGGCTCGACCGCCTGCACGACGGCCTCGAAACTCCGCATGACCCCGCCTCCGGCATTCTCATGGATCGCCCCGGCCGCCGCACCCTCAGCCAGACTCAAATCCGCCTCGGCCGCGAAGCACTCACCCTCGACTACCGCGAGCGCGATCCCGCCGGCCCGGGATTCCTGCCACCACGCCAGCCGATCCGTCTCCCCGTTCAACTCTCTGGCCGCACCCCTCCGTCACCATGGCCAAGCCCCGTCTAATCGACACCTCGCACTGGATCCAGCTACCCGGATTCGCGCTCGTCCAGCCCGCCCTTGAGCGCATCACCGGCATTGATGGGATCAACGAAATTTACCGCCGCGTCCGACGCGATGGTATGGGTCCCGCCGAATTCTGCGCGGGTGCCCTGGCCGATCTCCGCCTTCAGGTCGCTTTCGAGTGCCGCGAGACACCCCCTCCGGGCACTCCGGCCATCATTCTCGCCAACCACCCCACCGGCATGATCGAGTCCTTGATGCTCATCCTCCTGCTCGACTCGTTGCGCCCCGGCGCTTGGCGGCTCCTCTCGAACCGCTTCGTCGCCTCCACCCCCGAGTTCGGCAGCCACGCTATTCCGCTCGATCCTTTCGGCGTGGATCCCGACCCGCACCTCAACCTCCGCGGACTTGGCACTGCCGTCCGCTGGCTTAAAGGCGGCGGCTGCCTGGGCGCGTTTCCCGCCGGCCGCGTCGCCCCGCGCAACGGCTCCGGCGGCCTCCCTCGCGACGCCCCCTGGACCCCGCACCTCGTGCGCCTCGCCCGGCTCAGCGGTGCCCGCATATTCCTCGCCTCGATCCCCCTCGCCAGCGGTGCGCTGCTGCGTGCGCTTCCCCCCTCGCTGCCGAAACTACGCGCTCTTTTCCTCGCCCGGGAAACCCTCCGCCACCGCAGCGAAACCCGCACCCTCGTCCGCCTGACCGAAGCGCCCGACCTTTCCCATCTCCCCGCCGCTGAGGCGACCCTGAAACTCCACGCCCTCTGCCATGAAAACCTCTGATCCACCGCCACCCGTCCGCCCGCCGCTGCCCGCCGCCGATCTCGCCCGCGACCTCGCCACCCTCGCAAGCGAAGGCGACCGCATCCTGCTCTCCCGTGGTCCGTATCAAATCTTCGCCTTCCGTCGTCCGGAAGCTCCCGCCCTTTTTCACGAACTCGCCCGCCAGCGCGAGATCACCTTCCGCGCCGCCGGCCAGGGCAGCGGCACGGACTTCGACGAAACCCCGGAGGACGCCCGCTACACCCAGCTCGTCCTCTGGGATCGCGCCGCCAGCCGCCTCGCCGGTGCCTACCGCATCGGCTTCACCGCCGAAGTTCTTCCCGTAGGCGGCATTGGTGGCCTCTACCTCAGCCACATGTTCGACTTCGATCCCGCGTTTTTCGAAAATACCGGACCCGCCCTTGAACTCAGCCGCTCCTTCGTCAGCATCGATTACCAAGGCGACCGCCTCGCGCTCGCCATTCTCTGGCAGGGCCTCGGTCAGTTCATCCGCCGCTCGCCCGGCGTCCGCAGCCTCTTCGGCTCCGTCACCATCTCCGCCTCGTACGCCCCCGCCGCGCGCGACCTTCTGGTCACCTGGCTCGCCCGGCACCGCCTCCGTCCCGGGCCACCCCTCGTCCGTGCCCGCGTCCCTTACCCGCTGTCCGCTGCGCTGACCGCTGAAATCGACGCGATCCCGGCCATCGACTCCCTGCGCGATCGCATCACAGACCCCGTTGGCGAACCGCTGCCCATCCCGCCGCTCATCCGCCACTACCTCCCCCTCGGTGCCACCTTTCACGCCTTCCACCGCGAGGCCGGCTTTGGCGACGCCATCTACTGCCTCCTCGATGTGCGCCTCGACCGCCTCCCGCTCACCCATCGCAAACGCTTCCTCGGCACCTCCTGACCCCGCGCCACAGAACCTTCGCGATTAACCGGAGACCCACTTTAAAAAGAACGCTCCCGGCGGTGGACTCCCGATCAAATATACCAACCACAATTGCAACCTCAACAAACAGTGGGCAAAGCTCTCCAAAAACACCTGATTATTTTCACCCGCCTGCCCTGCCCCGGGCGGAACAAGACCCGGCTCATCCCCGCACTCGGCGCAGAAGGCGCGGCGAAGTTCCATGATCGCCTTGCAAGGCACACCTTTGGCCTCGCATCCGCGTTCTGTCGGAAGGATGCGGAATTGAAATTGATCGTTAGACTTGATGGCGGCACACCCGAAGAAGGCCGTGACTGGCTGGGCGAATGCGACATCCGCGAGCAAGGCGGTGGCGATCTGGGAGAGCGCCTGGACCGGGCAGTGAATGAATCGTTTCTGGAAGGCGCACAACAGGTCGTGATCATCGGCACGGACTGCCCGGAACTGGACGAACGGATTCTAGAAGATGCCTTTGAAGCGTTGCAGACGCATCCCGTGGTCTTCGGTCCGGCATGCGATGGCGGCTACTATCTGATAGGTCTGTCGGCCCCCTGCCCTGCTGTTTTTCAATCCATCGCTTGGGGTGGTCCCGAGGTGCTGCGCCAGTCACTTGCCGCCTCGCCGGGTGCTCATCTCTTGGAAACGCTACCCGATGTTGATCTCCCGGAAGATCTACCGGCGGCGATGAATGTGCTCGGGCATGACCTTGAACCCTCAAGCACAGAACAATTTTTCAGATCACCAAATTACCAGTTTCCAAAACCATAGGGACCCATCTCCAAGGGCAGAGGTCCTGGGATCCCGGAGAACAGATCCGGTTTTTCCCGTCGGTGATGGTGTGAGCGGGGAAGACGTCCATCGCTTGACGGGGTGGAGTCACAAGCCACTGCGGATTTCCCCTTGTTGTTGCTTGACCCGTGCTTGCAGGCCATCCAGTGTGCCGCCCCGCCGCATACCCCGATGGCCTGCGGCGCAATCTAACCGAACATAACCTACTGCTCCGCCATGGCCGCGAAGATCTATACCACCAAGGACGCCCCGATCGCCCTACTGAAAAAGAAAACCCTCGCCGTGATCGGCTTTGGCTCACAAGGCCATGCCCACGCACTCAACCTCAAGGACAGTGGCCTCAAGGTCATCATCGGCCTCTACCCGAAGTCCAAGTCCCGCGAGGTTGCCAAGAAACTCGGCTTCGAGGTCATGGACACCGCTGCGGCCGTCAAGGCTGCCGACGTGATCTTCGTCGCCACACCGGACACCGTAATTCCTTCGGTTTATAACAAGGACATAGCCCCTTACCTCACCAAGGGTAAAACGCTGCTCTTTTCGCATGGTTTCGCAGTGCATTTCAAAACCATCACGCCTCCTACCGATGTGGATGTCATCCTCGTCGCTCCGAAGGGCCCGGGCCATACCGTGCGGTCACAGTTCGTGGCAGGCAAAGGGGTTCCCGGTCTGATCGCCGTGCACCAGGACATTTCTGGCAAGGCCAAACAAACCGCTCTCGCGTGGGCGGGCGGCGTCGGCTGCGCCCGTGCCGGAGTCTTTGAAACAAACTTCCGCGAAGAAACCGTAACCGATCTCTTCGGCGAACAGGTCGTCCTCTGCGGCGGGGCCACCGCTCTGGTAAAAGCTGGATTTGAAGTGCTCGTAGAAGCCGGTTTCCAACCGGAGATGGCCTACTTCGAGTGCCTTCACGAGCTCAAGCTCATTGTCGATCTCATGAACGAGCAAGGCATCGCCGGCATGCGTTTCTCCATCTCCGAGACTGCCGAATATGGCGACGTTACTGTCGGACCAAAGATCATTGATGCCTCCGTTAAAAAGCGGATGGTTGCCCAGCTCAAAGTCATCGAGAGCGGTAAATTCGCCAAAGAGTGGACCGCTGAATATGCCGGTGGAAACAAAAACTTCAACGCCATCCGCAAAGCCGAAGCGCAGCACCCGATTGAAAAGGTCGGTGAAAAACTGCGTTCCACCATGAGCTGGATCAAGCAGTCCAAGATCAAGAAAGGCGCCAGCCAAGCGAGCTTCACTTCTTCATCGAAGTAAGTTTCCAAATTACTTCGTTCAAACGTCCGTCTGTCCGAAATTGGCAGCCGGGCGTTTTTATTTGGAAACCTTGGAGTGCGGTTAGGATCACCGCTTTGAGGGTCAGGGTGATTTGGTAGCGAGCCCTACCCAGCGCGTCCACGCCGAATCGTTGCGCCTGGCGCCCGACCCTGTGCCTGCGCGTGCGCCACTCCCGGCTGACTGCAAGGCCTTGTGGATGAAATAATTCAACTCGCCCATTTTTCCGGCCCTTGTTTTAATCATCTCCAATGATTCATTCATCCATTGGCGCATCTCTCTAAACTCGATTCACCCATTCCCTTGCCTCCTCAAGTCCTCATCATCGGTGCCGGCCTCTCCGGTCTTGCTTGCGCCCTCAAGCTCCAGGCGGCGGAAATTTCCTTTCTCTTACTGGAAGCATCCGATGCCCCCGGAGGCCGCGTCCGGACGGATGTAATCGACGGATTTCTCCTTGATCGCGGCTTCCAGGTCTATCTCGATGCATACCCTGAGGCGGGAAAAATCCTCGATCTGCCCGCCTTGGATCTGCGCCCGTTTTCCCCCGGCGCCCTCGTCTTCCACCGGGGGAAAATGCACCGGGTCATGGACGTTTTCCGCCGCCCCGGCTCGCTAATTCCAAGCGCCCTTGCACCGATCGGCACCTTTTCCGATAAGCTCCGCGTCGCCCTTCTCAAGTGGCGCACCTACCGCTCATCGCTTGCTCAAATTGCCACCCGCCCCGACTGCGCCACCTTGGAATATCTGCGCGACTTCGGCTTCTCGGACGCCATGATCGATGTTTTCTTCCGCTCCTTTTACGGCGGTATCTTCCTTGAGCGCGATCTGAGAACCTCAAGCCGGATGTTCGAGTTCACCTTTAAAATGTTCTCCGCCGGAAGCGCCACTCTGCCCGCCCGCGGCATGGGGGAAATCACCCGCCAGCTCGCCGCCCGGCTGCCTGCAAGCTGCCTACGCCCTTACTCACCTGTCGTCTCCCTCAGCCCGGGATGCGCCACCCTCGCCTCTGGCGAAATCATCACCGCAGCCCACATCGTCGTTGCTACGGATGCCGCCACCTCCGCCAGGCTGCTCCCCGGATCTTTCCCCAGCCCTGTGGCATGGCGCTCTGTCACCAATCTATACTACACATCCCGAAAATCCCCGATCAACGAACCCATCATCGCCCTCAACGGCAGCGGTGTGGGTCTCGTCAACAACGTCTGCGTGCTCTCCGATGTGTCCCGCGCCTACGCCCCACCCGGGCAACACCTCATCTCTGTTTCCGTCCTCGGTCTGAATGACCTCACCGATCTTCCTGCGGTCGTCATCAAAGAACTCGCCGCCTGGTTCGGCCCCGAAGTGCGCGAATGGCGGCACCTGCGCACCGATCGCATTGAGCACGCATTACCCGAGCAGCTCCCGGGCGGCGTAAAATTCCCATCGCTCATGCCCGGAGTGCATCTCTGCGGGGATTACCAAACCAGCGCCTCCATCGAAGGTGCCATCACCTCCGGCCACGGCACGGCGGAGTCCTTGCTCCTCCATTTTAAAAAAACCGCCTGATGTTTCCGCCCGATTTCCTTTGGAAATTCCATCTCGTGGTTGCTGCCCTGATGACCGGCATCATCTGGCAGGTGCAGCTCCTCACCTATCCGAGAGCATGAGGTCGGTCCATGCATAGTCCGGCAAGGAATGCCTGAAACGCGTGGGCGTTTGCGCACCCAAGAGGTTAAAAACTCAGCGGAAGTCGCCCGCGAACAATAAAGTGCAATGACAGCCAAAGCGCACTGGCTTCTAGGTGAGGGAGTCCATCAACCGCGGGAAACCCACGCTTCTTGATTCACCAAGGCAGCGGGAACGCGCGGTTGAAGGCGAAGACGCGCTCGCGGATGGCGTGGAGTTTCCCGGTGTTGGTGTGATCCGAGAGGGCTTCGTGGATGAAATCCGCGACTTGCTCGACGTCCTTTTCCTTGAGGCCACGGGTGGTGACGGCGGGCGTGCCGATGCGGATGCCGCTGGGCTTCATCGGGCTGCCGGTATCGAAAGGAATGCCGTTTTTGTTGACGGTGATGCCGGCTTCATCAAGGGCGTGGGAGGCGTCGGTGCCGTTGAGGTTTTTGTTGCGGAGATCCACCAGCATGACGTGGTTGTCCGTGCCACCGGAGCAGATGCGGAAGCCGTGGTGAGTGAGGCGGGCGGAAATGGCTTGGGCGTTTTTAACGACCTGCGCGGAGTATTCCTTGAATTCCGGCTTGAGCGCCTAGCCGAAGCAGATGGCCTTGGCAGCGATCACGTGCATGAGCGGGCCGCCTTGGATACCGGGGAAAACCTGGGCATCGATTTTTTTCGCGAACTCTTCTTTGCACAAAATAATCCCACCGCGCGGACCACGCAGGGATTTGTGGGTGGTGGAGGTGACGAAATCCGCATGCGGAAACGGGCTGGGGTGGACACCTGCTGCAACGAGTCCTGCGATATGCGCCATATCGACAAAGAGGTAGGAACCAACTTCCTTGGCAAGCTTGCCCATGCGCTCGAAATCGATGACGCGGGAGTAGGCGGAGGCACCCACGGTGATGAGCACCGGCTTGAGTTCGCGGGCGGTTTTTTCCAACTCATCGTAGTTGATGCGCTCATCGTCCGGGGAGACGCCGTAGTGAGTGACATCATAGAAGCGACCGGAAAAATTCGCCTTGTGGCCGTGGGTGAGGTGGCCGCCGTGGGCGAGGTCCATGGTGAAGATTTTATCGCCAAGCTTGAGCACGGAGAAATAAACGGCGGTGTTTGCCTGCGAGCCGGAGTGCGGCTGGACGTTGGCATGCTCGGCTCCGAAGAGTTCCTTGGCGCGATCAATCGCGAGCTGCTCCACGACATCGACGTTTTCACACCCGCCATACCAACGGCGGCCGGGGTAGCCCTCGGCGTATTTGTTGGTGAGAACCGAGCCTTGCGCTTCCATGACGGCGGGCGATGCGAAATTTTCCGAGGCGATGAGCTCGATGTTGTTGCGCTGGCGGTGCTCCTCGGCGGTGATGGCGGCATAGATCGCAGGATCTGTCTCGGAGATGCGGCTGCCGGAGGATTTGCAAACGCGCCCTTCGTGGCGGCCCCCGGTGAAAGCGGTTGTTAGAAATGTATCCACCATGGCCAGGGCGGTGGCATCGTCGGTGTATTTCCCAGCAAGGCAAAGAACGTTCGCGTCATTGTGGCTGCGGATGATCGATGCCTCCTCGACACTGCGCACATTGCCCGCGCGGACGTGGCGGTGGCGGTTTGCGGCGATGCACATGCCGACACCGGAGGTGCAGGCGAGGATGCCGTAGTCGTAGGTACCGTCCGCCACATTGCGGGCGACGAGATTTGCGTAATCCGAGTAATCCACGGAATCATGAGTCTGGGTGCCGAAGTCATTGACCTCGTGGCCGATGGCCTTGAGGTGCGCGACAACGGCGTTCTTGAGATCGACGGCACCGTGATCGGCGCCGATGGCAATGCGGAAGGTGGGGTGACTCATGGTGAATGCCGGATTGAAAGTCGGGAAACCAATTTTGCAAACCGCAAATTTCACATTTCGGACAAGGATGAACCCGGCGGAACATCCCCATTAGAGGTCTGCGGGTTTAAGGCGGCTAAATTTAGAAAACCTGTAAATGACTCCGCTCTGTGTCAATTTTGCCACTCAAGCTTTTATTTATTGACCCCAATGAGCCGATTCCTTACACCTTCCTCCATTATTTGCGACTTTAAGGTATTACCTGATCGGTTGCAAATGTCTGGCCTGACACAAAATTTCAAAATCCATCATCATGAAAAACCCCCTCGAATTCCCGCGTCCTGCCCATCAAGTGTCACAAGCTCTGCTTTTTGCCTTAGTTGCGCAATTTCTCCTCCCATCAGCCGTTGCCCAGGACAGCTCACCCATGCTGCAGTTCTCAACCGGCCTGGTCGGCCAACAAGTCCGCTTGAGCTGGGCGGCAGAGCCGGGAGCCCGCTACCGGATCGAGAAATCCAGCGATCTTTCCCTCGGCGGCTGGGCGCAGGTATCCCTCGTGGAGGCCACCACCGCCCAAGGAATGTGGGTGGACCCGGAGAAAACCACGGTGAAGTCGTTTTACAGGATTACCAAACCACAGCCGGAAGTTTTCTCGCTGGAGCCGCCGGTGGTCTCGAATGCCGGTGGGGAAATTCTCGTTCGCGGTCAATTGCTGCCACCGGGATCGTCCTTGGTGTTGGATTTCGCCGGGCAATCGCTTTCCTTCCCGTTGGTAGCGGTGGTGGGACAGCCGGGCGTGTGGCGGGCTTCGATTTCTGGCGGCGGCCTCGCTGGCATCGCGGCCGCGCGGATCGTGGATTCCAACGGCGTGACGATCGCCCCGGTGAACCAGACCATCCAAGTGACGCAAAACGGCCTCGCGCTGGATGGCCCGCCTTCGCTGCCACCGGGTGCTCCGACGGCGACGGATGCGTTTAAAAAGATTCCAGGCATCGGGGTCGTCATCAAAAAAAATCCGGGAAGCTCAGCCGAGCGGACGATTGCTGTAGGTGGTTCGCCCCATGGCAGCGGCCTTCAGCAGGAGAGGAAATACAATTTTTTTGAGGGATGGCCGTCAGTCACAACCGCATCCGACCATGCCATTAACACTAAAGGCATGGGACAAAACGACCGCC
>Ga0105048_10017746_pt1 | contig 10973 bp, 9 predicted proteins | sample MAT05_FD_78382 | JGI IMG/M metagenome (GOLD analysis project Ga0105048, IMG submission 78382) | Freshwater microbial communities from Lake Fryxell liftoff mats and glacier meltwater in Antarctica - MAT-05 | ecosystem: Environmental > Aquatic > Freshwater > Ice > Liftoff microbial mat | place...
AGATCGATCTTCATTTGATCAATTTCTTGCATACCGTGCTGACGGCAGGCCGTGTTTCGCACGCGGCCGTCTGTTCGGGCATACACCAGTCGGCGGTGAGCGGGTCGCTCAAACGGCTGCCTGATTTTGCCCACGACCCCTTGTTGGTGCGTGTGCGGGTGGCGCATTTCAGCCTGTTATCCGCGATGGAGGCATCAAGCCTGCTGGTGCTGACCATGGCGCGCGCCTATTCCCACAACAAGCGCCCGCGGGTGCAATAACGATTGACAAGCCAGGATGACAACAACAACAACAACGACAGCGCGATTGCAACTGACAGGCATCACCAAGCGCTATCCGTCCGTGGTGGCCAACAGCGAGGTTTCATTGACGGTGATGCCGGGCGAAACCCATGCGGTATTGGGTGAAAACGGCGCCGGCAAGTCCACACTGATGAAGATCATCTACGGTTCGGTCAAGCCCGATGCGGGCAGTGTGGCGTTCAACGGCCAGCCGGTGCATATCCGCAATCCGCAGGAAGCCCGCGCCATGGGCATCAGCATGGTGTTCCAGCATTTCAGCCTGTTCGACACCATTACCGTGGCTGAAAACGTCTGGCTGGGTCTGGCCAGCACCCTGTCACTGGTCGAGGTCACCCGCAGCATCGTCGCCAAGGCGCAGGAATATGGTCTGGACATCGACCCGGCGCGGCCGGTGCACACGCTCAGCGTTGGCGAGATGCAGCGGGTCGAGATCATCCGGGCCTTGCTGACCAACCCCAAGCTGCTGATCCTGGACGAGCCGACCTCGGTGCTGACGCCGCAGGCGGTCGACAAGCTGTTCGTCGTGCTCAAGAAGCTCGCCTCCGAGGGATGCAGCATCCTGTACATCAGCCACAAGCTGCATGAAATCCGCGAGTTGTGCACCGCCTGCACCGTGCTGCGCGGCGGCAAGGTCACCGGGGTGTGCAATCCGGCCGAGGAGTCCAACGCGTCCCTGTCGCGGCTGATGATCGGCGCCGAGCCTCCCCAGTTGACGCACCGCGACCAGAAGCCCGGCGCGCCAGTGCTGCAGGTGTCTGGCCTGAGCCTGGCGCGCGAGGACCAGTTCGGCGTCGACCTGGACCAGGTTGCGCTGCAGGTCTGCGCCGGCGAGGTGGTCGGCATCGCCGGCGTGTCGGGCAACGGCCAGCGCGAATTGCTGTATGCCTTGTCCGGCGAGGACTGCCGCGCGCGCGCCGGCAGTATCTGCATGGGCGATACCGACATGTCTGCCCTGCATCCGGGCGCGCGGCGCAAGCTGGGCCTGCATTTCGTGCCCGAGGAGCGGCTCGGGCGCGGCGCCGTGCCCACGCTGGGGCTGGCGCACAACCTGCTGCTGACCCGCAACGAGGCCTTGTCGGGGCCGATCCACTGGATCCACCTGGGTCGACTGCGCGAGCAGACCGCCGATATCATCCGCCGCTTCAATGTGAAGTCGGGAGGGCCGGATTCCGCAGCCCGGTCCTTGTCGGGCGGCAATCTGCAGAAGTTCATCGTCGGGCGCGAGATCGACGCCAAACCCCGGCTGCTGATCGTCTCGCAACCGACCTGGGGCGTGGACGTGGGAGCCGCGGCGCAGATCCGCGGCGAGATCCTGGCGTTGCGTGACCAGGGTTGCGCGGTGCTGGTGGTGAGCGAGGAACTCGACGAGTTGTTCGAACTCAGCGACCGGTTGCATGTGATCGCCAAGGGGCGGCTGTCGCCGTCGGTGCCGATCGCGCAGGCCACGATCGAGCAGATCGGCGAGTGGATGAGCGGATTGTGGGAGGCCGAGCATGCTCAAGCTTGAGGCGCGTCCCCAGCCCTCGGCGCTCTGGAGCTACGGCTCACCGATCCTGGCGCTGCTGCTGACGGTGGTGATCGGTGTCAGCATGTTCGTGGCACTGGGCAAGGATCCGCTGCGCGGCCTGGAGATGTTCTTCTGGCTGCCGATCAGCAGTCCCTACCAGGTCGGCGAATTGCTGGTCAAGGCCACGCCGCTGCTGATCATCGCGCTGGGCCTGGCGATCTGCTTTCGCTCCAATGTCTGGAATATCGGTGCCGAGGGGCAGTACATCATCGGTGCGATCTTTGCCGGCGGTGTCGCGTTGTTGGCCGACAAGAGCACGGGCGCCTGGATTCTGGTGCCGGTGCTGCTGGCCGGTGTGGTCGGCGGCATGGTGTGGGCGGCCATTACCGCGCTGCTGCGTGACCGCTTCAACGCCAACGAGATCCTGGTCAGCCTGATGCTGGTCTACGTGGCGGTGCAGTTGCTCAGCTACATGGTTGGCGGGCCGTGGAAGGACCCGCAAGGCTTCAACTTTCCGCAGACCAAGACGTTCGAGGCGGTCACGCGTATTCCGCGCCTGTTCGACGGTTCGAGGGTGAGTATCGGCGTGCTGTTCGCGCTGGCCGGCGTGCTGGCGATGTGGGTTTTCCTGTTCCGCACCCGGGCCGGTTTTGCACAGCAGGTCGGTGGCCTGGCTCCGGCTGCCGCGCGGTATGCGGGGTATTCGTCGCGCCGGGCCTTGTGGACCGCGCTGCTGATTTCCGGCGGCGCCGCCGGCCTGGCCGGCGCGCTCGAAGTGGCCGGGCCGATCGGGCAGCTGACGACCTATCTGCCGGCTGGTTACGGGTTCGCCGCCATCATCGTGGCTTATGTCGGGCGCCTGCATCCGGTGGGCATGGTGTTCTCGGCGATCCTGATGAGCATGTTCTACATTGGCGGCGAGATGGCGCAATCGCGCCTGGGCCTGACCAAGTCACTGACTGGCGTGTTCCAGGGTCTGCTGCTGTTCTGCCTGCTCGCCTGCGACACACTGGTCAACTACCGGCTTCGGCTGGGCCGCCCCGGGAGGACATGATGGATTCCTATGCCTTGCTGGTCGCAGCCACGCTCAACGCCGGTACCGTGCTGGCGCTGGCCTCGCTGGGCCTGCTGATCAACGAGAAGGTCGGCATCGTCAACCTGGGCGCCGAGGGCATGATGCTCTGTGCCGCCATCGCCGGCTTTGCCACCGTCGTGCATACCGGTAGCGACGGTCTGGGCTTTGTCGCCGGCGTTGCCGCCGGGGCGGTTCTGGGCGCCTTGTTCGGCCTGCTGGTGATCTGGCTCAACACCAACCAGTATGCGACCGGCCTTGCGCTGACCCTGTTCGGTGGCGGTTTTTCCGCGTTTGTCGGCACCGGTTATGTGCAGGCCCGCATGCCGGAGCGTCCGTCGTTCGCGATACCGTGGCTCGGCGACATTCCAGTGCTGGGGCCCGCGCTGTTCCGCCAGCATCCGCTGGTTTACCTGACGGTTTTGTTCGCGCTCGGCCTGATCTGGTTCATGTACCGCACCCGCGCCGGGCTGGTGATGCGCAGTGTCGGTGAGAGCCCGGAGTCGGCGCATGCGCTCGGATACCCGGTGCGTCGCATCCGGCTGCTGGCGGTGGTGGTCGGTGGCGCATTGTGCGGCCTGGCTGGCGCTTACCTGTCCATCATCTATACCCCGTTGTGGGTCGAGGGCATGGTCGCCGGCAAGGGCTGGATTGCGCTGGCACTGACCACCTTCGCCACCTGGAGACCGGCTCGGGTGTTGCTCGGAGCCTACCTGTTCGGCGGCGTGACGATGCTGCAGTTTCACCTGCAAGGCATCGGCGTGCAGGTGCCCAGCCAGTTCCTGACCATGATGCCCTACCTGGCCACCATCGTTGTGCTGGCGCTCATATCCCGCAACCCGCAATGGATTCGCATCAACATGCCGGCGTCCATCGGCAAGCCGTTTTATCCCGGCTCATAATCGAGCGTTTTGCTGACCTCACCTTTTTTTTTCAAGGACAAACATGACAGACCTGAACAAACGATCCCTCATCCGGGCTGCGGCTCTGACAGCCGTCGCGGCGGCCGTGCTGGTGGGCTGCGGCAAGAAGGAGGAGCCGGCTCCGGCTCCGGTCGCTGCGGCGCCAGCGCCGGCAGCCGCGCCGGAGCCAGTCAAGCCCGAGCCGCTGAAGATCGCGTTCGCCTATGTCGGTCCCGTGGGCGACGGCGGCTGGACCTTCGCGCACGACCAGGCTCGCAAGGCACTCGAGAAGGAGTTCGGCGACAAGATCGTGACCTCGTTCGTCGAGAACGTGCCCGAGTCGGCCGATGCCGAACGCGTGCTGCGCGATATGGCCGGCCAGGGCAACAAGCTGATCTTCGGCACCACCTTCGGCTACATGGAGCCGATGCTCAAGGTCTCGGCCGACTTCAAGGATGCCAAGTTCGAGCATGCCACCGGCTACAAGCAGGCCGAAAACATGCGGACTTACGACAGCCGCACCTACGAGGGCGCCTACATGGCTGGTGTCATCGCCGGCAAGATGACCAAGACCAACACGCTGGGTGTGGTTGCGTCGATCCCGATACCCGAGGTGATCCGCAACATCAACAGCTTCACGCTGGGCGCACAGTCGAGCAACCCGAAGATCAAGACCAAGGTGGTCTGGGTCAACGAATGGTTCAACCCGCCCAAGGAGACCGAGGCGGCGACTTCGCTGATCAACGGCGGCGCCGATGTGTTGTTCCAGAACACCGATTCGGCCGCCGTGCTCAAGACCGCGCAGGACAAGGGCAAGCGCGCATTCGGCTGGGATTCCGACATGACCGCCTATGGTCCGAAGGCCCACCTGGGTTCGGCCATCATCAACTGGGCACCCTACTACATCAAGACCACCAAGGAAGCACTGGACGGCAGCTGGAAAGGCGGCGGCGGCGTCTGGTGGGGACACAAGGAGGGCGCCATCGACATGGTGTCGATCGCCGAGGACATTCCAGCCGAAACCAAGACCCGGATCGACGAGATCAAGAAGGGTCTGAAGGACGGCACCTACGCCATCTGGAAAGGTCCGATCATGGGACAGGACGGCAAGGAGATCCTGGCCAAGGACGCCGTGGCCGACGATAAGTTCCTGGGCGGCGTGAACTTCTACGTCAAGGGCGTGGAAGGCAAGGTGCCCGGCAGCAAGTAAGCAGTCCGGTAGCCCCGCGCGTCGATGCGGGGTTGTATCTGCAAGGGCTGCCCGCTGGCAGCCCTTGCTATTTGAAGAGAAAGGATGCCATCGTGAACGTCAGACCCGTCGCACCGGACCGCCTGCCGGATTTGCTGCGCGCCATGCCCAAGGCCGAGTTGCACATGCATATCGAGGGCTCACTGGAGCCGGAGCTGATCTTCCAACTGGCGCAGCGCAACCAGGTGCCGCTGCAGTACCCGGATGTGGAGGCCTTGCGCCGGGCCTATGTATTCAACAACCTGCAGGACTTCCTGGACATCTACCACACCGGCACCACCGTGTTGCGGTCCGAGCAGGACTTCTACGACATGGCGCATGCCTACCTGGCGCGCGCCCATGCCGACAACGTGCTGCACACCGAGATTTTCTTCGATACGCAAACCCATACCGGGCATGGCGTGGATGCGCAAGCGGTCGTCAACGGCCTGCACCGCGCGTGCGTGGATGCAGCCGCCGAGTTCGGCATCAGCGCGTCGCTGATCATGTGTTTCCTGCGCCACCTGAGCGAGGCCGAGGCCTTCGAGGCGCTGGAGCAGGCCCTGCCGCTGCGCGACAAGATACTCGGCATCGGGCTGGCGTCCAGTGAGCTGGGCCATCCTCCCGAAAAGTTCGCCCGGGTCTTCGCTCGCTGCCGCGAACTGGGGTTCCGTCTTGTGGCCCACGCCGGCGAGGAGGCGCCGGCGGCCTACATCTGGAGCGCGCTGGACGCGCTCGGGGTCGAACGGATCGACCATGGCGTGCAGGCCATCCACGACCAGGCCTTGATGCAGCGCCTGATCCGGCAGCAGATTGCACTCACGGTATGCCCCTTGTCCAATCTCAAGCTGCGCGTGGTTTCGTCGCTGGCCGAACATCACATCGGCCGCATGCTGGAGGCTGGCATCGTAGCCACGATCAATTCGGACGACCCGGCCTATTTCGGTGGCTACATCAACGAGAACTTCACCCAGACCTTTGCGGCGCTGGGCCTGTCGGGCCAGCAGGCCTGGCAACTCGCGGCGAACAGTTTCAATGCCAGTTTTGCCGATGTGGACCGCAAGCGCCAGTACCTGGACCGGCTCAATGGCTGCTTCGAGACCTTTCGGTAGTCCGCCCGTGCGGATGCTTCCCGGGCGGCATCCGCGACGCTGGCGGGCAAGCGCGCCCGGGTAAACTGCCCGGCGGCTCGTCGCTCCGGCGGGCTTTCGTGTTTCCGGAGCCATGTAGAGGACCACCATGTTTAAAAACCTCGTTGCCGCGCTCGCGGCTGCCTGTTGTTTTCTTTTGCCCGCTTCTTTCTCCGCGTGGGCGCAGTCCCTGCCGCTCAAGGTCGGATTCGTCTATGTCGCGCCGCTGACCGGCGCCGGCTGGGTGCACCAGCACGACCAGGGCCGCAAGGCCATGCTGGCTGCGCTCAATCCGCCCGGTGCGCCGGATCGGGTGACGTCGACCTATGTCGAGAACGTGGCCGAGGGGCCGGACGCCGAGCGCGTGATCCGCGACCTGGCGCGCCAGGGCCACCAGCTGATCTTCACACCCAGCTTCGGCTACATGGAGCCCACGCTGGCGGTGGCGCGGGAGTTCCCCGATGTCCGTTTCGAGTCGATCACCGGCTACAAGACGGCGCCGAACGTGGCGACGGCGAATGCGCGTTACTACGAAGGGCGCTACCTGGCGGGCGTCGCGGCGGGGCGCATGACGAAAACCCATGTGGCCGGTTACGTCGCCGGGTTCCCGATTCCGGAGGTGTTGCAGGGCATCAACGCGTTCACCCTGGGCATGCAATCGGTCAACCCGAAGGCCCAGGTCAAGTTGGTCTGGCTACAGGCCTGGTTCGACCCGGCGCGCGAGCGCGATGCGGCGATGGCGTTGATGGACCAGGGCGCGGACGTGATGTCGTTTCACACCGGCTCCAACGCCGTGATGGTGGCGGCGCAGGAGCGCGGCAAGATGGCGGTGGCCTACCACTCGGATATGCGCGCCGTCGCGCCGCAGGCCCAGATCATGGCCGTGACCCATGAGTGGGGCGCCTACTACACCCGCCGCGCTCAGGCGGTGCTGAACGGCAGCTGGACCACAGGCAATGTCTGGGGCGGTATCCGCGAGGGCATGGTGCGGGTCGGCGATTTCGGACCGGCGGTGGGCGTCGCAGTGCGTGAGGAAGTGCTGGCCCGGCAAAACGACGTTGCCACTGGTCGCTTGCATCCGTTCCTGGCGCGCCAGGCGGTGCACGACAACACCGGGCGGATGGTGATTGCAGCCGGCCAGACACTGACCGACGCGCAGATCCTGGCCATGGATTGGCTGGTGCAGGGCGTCACCGCGGCGCCGCTACGGCGTTGACCACCGGCCATGGAACCGTGTCAAGGTGTTCCTGCCGATGTCATCTGAAGCTGGTCATGCTTGTTCGGTAAGCTCCAGCCCTATGAAAGCTTATCGCGCTTCGATCCTGCGTTTTGACGCGCAGCAGCATGCCGTGTTCGACAAGGACGGCCTGCTGGTCGTGGGTTTTGTCGATGGCGCGGTGTCCGAGCGGGTACTGGCGGTCGGTCCTCATGATGCGCTGGCGCCGCAGTTTCCCGGCCTGCTGGCGCAGGACCTGCGCGGGCGCATCATCGCGCCGGGTTTCATCGACCTGCACGTGCACTACCCGCAAATCGATGTCATCGGTTCACCGGCCGAGGGCCTGTTGCCATGGCTGGAGAACTACACCTTCCCGCAGGAGAGCCGGTTTATCGATCCGGCGCATGCGGCGCAGGTGGCCGGCTTCTTCATGACCGAACTGCTGCGCAACGGGGTCACGACCGCGCTGACCTTTGCCACCTCGCATCCAGCCTCGGTCGATGCATTCCTCACCGAGGCGCGCCGGCGTCACATGCGCATGATCGCTGGCAAAGTGTTGCAGGACCGCCATTCGCCCGATGGCGTGCGCGACCGGACCGAGCAAAGCCTGGTCGACACCGAGGCGCTGATCCAGCGCTGGCATGGCGTGGACCGGCTCGGATACGCCATCACGCCGCGGTTCGCGCCCAGTTGCAGCGTGGCGCAATTGCGTGGGGCCGGCGAATTGGCGGCGAAGTATCCGGATGTCTGGATCCAGTCGCATGTGGCCGAGAATCGGGACGAGATCGCCTGGGCGCGTGAACTCTTCCCCGATGCGCGCTCTTACCTCGCGGTATACGACGGCTTCGGCCTGTTGCGCCGGCGCGCGATCTATGCGCATTGCATCCACTTCGACGACGCTGACCGCGCGCTGATGCGCGACACTGGCGCAGCGGCCGCGGTGAGCCCGACCAGCAACCTGTTCCTGGGCAGCGGCTTTTTCGACTACGCCGGCGCCGACCGGGTCGGGTTCACCTATGGCCTGGCCAGTGATGTCGGGGGAGGCACCTCGTTGTCACCGTTTCGCACCATGCTGGCGGCATACACCGTAGGACGCGAAGGGCAGACCAAGACCGGCCTGAGCCTGCGGCCGCAGCAGCTGTGGTGGCAGCACACGGCGGGCGCGGCGCGGGCGTTGGGGCTCGAAGGCGTGGTGGGCAATCTGCAACCCGGCTGCGAGGCCGACTTCGTCGTGCTGCAGCCGCGTTGCACTGCCTTGCTGGAGCGGCGCACGGGCGATGCGCGCAACCTGGACGAACTGCTGTTCGCGATGATCGTGCTGGGCGACGACCGACTGGTGGAGCGCACCGTGATCGCTGCCAGCGCCGCGCGATAGCGGCCGCGCCCCGGCCGTAATCGTGCCTGCAGCGGCGGTTACGGCGTGTTCCTACAATCAGCGCTGCGACATGGGCCAGACTTGCGGAACTCCAGCATGACCATCAAGAGCGACAAATGGATCCGCCGCATGGCGGCAACCACCGGCATGATCGAGCCGTTCGAGCCCGGGCAGATCCGCGAGCGCGAGGGCAAGCGGATCATCAGCTACGGGACCAGCAGCTATGGTTACGACATCCGCTGCGCGCCGGAATTCAAGGTGTTCACGAATATTCACAGCACCGTGGTCGATCCGAAGAACTTCGATGAAAAAAGCTTCGTCGACTTCTACGAAGACGTCTGCATCATCCCGCCCAATAGTTTCGCACTGGCGCGCACACTGGAGTATTTCCGCATCCCGCGCAACGTGCTGACGATCTGCCTGGGCAAGAGCACCTACGCGCGCTGCGGCATCATCGTCAACGTGACGCCGTTCGAGCCCGAGTGGGAAGGCTATGTGACGCTGGAGTTTTCCAACACCACGCCGCTACCGGCCAAGATCTACGCCGGCGAGGGATGCGCCCAGGTGTTGTTCTTCGAAAGCGACGAGGCCTGCGAGGTCAGTTACAAGGACCGCGGCGGTAAATACCAGGGCCAGCAAGGCGTCACGTTGCCGCGCGCTTGAAATGGTGGGCCTTCCGGTCGGCCAGTTCGGCAATGTCAGTGTTCGGCGCCGGCGCCGAGCTTGACGTCCTGGTGTGTGGCCAGGGCGCAGGCGATCGCGATGTGCAGCCCGCGCTCCATGTCTTGCAGGCTCATGTTCGGTGTGCCTTGCTCGGGCAGGAACGGCAGGTGGATGAAACCACCGCGCAGGCCCTTGAGGGCGCGGCGCCGTTCCAGCGTGTGCATCAGGCCGTAGAACACATGGTTGCAGACGTAGGTGCCGGCGGTCTGTGATACCTCACCGGCGATGCCGGCCTCCTGCAGGGCCCGCCAGATAGCCTTGATCGGCAGTCCGGTGAAATACGCCGGCGGACCGCCGCTGACGACCGGCTTGTCCACCGGTTGCTGGCCCGCGTTGTCGGCGATGCGGGCATCAGCGATGTTGATCGCGACCCGCTCCAGCGATATGGCCTGACGCCCGCCGGCCTGGCCCAGGCACACCACCAGCGCCGGTTGGTGCTTGTCGATCAGGTCGGTCAGCGCCTCGAGCGAGGTGTCGAACTCGGTTGGCAACTGGGCTGCCACCACGCTATGGCCGTCAATCACTGTCCCGCCCAGCAGTTGCGCGACTTGCCAGCTGACATTGGTATCTGCGCCGCCGAACGGGGTGAATCCGGTCAGCAACACGGTGGCCGAAGGCGCGGGCCGGTTGGACACGGGAGCGAGTCTTCCCTGCTGGGGGCCGATGGGCACTTGTTTGCGTAGCATGCCGCTATTTTCCGCGCTTTTTGTCGGCACGGGACGGCGATTGGCAAGCAGTTGCAAGCTCAGGGGTGAACTGAAAGCATGATCGGCGGGCCGGTCCGGTATCGCACAGGAGGGTCCCCGGGGTGGCGCGGAGGCGACTCAGCGGCGCCGCGGGACGCTGCGTTGTTGCATCTCGACCCGTCCATGGGCCGTCCGACCGCACCGGTTTTCCCGATCGGGGGATAATACCGGTTTGCCCCGTTCAAGGGCACAACCCGCCCAGCCGCCCAAAACAGGCGCTGGTGCACGTTCGCCCACAGGTATAGATGACCGATCTCGCAACCCTCTCGCCCGACACCATTCCCTCCTCAATCGATGCGTTTTCGCAGCTGCAGCTGGCAGAACCGCTGGCGCGCGCCGTGGCCGACATGGGCTACACCTCGATGACGCCGATCCAGGCACAGGCGATACCGAAGGTGTTGCAGGGACACGACGTCATGGGAGCGGCGCAGACCGGGACCGGCAAGACCGCCGCATTCTCGCTGCCCCTGCTCCAGCGCCTGCTGGCACACGAGAACACATCGACGTCGCCAGCGCGCCATCCGGTGCGGGCGTTGGTGCTGTTGCCCACGCGCGAGCTGGCAGATCAGGTGGCCCAGTCGATCAAGGACTATGCCCAGCACACCCGGTTGCGCTGCGCTGTCGTGTTTGGCGGCATGGACATGAAGCCGCAGACGGCCGAGCTCAAGCGCGGCGTTGAGATCCTCGTGGCCACGCCGGGTCGGCTGCTGGACCATATCGAGGCCAAGAACGCGGTGCTCAACCAGGTCGAATACGTGGTGCTCGACGAGGC
>Ga0105048_10017749_pt1 | contig 10972 bp, 8 predicted proteins | sample MAT05_FD_78382 | JGI IMG/M metagenome (GOLD analysis project Ga0105048, IMG submission 78382) | Freshwater microbial communities from Lake Fryxell liftoff mats and glacier meltwater in Antarctica - MAT-05 | ecosystem: Environmental > Aquatic > Freshwater > Ice > Liftoff microbial mat | place...
CGTGCCGCAGCGGCGAATAGACCTGATCTGCCGTGGCGAGTCTGCGGTGACGGCCGATATTGCGCTGCGGCTGGCCCGGCTGCTTGGAACGTCGCCCGAGTTCTGGGTGAACCTGCAAGGGCAATACGACCTGGAGCAGGCTCGGCTTGCAACGGGAGAGCAGATCAATGAGGTAGTCGTACCGCTTGCTGCCTGAGATACCGGCAAGCCCCACGCCTGGCTCTGCATCTGCCATGTGCATGTGGGATGCTCATACTGTCGGGCCATAGCGTTGAAACGCCGTTGCAACATCCGCCGCGCTGGCCTGCTTCTGACAAGTTCCGAAAGTGCAGTGCGACTTAGCCACACAAGAAAAATGCGCAATGCCAAGAACCGACCTGGTCACCGCGTACCGCTCAGAACAGGCCCGATATCTTCCCGTCGTCGTTGGTGTCGATGCGCGTCGACGCCGGCTCCTTGGGTAGTCCCGGCATGATCATGATGTCGCCGCAAATCATCACCACAAACTCGGAGCCCACGGCCAGGCGCACCTCGCGAATGTTTACCAAGTACCCGGACGGTGCGGCGCGTAGCTTGGGGTCGGTCGAAAACGAATACTGCGTCTTGGCAGCACACACCGGGTAATGGCCGTAACCGTCCTGCTGCAGATCGGCGATCTTTGCGCGCACCGCAGAATCCGCCGAAGTATCGGCGGCACCATAGACCTTGGTGGCGATGGCCTTCATCTTGTCCCACAGGCTGCCCTCGTCCTGGTAGACGTAACGCTTGCTGGCGGTGCCGGATTCGGCCAGCTTGACCACCATGTGCGCCAGCTCTTCGGCACCGGCCGAACCGTCCGCCCAGTGCCGCGCCAATACCACCGGAACGCCCAGCCGATCCATGTGGCGGCGCAGCAGGTCAAACTCCTCCTGGGTATCGGACGTGAAGTGGTTGATGGAGACAACACAGGGCAAACCATAGTGGTTGCGGATGTTGTTGACGTGGCGCTCCAGGTTGGCGGTGCATTCAGGTGGTATGCAGGTCAGGTAAGTGTTTCTGTCCGTCCCGAACGCCTGAGCGTTGCGGGAACTACAAGGGACCCGGGACCGCACTCCCGTTTTGTGCCGAAGTCATCCATACGCCTCCGCGGCACGCGGCTTGGCGCCGATGGCGCTTCGCTGTTGCAAGTCGGTCCATCGGGTTGAGCCATATCCCCAAGGCTCGGGGTGCGCCAGGCGGCGCTTCGGCTGACATGGCCCGCGTGGAGCGGGCGGGGCAGATCGCGTTGCACGGTCTGCGGTTTTGGCGCGCGGTGAACCCGTCTGATGTGCCCGATGGCTGACGTTTATCTCCACACCTTTCGGCAGCCGGGTTTCAGGAGATGTGGCCGGCGATGGCGCCCGCGTGAGCGGGCAGGGGCGATGCGGTGACGGGCGTCAACCGGGCTGACACAGCCATTGGGGAATCAAACGGACCGATGCTGCGCCAACTTCTGGTGGATTGCAACATCGGCAGCAGCAATCGTCGCGGCTGCCTCCCAATGCCCGATTGGCACGGCAACTGCATCAGGGGTTGTCAGTAGTGCTGACAGCGGACACCGTATTTGCCGTTCCAGGCGGCTTACCCACCGCCGCGCGAGTCTTGCGTGAGAGGCGCCGATCGCGCGGCGGTGGATAAGCGCTTTCGGCCTTCTTGGCCGAGCCGCCCGAGGGCGCGCTTACCGAGCCGTACGGCTTCGGGGCCGCCGCTGCGGCACTGGGCGTAAATGATCCCCCCAATGGTGGATGCGCTGGAGCGCGCGCATCGAGAAGCTGCACCACCCCCGACTCCCCATGTCCAGCGCGTGCAAACCAACGCCGGCTCAGACCAGCAGGGCGCATTGCGATGGCGCCCCGGTCCAATACGAGTGTCACCGCCCCGAGCAGACTGCGCTGAATTGCCTGGTGCAGCAACGGCCTGGCCCGCGCCGACGGGATGGCGCCGCTGCTGCAGCACAGCGACGCCACCACCGAAGGGTTGGCGCGCAGGCTCGCTGGGTTTGCGTTGAGCCTGATCGCCTCGTCGGTGCTGTTCGCATGGTTGTTCAATGGAAGCCACGGCAGCGTCGTCCCGGTGATGGTGCTGCACACCGCAATCGATGCCTTGTAAACGATCGTGCCAGTCAACTTCACGCCCCGCAAACCCAAGCCTGCCGTGATCAACGCCCTGCCCGGAACATCTCCCACCTTCACGGGCTTCGGTGCAGCCCTGCAAGACCTGCTGCGCCGCAAGTCGCTGGTCCACGTGTTGCCGCTGAGCCAGGCCGCACTGAAGAAGTCCGGTGTGGTTACAACGGTTGCAGACTTTGCCAGCGCCACTTTGCCGTTGTTACAGTTTGGTTGGGATGCAGTGGACAGCCAAAGCCACTACCCATAACACGACGCTGACAGTTGGCGGGGCAGCGAATCGAGGGCATTCGATCCGGCCCGCTCAAGGTAAGGCGATGACCTGCAGACTGTGCCGCATCCCGCGCTCGAACGCCTCGTCTGCCGGGATGCGGGCTGGCGGTTGAGGCAATGCAGCATCCGGCGGAGCCTCTGCCAGCAGGCCCCGCACGACACTCGCCGGCAGCATTGCGGCCTGGCCGACTCGGGTCCGAAACGCCACACCCGCAAGGTGCCCGCTGGCGTCCAGTACCAGGCCGCTTGCGGCATTCCCAGGCATTGGGATGCCCAGCTTGCGCATGCCCGTCGACCCGTCGGCGCCACCAAAGAACCCCTGCTGCAACAGCGGCCAGGCAGGGGTGCCATCGGACTGCGCCGAATAGGCAATGGTAAAGCCCTGGCTGCCAGCGAACGGGTCGCGCGGGGCTAGCGCCAGGTCGACCGACCCCACGGAGACGGCCAGCCGCAGCAGCACGAAACCCTGCGCGGACAAGGCCTGAGGCGTGTCCTGTACCTCGGCCATCGTCGTGCGCCCCAGCCCATTGCGCACCCAGATCTGCCGGCCGGCCTGCACGATCGTCTGCAGGGCCACGGCAGTTTGGCCATCACCGAGCAGGACTGCCGTCCCGAGAACCTGCGCGTCCACCGGTGGCGGTGTCTGGCCCTCGGCCATCGACATCATCGGAGCCATGCGGTGCGGCAGTGCCAGCAGGTCGGGCGCCGGCACCGCCACCCGGGCCTGGAACGCCTGCTGAACGGCCAGCAGCACGGGGTCGGCCGCCGAGCGCTGCAACCCTTCGGACAGGACACGCTGTGCAAACACTTCCTGCCCACCCGCGCGCAACAACCAGGCATACAAGCCGGCGGCGGCTGGCATGTCCTTGTGCGCCCCGGCGGTGTGGGCACTGAAAGTCAAGGCGCGGCGGTAGTCGCCGGACTGCATCCAGGCGCGCACCAAGCCCATCTCGGTGTCGCCGGCATGCAGCATCATCGCTGCGCGCTCGAACCCGATCAGGGCGTAGGCCGGGTTCCCGGCGGCGAGCGCACGCTCCGCCAATTCGAGCAGCGCCAGTCGCTGCGACATGGGCTGCTCGGAGCGCGGGTCGATGATGCGCTGCAGCGGGCCAGGCGCCTGCGCGGACGCCGCCCCCAGCAACAAGGCCGCCCCGAGGGCGGCCAGTGCGGATCGAAGGGTGAAGGTCAAGGCGCAATGCGGGTGATGCGCGGCTTACCCAGCACGGGATTGGTGGGGTCGTACTCCGGGTTCGGCGCCTTGAAATCGACCAGATAGGCGACCAGCGCGTCGATGTCCTGCGCACCGCCCTGGACACTGGTGCCGCCCAGCAGCGTGCTGTAGTTGTCACCACCGGTCGCCATGAAATTGTTGACCGTGACGCGGTAGGTGGCGGTCGGGTTTTGCACGACACCACCCATAACCAATGACAACGCGGGCCCAGTCACGACTGGCGGCACCACCGTCAGATCGGTCGGTGTGAAGCTCACCTCGAGAATGCGGGTATCACAGGCCCCCGCCGAGTTCCAGGTGTAGCTGAAGCCATTGCTGATCTGCATGATGCGCTGCTGCACTTGTCCCCGGCAGCCGACGAACTGCTGTTCCAGCAGGTCCTTGATCTGCTGCGTAGTGAGCGTCATGGTGACCAGACTGTTGCCGAAGGGCTGCACCGTGAACGCGTTGCCGTAAGTCAACGCATAGGGATAAGTCGCGGCGGCAGGCTTCACAAAGCCGGGGTTGCGCACGCCGCCGGGATTCATGAACGCAATGACTGCACCACCCAGATCCGCAGGCTGCGTGGCGGCCAGCTGCGCGTCGGCAATCAGGTCGCCGGCCTGCATCTCACCAGCCAGATTGGCCGTGTTGGTCATGTCCGCGGTAATCGTCGCCAGCTCGGCGTTCGCCAACGGCGAGACTGCGGTCTTGTAGGCCACCACGACATTCCTGACGGCTGGATTGGCATCGATGGCAGCCAGGATGACCGTATCGGTGCGGTCGACCAGCACGTTGCGCGCATTCACGGCAACAATGTCGCGCCGGGCCGGATTGATGGTCACGTCCACCTCGGTCAACAGGCGGCCGAAGGCGCTTGAACTGGTGACCGGCACCAGGCGACCCGTCTTGTTGGGGATGCCGGTGCTGCGCGGGGTGCTCACCGCATTGGCCAGTGAGGTGCCGCGCACATCCACGGTTTGGGCCGAGCAGTTGTAGGCCGCATGGGTGTGGCCGCTAATGACGAGGTCGACCGCGTTATCGAGCTGCTTGACGATCGCTCGGATGGCCGAATCCGTGCCATCGCTGTTCTTGAGGTCCCCAGTGCAGCCGTTAATATCGCTGGTGATGGGCTGGTTGGCCCCACCAGTCAGCGGGTTCTGGAAACCCCCCTGGTGCACCAGTACCACGATCGCCTCGATGCCCTGGGCGCGCAGCCGTGGCACGAGTGCGTTCACCGTGGCAGCTTCGTCGTTGAAGCTCAGGCCGGCCACACCTGTTGGCGTGACGATGGACGGCGTTGAACGCAGCGTCATGCCGATGAATGCAATCTTGACGCCATTGAAGGTCTTGACGCCATACGCCGGCAACAAGGTGCGGCCGGTGGCGGTCTCGATCACATTGGCCGACAACCACTTGAAGCTGGCGCCGTCGAACTGGCCCGGGGCGCTGGAGCCAAAGCCGCGGCAGCTGTTCGGGTCCGGAAGACCATTGGTGAGCTTGCAGCCACCGTTTTGCAGGCGGCGCAGTTCGGCACTGCCCTTGTCGAACTCGTGGTTGCCGACGGCATTAAACTCCAGACCGATCTTGTTGAGTGTCTCTATGGCCGGCTCGTCGAAGAACAGGGCCGAGATCAGCGGCGTGGCGCCAATGAAGTCGCCGGCGCCGACGACCACGTTCAGCGGATTGGCCGCCTTCATGCGCGCCACGTAGGCGGCCATGGTCTCGGCACCACCGACTGCCGGGCGACTTGCCGACGGCACCAGCGTGTTCACTCCAAAAGTGCCGGGCGACTCCAGGTTGCCATGGTAGTCGTTGAACCCGATGATCTTGACCGTGAAAGGGGCCGGTGCCTGGGCCTGGGCCAGACCTGCGGACAGCGCCAGGGCCAAAGCGGCGGATGCGAAAAAGCGGTGGTTCATGGAAGTCTCCTGATTGAGAGTGGCAGCGACTAGCTGCGGCGGCGTGCAATGGCGCTAAACAAGGCCAGACCGGCGAACATCATCGCGGCGCTGGCCGGTTCCGGCACGGGCGACACCGTCAGGCGGATACCGCCGACCGTCGAATTCAAGGGAGTGACGTCGTCGAAGCCCACCGACTGCAGCAAAGCACCGGTCACTCGGTAGCTTCCAGCCTGCAGGACATGGACACCCCGGCTGAACGAACTGCTGGCCAGCGCTGCGTCGAAATCCGTGCCCGCATCCAGCGCCGAATTCGCCTCGATGTCCGCATAAGTCCGAAACGTGACCGCCGAAGTCGCGCCCAACAGGAGACCTGCGTTGGTCACTCGGAAGGTGTCGCCAGCAAAGCCGGCGTCCACCACGGTCAGCTCGCCGAACTGTCCGGCGTCGATCGTGAAGGAAAAGAGCAGCGGTGTGCCGAACGAGGGGCTCAGGGTGTTGGCGTTGTCGATCCACTCGACGCCCATACTTTGTGCGTCCAGATCACTGATATTGAAGGACTGCCATTGGCCATAGGCGGCATCCGCCTGGCTGGTGGCCAGCTCCACCGTTGTCGAAAAAGCCGGAGCAGACAGTGCGGCTACCAGCGCACCCATGGCAAGAGACCGGAAGTGAAACATGTGGTTGTCCTTTGTGTGTGGATGGGGCGACTGCAGCCTGGCAGATCCGGGTTGCAGCACTGACTCCTTCACTATCCGGCGACGGAATGACCGTATGCCGTCCACCGTCCGTGCCGTCCTAGTCCGATCGGACGCCTCATGTGACCAGCGTCGCGCGCCTGTCATCGTTGTCCGGCGCAGTGACGTACGTGGCGCCGTGTCATCACGGCGCCACGGAGGCACGCCAGACTGGCGCTTTGCGAGGTACCGCGATGAAGGTCATTGAAACGAGCGCGCCCCCGGCCACCTGGGATCCGGAGCAGACGGACAAGCTGATCCGTCAACTGGCAACACTGCGCCAGGCCATGGTCCGGCGCGCGCGCAAGCTGGCGCCTCGACTAGACGCGCTGCACCCGTGCCAGCGCGCAAGTGCGGTGAATCTGGCGCACTACCTGGCCCTACGCCACGTCGACCTGCGCGAGATGCAACAAGGCCTGGCGCTGACCGGGCTGTCTTCGCTGGGGCGTGCCGAAAGCCATGTGCTGGCCAACCTGGACAAGGTGCTTGGCATCCTGCACCGGCTGGCCGGCCGGCCCTGGGTGCCGCTGCAGGAGGACGAACCCGCCGGCTTCCACAGCGGCCCGGCCCTGCTGGCCCAGCATGCACAGGCACTGTTCGGTGCGCAACCCGACAAGCGACCGGTGCGGATCATGGTCACGCTGCCAACTGAAGCCGCGTGGAACGACGCGCTGGTCGACCAACTGGTACACACTGGGATGGACATTGCCCGTATCAATTGCGCCCATGACAGCGCAGTCGAGTGGGAACAGATGGTGCAGCGGGTGCGCGGGGCTGCAGCGCGTCTGGACCGCAAGGTCCGGATCCTGATGGACCTGGGTGGTCCGAAGCTGCGCACCGGTGCGATCGCCGCAGGAGGCCCGGTCCTCAAGATCCGGCCACAGCGCGATGCCATGGGGCGGGTCACGGCGCCCGCATGCTTCGCACTGTGCGCCAGCACCGAGGTGCAGGCCTTGCCAGGGTCATCCCCGCAACTGCAGGTGGATGCCGATTGGCTGTACCGGCTCAAGACCGGCGACCGCATCGACCTCACGGATGCACGCGGCGCGCGGCGCAAACTCACGGTGGTGCAGTGCGCGACCGACGCCGTGATGGTCGAATCCGGGCAAACCGTCTACCTGAGTGACGAGACCCGCCTGCGCCTGCACTATGGCGCCCACCACGCCAAGGACACCGGCCTGCGCGGCCTGCCGGCGCTGCCCGGCGAGCTGCACCTGGTAAGGGGGCAGATCCTGCACCTGCTGACCAAGGGCATCGGGCACGATGCGGAGCCAGCAGCCAAGGGAAAACGTGCGCAGCCGGCCCGCATTGCGTGCACCCTGCCGATGGCCCTGAAACGGATGCGCAAGGGAGAACGCATCTGGTTCGACGACGGCCGCATCGGCGGCGTGGTGCGCACCGGCGGCGCACGGCGGGTCGTGATCGAGATCACCGAGGCACGCGCCCAGGGTGAGAAGCTGGCCGCCGACAAGGGCATCAACTTGCCCGACACCCGGCTGGACCTGCCGGCACTGACCCAGAAGGACCTCGAGGATCTACCCGTAGTGGTACGCCTGGCCGACATGGTGGGCCTGTCGTTTGCGCAAAGTGCCGACGACGTGCACACCCTGCGTGCGCACCTCCAAGCGCTGGGCGCTGCCCATCTGGGCCTGATCCTGAAGATCGAGACGCGGCGCGGCTTCGAACACCTGCCCGAGCTGCTGCTGGCCGCCATGGAAGGGCCGGCAGCCGGCGTGATGATCGCCCGCGGCGACCTGGCGGTTGAATGTGGTTACGAGCGGATGGCCGAGGTCCAGGAAGAAATATTGTGGGCCTGCGAGGCAGCCCATATGCCCGTGGTGTGGGCCACGCAGGTGCTGGAGACCCTGGCCCGCACGGGCCTGCCCACACGCGGCGAGATCACCGACGCAGCCATGGGCGCGCGGGCTGAATGCGTCATGCTCAACAAGGGCCCGCACATCCTGGAGGCAATGCAGACGCTCGACGACATCCTGCGCCGCATGCAGGCGCATCAGTCCAAGAAGCGCTCGTTGCTGCGGGCGCTCAAGTCCTGGGATGTGCCGGCACGCAAGTCCGCACGCAAAACGACGGCGGCATAGGGCAGCGGCTGGCAGTTGCTGAATCGAGTAACCCTGGCGGGCTGCTAGGTCTTCAGGACGGGCTGCGACCTGCCGGTGGTCCTCACTGTTGATGAATAGCCATGTCTATCAAGTACACCACCCCGCGCCCCAGCTTGCCTGCGGTCATGCGGTCCCATCGCTGGCATCGCCATCTGTCGGCTGCGGATCTCTGCCGCTAGTTCGAGAGCGAAAGGGTCGTTTGCTCCATAGCGGTCTCGCAGGTCATGGTAGATGGTGAACAACTGGGCAAGGCGCCTGGACATAGTGGATTCCTCAGAATTGCGAAGGGATTTTGGACATTACTGTACCGGGTTCTAGCGCACCTGTGTTGATCCATAGCAGGGCCGCGTTCGGGAAACTAAATAGTCCGAAATAACTACTTCTTTCCGCACTTTCGAATCCATTTCGTCACGCAAACGCGATAAGGTTTTTCGAGAAAATGACTCCTCCAACCCAAGCACTTCCACCCGCACGACTGAAGGCTTGCACGCTCCTATGTCCGTTTGCACGTTCCGTGCGGCGTCCAAGGTGGACTGATTTTCCGTGGACGCCGCCGCCTGACGGCAAGTGATGCTGTTGCGGCGCCAGCCTGGCCGCCCGGACGCCGCGCCGCTGTGAGAGCAGCTGCGCCAACGGCGCCAGGGTCAGCATCAGCAGGTTCTGGTTGCCGCTGACGGACTTGTTGGAGACGTTGGCCAGCGCAAACACGTCGCTCAGTTCGGTGTAGCCGTTACCGACACACGCTTGGCCATCCTTTGCCGCTGGCGCTTGGCTGTAATCGCTACTGCTGTGTTTTGACGCATTTCCCGGCGGCTGCATCCTGTTCGCTGCAGCACTTTCCTGCAGCTGCGTCCTCCACGCTGCATATTTCTTCAGCCGTTGCTGGCCCCAGACCGAGCAGGTCCACGGTGAGCAATGCGTTGCGTTGGCGTGCTTCCTGCGCTGGCGTGTTGACCTGTGTTTCAGCGGCGCGGCTCTCGCTCGATGCTGGTGGCGGCGGCGCCGCTGCCGGCGGAGCGCTAACCGGTCCTGCAGCGCCGCCAACGGAAGCTGCCTGCAGGTTGTCGGCTCCCCTCACTGCTGCGCCTACTATCACCGACGGCGCGCGGATGAAAGCATCCAGTGCCAGGATTTCACCAAACGCCGGAAACAGGCCGATGGTTCCAGCGCGCTGGCCATTGGCGTCTTCCAGGATGCCCAGGCCGCTTCCAGTCGTAGTAGCCGGCACCTCAAAGACAACACCGTCAATCGACCGCCGTGCGGCAAGCGGTGGCGCTGCCACCGCCGTGTTGGCGCCACGACCGGAATCGATATCGCCGCTGGAGGTAAAGATGTTCATGTCGCCCTGGCCGACGACGAAGACGCGCTGGGTATTGACCTGGAAGTCACTTCTGGCGTAACCGAACACATTGCCGCCACCCAGCGTGATCACGCCCTTGGGCGTGCTCGTGCCGCTGGCGCCCGCATCCTTGAGCCCGACGTTGATCCCACCGCCGGCATTGACCACGGCGATGTCCCCGCCACGCAGCGTGATGACCGAGCTTTGTGTCATGTCCATCGAACCTTTGAAGCTGAAAATGGTCGGGTTGCCCTGCCATATCGGTTGTTCAACAAAGCTGCCGACACCGGCCAGTTCGGCCGCCTGGAAGCCCTGGTCGAACAATGCCAGGCGCATGGGGAGGCTCTGTCGACCAAACAGCGAAGCGGACGCACCTGTGTCGGCCAGTTGGCTCGCCCACACCTGCGCGCGGTACGCCTCGAACTGGCGACCGCTGACATGACCCAGGGCCGCCTGGTAGGCAAGCACTTGCGCGGCCTGCGGGCTCTGCGCCGCGAGCGTCTCGACTGCCGTGACCGTGCTGCCCAGACTCTGCGCCACGACGTCGCGCCAGCCGTTCTGCACCTCGGCAAGACTCTCCACCCGCGCAGTCACCACGCCGGCGATATCCAGGCTGTCAAACGACAAGCCGCGTAGTTCGGCCAGGTAGGTCGAAATGGCACCGCCCTGCAGCACCTCGCGTCCGGGCAGCACCAGGCTTTTGCCGGCTGCGAGCGCATCCGCGCCAGCCTGCAAAATGCCTGCCTTGCGCAGTTCGAAAGCGCCACGCAAGGACTCGGTCATCTGCGCCGCCGTCGGCACCGGCGCGTTCAAGTAAACCGCGCTGAACTCGGCCGCCAACACCTGCTGACCGAAATCGGCTTGCGCCTGCACTGGAAAGCCCTTGAAATAGGCCAGCGCCTGTTCATAGGTGAGGCTGGGTTGTTGCAACGCGGCACGCACCGACGCCAGCAGCATGTCACGGTATTGCACTGACCGCGCGCTTGCTATCGGGCTTTCCGGCTGCAGATACCGCGCCTCGAACTCCGGCAGATTCAAGATACCGGCGCTGGCGGCAGTCATGCGGATCGACGCGCCCAGCAACGGCAGGCTGGCGTTGGACAGGTTGCCGCTTGTGGTAACGCCAGCGGAGGAGCCGAGGTCGATTGAGCGCCCGGCCGTGATCTCGAGCGCGCCTGGACCTGCGAGTTCGATCAGACCCTGTTGGCCGGCCAGGAAATTGCGACCGGCGGTGATGGTCGTGTAGTC
>Ga0105048_10017753_pt1 | contig 10970 bp, 9 predicted proteins | sample MAT05_FD_78382 | JGI IMG/M metagenome (GOLD analysis project Ga0105048, IMG submission 78382) | Freshwater microbial communities from Lake Fryxell liftoff mats and glacier meltwater in Antarctica - MAT-05 | ecosystem: Environmental > Aquatic > Freshwater > Ice > Liftoff microbial mat | place...
GTTTGCCATGAACTGATTGCGGCTGCTGCGATCAGTAAAAAAAAGAAAATGGTATATAACCTGAACAAACCCGGGTGCCTGAAACTGTCCATCAGCGGCAGGGTATAATATGCCAGCGATCGTAGAAAAAAGAATTCACCCCAAGCCATGCCCACCATAATCAAGGCGCAAAAAAAGAAGAAAATGAGTTCTTTGTTTTTTCTAAGCCCTTTATCAAAAAATGCAGCAATCAAAAATATCAACGGGAGGATCCCAATGAAAATACTCCTCATTAAGATGGAAGATTGTAAGCAACTGTCGTTGGCTGTTGTTGCAAATGGTGATAATAAAGACAGCGCGGTAGAAGGGTTCATTGAGTTTTCTAAAACCAACGCAAGTGACTGGCTTTTACCTCTGGCAATGGCTGGTAAATGCTGCACAAAAGAAATGATCGCTGGTAAACTTAACAGCAAAAAAAATAAACAGGCAATACCTGCCTGCGGTAAAAATAGTTGCAGAAAAACTTTTTTATTGACTGTGCTGAAGAAATGAAAAAGAGTATATGACAGTAAAGTATAGCCTGTAATGATAAAAAGGGAAGGATAGCCACCTGTGAATAACAGGAAAAGAAAAACAGCCAGCAGCAGTGCATTTTTTAAGCTGTACAGCAGCGTTATTCTCCTGAAAAAAAGAAAAATAAAAGGAAGGTAGCAGGCTCCGCTGATGCAGGTAAAAAACTGCACGCTGTCTATCATAAAACCACTGAACTGGTAGGCAACGGCTGCTGTAATAGCCACGGACTTACGGTAGCCCAACTCTTTACAAAGAAAATAAAAACCAATACCTGCAAATGAAAAATAAAAAAGCACTTCTGCATGAAACCCGGCAAGTGAATAATTGGTAAGTAAACTGAATATCCATATTACCGGGTTCCAGGCGCCACTTTGCATATCGGCATGCAGCGGGTAACCCATATTGATATAAGGTGTCCACAAAGGCAGTTCATAATTGTGCAGCGCATCGCTGATCAGTGTACGAACGGGATAATAATATGTGAGTGCATCATTTTTTAAAGTAAAAATATGAAAAGTGATTGGCCAGAGAATAACACAGGTTACCAGTGGAAAAAAAATAAACGGGCTGGTAATTATTTTTTTAAGCTGCATTATTTTTTCAAAAGCTAATTATTTTTAATCAGTGGTATTAATAATAAGAGAAGATGCCCGGTTATTTCAATTGCATCATCCTGTTTACATATTTCCCTATCATATCAAACTCAATATTTACCCTGTCTGAAATTTTTAGGTATTGCATGTTGGTATGTTGAAAAGTGTAAGGTATGATAGCTACAGCAAATCCGTGGTCCAGCACATTAAAAATAGTGAGGCTGATACCATTTAATGCAATAGATCCTTTTTCTATGATCAGGTTAGCAAATTGCTTATCTATTTCAAAGTTGTATTCCCAACTGCCGTCTTTTTCAATGGTATTGATGCATACAGCCGTAGTGTCGGTGTGCCCCTGTACGATGTGCCCATCCAGGCGGCCATTCATTTGAAGGCAACGTTCTATGTTTACCGCCGTGCCTGGTTGCCAACTGTTTAAATTGGTTTTGGAAAGGGTCTCGTCTATGGCCGTAAGCCGGTGCATATTTTCGTTGATTTCCTCAACAGTCAGGCAAACCCCATTGTGTGATACGCTTTGATCAATACGGAGTTCAGTAGAAATAGCCGATTGTATCCAAAATGTCCTGTTGGAACCGCTTATGATGATATCTTTTACAACCCCTGTGGTTTCAATAATACCTGTAAACATTTGTCAAATATCAATTACACATGGTCAAATTCCAAATTGGATTGCAGGTAAATAGAAAAAAACAAAATAAAATTGCATCATATTTATAAATCCCCCTATCTTTGCGCCTCTAAAAACTACCAAAGGAGGTATATAAACATGTTAATTATTGATTCAAAAGACTGCGAAAACATTGACAAAGCGCTCAAAAAATACAAGAAAAAATTTGAGAAGAGTAAAGTTTTGTTACAACTAAGGGAAAGACAGGCTTTCATTAAGCCATCAATCAGGCGCCGTACCCAGGTATTAAAAGCGGTGTACAAGCAGAATATCGCCAGCGGTAAAATAGATATTTAATACAGATCGTTTTAAAATATTGTAAACTGATAGCAGGATATCGTATATTCGGCTACCAGTTTTTTTTATGCCGTTCAATCATCCATTATCTGTTCAATCCTTTCTTGACTATCTTACTTTTCAAAAAAGGTATTCGCCTCACACCATTATTTCTTACAAAAACGATCTCAGTAGTTTTTTTGAATTCCTGCAATCCGAATTTGGAGACCTCCCTTTAACAGGTATAACTCCTTCCTTTGTACGTAGCTGGCTGGCTTGTTTAAAAGGCGGGGGGATGGAATCAAAATCCATCAACCGTAAAATCTCAGCGCTGAAATCCTTTTTTAAATTTCTGCTAAAATCAGGCGACCTGCCGGTAAGTCCCATGACTGCTGTCATTTCACCAAAAAATAAAAAACGACTGCCCCAATACGTTGATGAAAAAGGGATCAGTGTTTTATTTGATCATGTAACCTTCCCTGATAACTGGCAGGGCAAAACAGAGCGGTTGATCCTGCAATTATTTTACCATACCGGTATGCGGCAGGCTGAATTGGTAGGGCTGAAAGAGTCGCAAATTGACAGGAGCAACAGCCAGGTCAAAGTGCTGGGCAAAGGAAATAAAGAAAGGGTGATACCGGTTAATAACGAACTCATGAATTTAATTAGAGAATATACTTTGGCCAAACGGTCAAATTTTGAAACGTTTGACGATCAGTATGTTTTGGTAAATAAAGCGGGCAGACAAATGTATCCAAAATTGGTTTATAACATTGTAAAACAGTACTTATCACTGGTAACCACTATTGAGAAAAAAAGCCCCCATGTGATGCGTCATACTTTTGCCACCCATTTGATGAATAACGGGGCAGATATCAATGCGGTAAAGGAGCTGTTGGGCCACAGCAGCCTTGCAGCCACACAAATATATACCCATAATACAATTGAGAAACTGAAGGACATTCATAAAAAAGCCCACCCTAAGGCTTAATTTACAATGCGGTACAATATTTTTTTGTTTTAACTGTTTTTATCCAGAATAATTTTTTGGAATTACAGCATGATATAACTAACTTGAATTATGATTTCTCCAATCAAACCTCTAAAATAACAATCAGCCTATGAGTTAATATGTTTACCCCAATTTTTCACACAATTGTTCACTATTTTAAAATTAGATTGCTATGAACGTAAACATTCAGACTGTGCATTTCGACGCAGATTCTAAATTGGTCTCCTATGTAGAAAAAAAGCTATCCAAACTCTTCCAATTTCACGACCGGATAACGAAAGTGGATGTGTACCTGAAGCTTGACAATGTTGTGCACAACATTAAAGATAAGGTTGCTGAAATTAAAGTTCACATACCCAAGTACGATTTCTTTGTAAAACATTCCTCGAAATCTTTTGAAGAAAGTTTTGATGTGGCATTAGACTCAGTAATTATGCAAATAAAACGAAAGAAAGAACGGCTTGCCGCTTAGAATACTAGCTCCCCCCGTTACCAAACGGGGGGATTTTTTTTGCTTCCTTCCCACCTGTTGTACACATTTTAATTTTTATCTAAAAAAATATTTTTCAAAATTTTTGTATTAATCATTTTCACTTACCTTTGCCTTCCGAAAAAATAGGGGTGCATTTTTGTGAGCTTATTTCAGGTAGCGTTCTTTAATAGAAGTTTAAAAGGTTTCAAAAGTTCAAAAGTTTTTTAAAGGTTGGCAAACTTTAAACCTGTTAAACATTTACCACCTTTTGAATAACCGTTTTTATGCCGAAGTAGCTCAGTTGGTAGAGCAACTGATTTGTAATCAGTAGGTCGCTGGTTCGACTCCAGTCTTCGGCTCTGTGTTTTGGGCAGATGGCCGAGTGGTTAAAGGCGGCAGACTGTAAATCTGTTCTCGTACGAGTACGTAGGTTCGAACCCTACTCTGCCCACAGTTCTTTGTAAGTTTAAAGTTTTGGGTGTAATGTTTAAAGTTGTGGTATAACCTTAAACATTCAACTTTTAACTTTAAACACGATAATTAGCGGAAGTAGCTCATTTGGTAGAGCGGTAGCCTTCCAAGCTTCAGGTGGCCGGTTCGAGCCCGGTCTTCCGCTCATTTACAATCTTGCCTGCAACGGCGGATAGGATTCTTTAAAAGCTGTTGTAGCTCAGGGGGTAGCGCATCCCGATGTGAAATCGGGAAGTTCGGGAATTCAATTCCCGTAGTTCTTTAATTGTAGTAAAAATGAGAGGGAAGTTATCACGAACTCTGTAACAAGCTGTTGTAGCTCAGGGGTAGAGCACTTCCTTGGTAAGGAAGAGGTCGTGAGTTCAATTCTCATCAACAGCTCAAAAAAGATATTTGAAAATTAATTTGATGGATTGTAGCTCAGGTAGAGCATCCCGATTGTAATCGGGAAGGTCGTGAGTTCAATTCTCATCAACAGCTCAAAAAAGATATTTGAAAAGTGCTTTGATGGATTGTTGCGCAGGGGTAGAGCATCCCGATTGTAATCGGGAAGATCGTGAGTTCAATTCTCATCAACAGCTCAAAAAAGATATTTGAAAAGTGGTTTGATGGATTGAAGCGCAGGGGTAGATCATCCCGATTGTAATCGGGATGATCGTGAGTTCAATTCTCATCAACAGCTCAAAAAAGATATTTGAAAAGTGGTTTGATGGATTGAAGCGCAGGGGTAGAGCATCCCGATTGTAATCGGGAAGATCGTGAGTTCAATTCTCATCAACAGCTCAAAAAATTATACAGTCGAAGGGGTACAGACTTAAAACGTACACCAAACATTTCAAAACAAATATTAAAAAATAAACAATGGCAAAAGAATCATTCAAGAGGGATAAGCCCCATCTTAACGTTGGTACTATCGGTCACGTGGATCATGGTAAAACAACACTTACAGCCGCTATAACCGATGTTTTGTCAAAAAGAGGTTTAGCGGAGAAAAAAAATTACGATGAAATTGATGGTGCACCTGAAGAAAAAGAAAGGGGTATCACAATTAATACAGCACACGTTGAGTATGCTACCGACAAACGTCACTATGCTCACGTAGATTGTCCGGGTCACGCCGATTATGTAAAGAACATGATCACTGGTGCTGCGCAGATGGACGGTGCTATCCTGGTAGTTGCTGCTACAGATGGTCCAATGCCACAAACTAAAGAGCACATCTTGCTGGCCCGCCAGGTAGGTGTACCGCAGGTGGTTGTTTTTATGAACAAAGTTGACCTGGTAGATGATCCTGAATTATTGGAATTGGTAGAAATGGAAATTCGTGAGTTGTTAACCTCTTACGGTTTCGATGGTGATAATACGCCAATCATCCAGGGTTCTGCAACCGGCGCTTTGGCTGGTGACGAAAAATGGATTGCAAAAATCAATGAATTGATGGATGCTGTTGACAGCTACATTCCTTTACCTCCACGGTTGGTTGATTTACCATTCCTGATGAGTGTGGAAGATGTATTCTCTATTACTGGCCGTGGTACTGTTGCTACCGGTCGTATCGAAAGAGGCCGTATCAAAGTGGGTGAAGCCGTTGAAATTGTAGGGCTGATGGAAAAACCATTGAACTCAGTTTGTACTGGCGTGGAAATGTTTAAAAAATTACTGGACGAAGGTGAAGCCGGTGATAATGCAGGTTTATTGTTACGTGGTATTGAAAAGACCCAGATCCGTCGTGGTATGGTGCTTTGCAAGCCAGGTTCTATTACTCCGCATACTGAATTTAAAGGTGAAGTATATGTGTTAAGTAAAGAAGAAGGCGGACGTCACACTCCATTCTTCAATAAATACCGTCCTCAGTTCTATTTCCGTACTACCGACGTAACTGGTGAAGTTACTTTGAATGCCGGTACTGAAATGGTGATGCCTGGTGATAACACTAATTTATCTGTTAAGTTGATCCAGCCAATTGCAATGGAAAAAGGTTTGAAATTTGCGATTCGTGAAGGTGGCCGTACAGTAGGTGCTGGCCAGGTTACGGAAATTGTAAAATAAAAACGGCCTCCCTAACCCCTCCCAAGGAGGGGCTTAAGAAGCTCAAAATAAAACAAAGTACCTTTGGTAATTCAACCTTCGGTACTTTGTTGTTTTTAAAGTTCAGCTCCTATTACCTTGAAAGGGTAAAAAGCGGGAACTTCGTTTTATAAACAGTTCTTTAAATTATTAGTCTCTAAAAGTCCCTGCTTTGGAGGGATTTAGGGAGGCTTTTTTCTTACGGGCATGGTGCAACGGCTAGCATACGGGTCTCCAACACCCTTGATCTGGGTTCGAATCCTAGTGCCCGTGCTATTTTGGTTGAATGTTTAAAGTTGAAGGTTTAAAGTTGACAGCAATTGCAGCTTCATCTACTATTAATACTTAACCTTAAACTTTAAACCTTCAACTTTAAACCTTTTATTATGAACAAATTTTCAGCATACCTGCGTGACTCTTACAAGGAGTTGGTAGAAAAAGTAACCTGGCCTACCTGGGAACAACTGCAACAGTCTACCATGATTGTTTTAGGGGCTACATTATTCATAACTGCCCTGGTGGGCATTATGGACTTTATAGCCAATGGCTCTATGAAATTTATTTACTCTTTATTATAGTACAAATGGAAGAAACAATAGTACCGGAAAAGGAAAATAAGTGGTACGTACTCCGTGTTGTAAGCGGTAAGGAGCGTAAAATTAAAGAGTACCTCGACAAAGATATTATCCGCAATGGGTGGTCAGAGATTATTAAGCAGATATTTCTGCCGGTGGAAAAAGTGTACAAAGTGCAGGCAGGAAAGAAAGTGATGAGGGAAAGGAACTTTTACCCCGGGTATGTAATGATTGAAGTGGCTAACAATAACCTGAATGACGACATTGTTCAGCATATCAGCAATATCAGCAACGTAATGCATTTTTTAACGGACGGCAAAGGCAGTAAAGGCAATATCATCTCGCTGCGTAAAGCTGAAGTAAATAAAATGCTGGGTAAGGTAGATGAACTGGGTGAAGCCGGCGGAATGACGATGAGTGAGCCATTTATAATTGGTGAAACCATTAAAATCATTGACGGACCATTTAATGACTTTAATGGTATGGTGGAAGAAGTAAATGACGAGAAGAAAAAATTAAAAGTACAGGTAAAAATATTCGGCAGGGCCACCCCGGTGGAATTAAATTATATGCAGGTAGAGAAGCTGGCATAACCTGGTCAGTAAAATTTTTAAAGCCATCCGCAAAGCAGTGTGATGGCTTTTTTAATGCTGTAAAACCAGTTAGCTTTTGTAACTTTCCGAAGGATGCATCCGGCAAATTATTTTTTTGCTGCGTTGTTTTCCCGTTGCTGATGGTCTTTATTAATAACCAATCATTTTGCTATCGTTTTATTTATACCTTTTCTTTTTCAGAACCAAACAATAACTGTTAAATAGCAAAGATGGATCCGGTGCTGCAACAAATACTTGATGGATGCAAGAACGGTGACAGGGCTTCTCAAAAGGCTTTGTATAACGGGTATTTCAACCCCTTCATGGGCATTGCCATCCGGTATGTAAATTCACAGGTGGATGCTGAAGAAGTGCTGAACAATGCCTTTCTCCGTATTTTCCGGCATATCCATAAATACAGTGGAAAAGGTTCCTTAGAAGGATGGATGAAAAAAATTGTGGTTAATTGCTGCTTTACCTTTATTGCCAGGCCGGATTATAAAAACCAAACCAAAATAATTGAACTGAAGGATTATAAATTCACGGGTGAGATTAATCCAGACACAACTGACGCTGGTTTCAATAATAAGGGTATTGATGAAAAGTACGATAAAGAATATTTGTTACAATTACTCCGCCACCTGCCTGAAACTACCCGGCTCGTTTTTAACCTGTACGTTTTTGAAGAATACAATCACCAGGAAATTGGTGAACTGCTGGCTATGGCTGAACGCACTTCTCAAAGCCATTTGGCAAAAGCAAGAAAAATTTTAAGTGCCCAATTAGACAAAAATAAATTGATCAGTAAAATGCAACGGGTATGAATAAGAATGATGCACTCGACGATGCTTTTAAAGATGGATTAAGTGGCATGACTTTTTCCAACAGGGAAGCGGCGTGGAAAAAATTGGAGCGGGAACTCGATAATAACAATCGAAAGAAACGATTTGCCTTCCTGTTATTGCTGTGCTGTTTACTTGCCGGTGGAATTTTCACATTAAAATATCTCAATCAAAAAGTAAAAGTACCGGATGAAAACAAGCTGGTACAATGGGGGAAACCAGGCGATATTGAAAACAACAATCATACTGGGCTTTTGGCAACAGGTAGTAACCAGCCTGTTGTAAAGCCTGTAATAACAGGTATTTCAGCGGTTGCCAAACAATCAGCAAGGGGCCGGAATACTAAAACAACTAAAGGGAATGGTATCATAAGTTCTTCATTTGACATTGGTCAAAATACAGACGAAGCTTATATTGGTGAGCGGCTGGATGCTGATTTCAGTACCCTTCCATTTGCTTCGGGGTATAAGTCATCGGGTATTATTCCGGTGAACCAAACCACAATAGTGAAAGCAAAACCTTTGGTAAAGAATACATCATTGACACAGAAGAAATTTTCGGTGGAAGCAGTTGCCGGTAGTGATATTTTTAACCTTAATAAAAGAGTAGGTTATTATACAGGGATAAGGGTGAGCAGGAATTTAGATAAGGGCACTTCCATTTCTGCAGGTATCAATTACTCTTTTAATACCCTGAATGAAAAATACCGCCTCACCAATAAACCGTTGCAACAACTGGAAACAGATGCCCAGATTAACAGCTTGAAAATGCTGCGGTTCCCGGTTTACTTTCAGCGGCAAATTTCAACCAGCAAATTTGCCTTGATGGCGGGATTGATCCCCTCTTATATCCTGGATGCATCGGTTTATAATGTGCCAAATTCCAATTCCGGTAATCCTGCCCTTTACCGAAAGTTTGTATTGAATGACATCAACCGCTTTAATATTCTTTTTGGTGCCGGTTTAAAATATGCAGCTTTTAAAAACATAGCATTTGAACTGAGCGGCAGCTATGGCTTTACAGAGCTGGTAAAAGACAGCTACATCAACCAGAGCAATGTAAATGATAACTTCAAGAATATCCAGGCTGGGGTAGTGTTTAGGCTAAAATAAAAATCTCTTTTTTATTTACAATCCATTCTATTTTGCGGTTTATTGATAGCGTTTAGTAAAAATCCTCTTTGTACAGATGCATTAATGCCTTCCATGCAGTTTTATTGCTTGCTGTAAAGCTGTAAGAAAGTTTAGCAAAATAAAGACGCTTACAAAATTCCAGCAATCCTTTTTAATTTATTAATAAACAAAAACTCTTTTACTTAGAAGAAAGTACTACTTTACAAATAATAAAATCATACATTATGAAACTCCCCAAACTATGCTGTTACGCTTTTTGACTGCTTATTTTTTTTACTTTTAGTAAATGCAAAAAAGGCGATAATAAAACTCCAGTAGAACAACTTCCTTCAGAAGCACAAACAGGTGCTAATACTTTTGCATGCCTGGTAGATGAATAGGTTTTTATACCGAATGGAGATCCCTTTGGAGGTCCAATTAAAAGAGCATCTTATCAATATTTGAACAATGGATTTAGCCTTCTTTTAAATGGCATTGATAAGTCAAATTTAAAGAATATTAAATCTTTAGGTTTTTCAGGGGATAGTCTAACGATAACAACGAATAAATATAGTATTTCACGTAGAAATATAAAGGGTTCTATATATGGAAGTTTCAATGAATTTAAAACCGGCACTATAGAAAAAAGATATTACACTAATCAAGTTGATACAGGGCAAGTAACAATTAAAAAATTTGACGAGATAAATCAAATTATTTCAGGCACATTCTGGTTTGATGCTAAAGACACAACAACGGGTAAGATTGTACAAATAAGAAATGGCAGGTTTGATTTGCAATATGTTCGATAAATCCTTTTATAAATAAATCTCACCTTAAAAATAGCAGCCCTGGCCAATCAGGCTCCGTTTTATCTTGGTATACTGCCGTGTAAAAACACTATCACTTTTGAACTGGCAGCCAATGCTAAGCCAGCCACCGGTGTAGGCAAACGTATTTACTATGATAAAATATCTTACACAAAAAAAGTACTTTGAGTGGTACCCATTTCCGTTACACTTACCGAAAGAAGCAATAACAGCAATACCAGCCTGTTGCCTTACGATTATTATAGTGGCGGCCAAATATTTACCAAAGACGGTAGTGATGTTAATTTTCAAAATGCCCTGTTGAGATTTAATATGAGTTTCAGTAATCAGCCTACCTTTTGTTTTATACCTACGCCAAGTGCATTAGACATAGGACTTAATAATGTTGCACTTTCCAATTCGGATTATTTTGCCAGGTATGTAGGTGGGTTACCCCCGGTACTCCAAAAAATTCACCGTTTATAAATTTTGTTACTGCATTTGATAATCAAAGCTAAATGAAAAGCATATTGGATTTTTTACAAGAACTGATAACTGGCTGGCACAGGAGCTTGGCACAACTATAAACCCTCCTGCTAATACACCAATAGCAAATTGTACTTTGGGCTGTAGTAGTAATTCTATACAAGGCACCTCATCATTATGTTCAAGCTCAAATTATTCTATCCAGAGTTTTACAGGGGCAGGGGCTGCCATTAACTGGACAGCAACACCCGGCGGAATAGTAAGTATAAATCCGCTTAATGCTTCACCAACATTGATAACAAAGCTAACCGATGGCCTGATTACGCTAAGAGCAAATATCAGCAATACAGCATGCGGTTCTGTAGCCTTTACAAAAGATATTGTAGTTGGATTTCCCAATTTCAATGGCAGCGTAGAAGGTA
>Ga0105048_10017754_pt1 | contig 10969 bp, 8 predicted proteins | sample MAT05_FD_78382 | JGI IMG/M metagenome (GOLD analysis project Ga0105048, IMG submission 78382) | Freshwater microbial communities from Lake Fryxell liftoff mats and glacier meltwater in Antarctica - MAT-05 | ecosystem: Environmental > Aquatic > Freshwater > Ice > Liftoff microbial mat | place...
ATCTCGCAGCCGGCGACATCGTGGTGTTGGTGTCGGCGTCGTTCGAGGTGTACCTGCGGCCACTGGCCGCTCTGCTCGGAGCGCACGAGGTGATCGCCGTCCGACTCGCCGTCGACGACCACGCGCTGTTCACGGGCGCGCTCGTCGGCCCCAACTGCCGTGGTGCCGAAAAAGTGGTGCGTCTGCACGAGTGGCTCGCAGCCAACGCCGATGGTCGCGACGCCGTTCATCTCACGGCGTACGGCGACTCGTCGGGTGACCACGAGTTGCTCGCCGACGCCGACGTCGCGCACTGGCTCGGACGTGGAGGGATTCCCCGATGACGCCGCAGATGCGAGCTACGGTCGCCGTCGCCATGCACACGCCCCAGTCCTTCTGTGCAGCGAACCGATGCTGAACGCACTCTGGAAGGAGTCGCGGCCCAAGCAGTGGCTGAAGAACATCCTCGTCTTCGCCGCGCCCGGAGCAGCCGGAGTGCTCGACCAGGGCGACAACCTGGTGCTGGCCCTGCTCGCATTCGTGTCGTTCTGTTTCGCGGCCAGTGGCATCTACATCTGGAACGATCTCCTCGACGTCGAAGCCGATCGCCGCCACCCGACCAAGCGCAACCGTCCAATCGCCTCGGGATCGTTGTCGATCGGGGTGGCACGAGTTGCCGGTGTCGCGTTCCCGGTCATCGCCCTCGGTCTCGCAGCCGCCACGGGACGATGGCAGACGGTGGCCGTCGTGGCGACGTACATCGTCATCACCATTGCCTACACGTTGCGTCTCAAGCACGTCCCGGTGGTCGACGTGGTCACCGTGGCCGCCGGATTCGTCCTGCGCGCCGCCGCTGGAGCGGTGGCGGTCGATGTGCCCATGTCGCGGTGGTTCGTGCTGTGTATCACCTTCGGCTCGCTGTTCATCGTGATCGGCAAGCGCTACGCCGAACTCAACGAACTCGGCGACGCCGCCGGCACCCGAGCGACGCTCGAGGAGTACTCGATCGACTACCTGCGCATGATGCTCGCAGTCAGTCTCTCGGGGGTACTGATCAGCTACTGCGTCTGGGCGCTCGAAACCAGCGAGTCATCGGGAAGCGGCTGGCCGCTGTACGAACTGTCGATCGTGCCGATGCTGATGGCGCTCATGCGGTACCTGCTCGTGCTGGAGAAAGGGGACGGGGCTGCACCCGAAGAGGTCTTCGTGAGCGACCGTCTGCTCCAATTCCTCGGCCTGTGCTGGCTCGTCGTCTATGGTCTCGCCGTCTATGTCTCCTGAGCCTCGCCCCGATCTCGCCACCATTCTGGCCGACGTCGACCACATCGAGGGATGGATGACTCCCGGTCAGGGAGCAACGCTCTTCGATGCAGCTCGCAACTGCCCCGACGGCGGAACGATCGTGGAGATCGGCAGCTTTCAGGGACGCTCCACCATCGTGCTGGCCCGAGCAGCAGCAACAACGGTGAACCTGATCGCGATCGATCCGCACGCCGGCAACGATCGCGGGCCGCAGGAGATCGATGGTTTCGTCCACCAGGCAGCCGACGATCACGCAGTGTTCACCGCCAATCTCGCTGCCGCAGGAGTGGCCGGGCGCGTACGCCATCTCAGGCTGTTCTCCAACGACGCGATGGATCAACTCGACGGTGACATCGATGTGCTCTACATCGACGGCGCCCACAGGTACGGTCCGGCCCGCGCCGACATCGAAGCGTGGGGCGCGCGAGTCGCCGACGGCGGTGTGATGTTGATTCACGACTCGTTCTCCTCGATCGGGGTCACCACCGCGATCCTGCGGGAACTCGCCACCGGTCCACGTTTCCGCTACGTGGGACGGTCGCGTTCGATGACCATCTATCGCGCTGACCTGGCGCGCGGCTGGCGCCCTCGTCTGGGCAATGCTGCTCGACAGGTTGCCCAGTTGCCGTGGTTCGTGAAGAACGTCACGCTGAAGGTGCTGCTCTCGCTGGGGTTGGGCACGTTGCTGGCCCGCATCGGGCGGCCTGTGCCGGAGTGGCCCTACTGAGGCCGCAAGCCCCAGTAACCTTTCGTCCTCGTGCACACCGACCGCCAATCAATGACCGGCTGGGGCAACACCGCGCCCAGCGTGGCGACCCTGGTCGACGTCACCGCCGAAGAGCTCACTCGTCCGAATGCGCTCACGCTGCTGCGCCGCGCCGGTGCGAGGACCGGTGGTGGAAGGGCCGATGGTGCGAGGGCCGATGATGGTAGGAATGACCGGGGGTTGATCGTTCGCGGACTCGGACGGTCGTACGGGGATCCGGCCCAGAACGCCGGCGGCACCGTCGTTCGCATCGCGGAAGGTGCCATCGAACTCGACGCGAGCACCGGAACGGTCACCGCCGGTGCCGGAGTCAGCCTCGACACGTTGCTGCGCGACATCGTGCCCCGAGGATGGTTCGTCCCGGTGACGCCAGGTACCCGCTTCGTCACCGTCGGCGGGTGCATCGCCAGCGATGTCCACGGCAAGAATCACCATGCCGATGGGTCGTTCGGGTCCCACGTGGTCGCCATGACGATGCTGCTGGCCGACGGCACCATCCATCACATCACGCCGACAACCGAAGCAGAACTGTGGTGGTCCACGATCGGTGGGATGGGGCTCACCGGCATCATCATCGATGCGACGTTCCGACTCATTCCCATCGAGACCGGCCACTTCCTGGTCACGACGCAACGTGTGCCGAACCTCGACGATCTGCTCGAGCGGATGGAAGTGGCCGATCATCAATACCGCTACTCGGTGGCGTGGATCGATCTGGTCGCCACCGGATCGTCACTCGGGCGATCGGTGCTGTCGTGCGGGAACCATGCCACGCTCGACGAGTTGCGGTCGTACCTGCCGGGTGCCGCCGACGACCCGCTGGCGTTCGACCCACCGCTGCTTCCCGGGGTGCCGGTCGGCATGCCGAACGTGCTCAATCGAGCGGCAGTCCGCGTGTTCAACGAATTCTGGTACCGCAAGACGCCTCGCGAGCATCACGGCACCGAGACGATCGCCGGGTTCTTCCACCCGCTCGACATGGTCGGCCACTGGAACCGCCTCTACGGCCGTCACGGGTTCCTGCAGTACCAGTTCGTCGTTCCCTTCGAGGCAGTCGACACGCTCAGGGCGATCATCAGCAAGATCTCAGCCGAAGGCCACGCGAGCTTCCTGGCCGTGCTCAAACGCTTCGGTGCCGAGAGCGGGGGGATGCTCAGCTTCCCGAAGCCGGGTTGGACGCTCACGCTCGACCTTCCCGCAGGAATCGCGTCACTGGGAGGGCTGCTTCGAGAGCTCGATCGACTCGTCATCGAAGCGGGTGGGCGTCACTACCTCGCGAAGGACGCCTCCTGCTCACCCGATGTCATCCGGGCCGGGTATCCCCGGCTCGAGGAATGGCTGGCGATCCGCCGCCGTTTCGACCCCGACGGGCTGTTGGTGAGCGACCAGGCCCGTCGACTCGAACTCATCTGACACCGAACCGGAAGGCACACCAGTGCAGAACGCGTTGCAAGAACCCCAGAACATCCTCGTGCTCGGAGGCGGCAGCGACATCGCTCGAGCGATCGTCGAGGAGCTCGATGCGCCGACGCTCCGACGAGTCATTCTCGCGGCACGGCGGCCGGGTGAGATCGAGACCGACGGTCTCTGCGAACACGCCGAGGTCGTGGTCGTCGAGTTCGATGCCACGTCCCACGAAACGCACGAGGCGTTCGTCGAGTCGTTGGCGGCCCAGTACGGTGATCTCGACATCGTCATCCAGGCGTTCGGGCAGCTCGGTGCCGATGACGGCGACGATCCCGTGGCTGCAGCACGCCTGGCAGAGGTGAACTATGTCGGAGCTGTCAGCAGCGGCCTCGCCGTCGCCCGCCGTCTCCGAGCCCAGGGTCACGGTACGTTGATCGTGCTGTCGAGTGTGGCTGGGCTGCGTACCCGTCCGTCGAACTTCGTGTACGGCTCGACCAAAGCCGCGCAGGACGCGTTTTCGACCGGGCTCGGCCATGCGCTGCACGGCAGCGGGGCCCGCGTGCTCACGGTGCGGCCCGGATTCGTCCGTTCCTCGATGACCACCGGGCTCGACGAAGCGCCGTTCGCCGTCGATCCCTCCGAGGTGGCCGAGGCGACGGTCAAAGGACTCCGCAAGGGTGCTGACATCGTCTATGCGCCGGGCATCCTCCGGCTCGTCTTCGGGATACTCCGCTTCGTTCCCGGTCAGATCTGGCGGCGCCTCGATCGCTGAGTCCGACACGCCGAGCCGCCCGAGGAGCTGACACGCCGAGCCGCCCGAGGAGCTGACACGCCGTGCCGGCTGAGGGGCCGGCTCAGGTGCCGGATCACGTGACGGATCTGATGCCGGCTCAGGCGTCGGGGTTCTCGGGCAGTGGATATCGGCCGGGAACATCCGCGGGGCTGACGCCGCCTCCGCCTTCGCACCGCTGGAAGATCATCACGAGGTTCTCCTCGTACTGGCGCACCAGGCAGAAGTTGTCGCCAACCGCCTGGTTCGCTTCCTGCGACAGGCGATCCGATGAGGCGTTGGGTTCGTTCCAACCCGTCCAGATGTTGGTGAGCACGAGCACGTCGGCCGCGGCGATGTCTTCTGCGAGACCCGATCCGGCAGCGTCCGCCAGGCCTGGATCCATCTCGATGAAGTAGGTCCCCGGAACGAGTTCGGGAAACAGGAAGTAGACAGCGACGTCGCTGTAGATCGTGCGGCTCAGATCGGCTGGTCCCACGATCAGGCGGTCGCCGGGTTCGGTCAGTTCCTCGAGGTCGACCACCATCCGGCTGAGCGCCGATGCGACGAACGGGTCGCCGAACCAGAATCGGCGACCGTCGCGTTCGACGAGGAACGGCAGCGGGAGCTCGCCGGCCGAGACGCGGGTGTGCAGGAGATAGTGCCGGTAGGTGTAGAAGGGAGCGATCACGAGCATCAATGCCGCAACCACGGCCAGCCCGGCGGCGATCGCCCCCCGGTCACGACGCGCCGCACCTGGTTCGACGGCGTCGCGTCGGCTGCGGACATCGACGATCGAAGCGGCGAGCAGCGGCCATGAGCCGATGGCCACCCATGCCAGGTGCGTCGAGTCGGGCCGCTGCAGCGCCTGTGGCAAGATGCCGAGTCCGAACAGGCCAGCGGCGAGCAGGACCATCGTGTGTTCGTCGCCGGCTCCGCGGCGGCGACGGATCCACGCCCATGCCGGAACCGCGACGGCGATGATGACGACGGCGAAGAACCAGAGGAACAACTGTTGACTCGCCGGAGGCGCCGGGAGCCTCCACCACGGCGGCACACCCTCGGCGACGGCCTGCAATGCACCGTCGACGACCCCCCACGACGGCGGCGACGGCAGTTCGCGTCCGGGGCGGAGCCGGAACACGGGGTCGAGCACGATGCCGTCGAAGACCTGGACGGGGCCGGCAATGGCGAGGTGGACCCACATCGGGATGAGCCCGACGAGGCCGCCGATCACGAGCGGACGCCAGGCCCGCTTCCGCATCGCCCAGCCAGCGCAGGTCAATGCGATCCCGACGGCGATCACGATGTCGGGGCGGAACGTGAGCGCAATCCCTCCGAGGACCCCGGCGGTGGCCCAGTCGGTCGTGCGGTCCGTGTGGCGTGCTCGCAGGGCGAACACGACGGCCCACATGGCCAGAGCGACGGCGCCGTGCCACGCCAGAGCGGAGAGCCCGATCGGGGTCATCACCAGCAGGGCGGCGATTCCGGCGCAGCCGACGGCCGTGATCCGGCCCCACATGCGGGTGAGGGCGTACACGGCAAGGATGATGCCGAGGTGCTGGAGCAGGCCGAAGGTGCGTTGACTCTCGAGGGTGTAGCCGAACACCCGGTACCACGCCGACAGGATGTGGAGCGCTCCCGGGCCGTACAGGTGCAGGAAGTCGACGTTGGGGATCCGTCCCTGCTGCACCAGTTTCGGGAAGACGAGCATGAAGCCCTCCTCCATCGATGATCCGGTCGCCCGATAGAGGCCTCGAACCGGCAGCATCACGAAGACCAGCAGCGTCATCACCGCCACGCCACCGCGCAGCGAGAACCGGAGTCGACCGCCGCTCACGAACGGGACGTCGGTCGCGCCGGGAGCGTCAGATGTCGGCTGCGCCGCACGTCCGGGCAACTGGGCGGCGTCGAGATCCTGCAGGCGTGCGAAGCGTAGCCAACGGGTGGTCGTCGGCGTGGCCTATCGTCAGAGACGATGTCCAACTGTTCGACCACGGATCTGTCAGCGATGGTCGACGATCTGCGTGACCACGGAATCCGTCGAGTGCACACCCTTGCCTGGCGCGACCTCGACGATCCCGATGCCGGCGGATCGGAGGTGCACGCCGACGAGTTCATGCGTCGCTGGGCAGCAGCCGGCCTCGAGATCACCCACCGCACCTCGGCCGCCAGAGGCCAGCCCGAGACAGCCACCCGCAACGGCTACGAGGTCGTGAGGCGGGGGAGTCGGTACACGGTGTTTCCCCGAGCCGTCGTAGCGGAGATCACACGATCGATGGGGCCCTACGATGCGCTCGTCGAGATCTGGAACGGTGTTCCGTGGTTCTCGCCGATCTGGTGTCGAACGCCCAACATCACCTTCCTGCACCACGTCCACGGCCCGATGTGGGATCAGATCCTTCCCGGACCGTTCGCGGCGGTGGGGCGTGCGCTGGAGAGTCGGATCGCTCCGCCCTTCTACCGTCGTACCGAGACGGTGACCCCGTCGGACGCGACCCGCGACGAACTCCTCGAACTCGGTTTTCGTCCCGAGCGTGTCACCGCCGTTCCCAACGGCACCGATCCCCGGTTCCGCCCAGGCGGAGTCAAGACCTCGACACCGTCGATCGTCGCCGTTGCCCGGTTGGCTCCGGTGAAGCGACTCTCACTGCTGATCGATGCGGCCGTCGAGGCGCAGCGCGAGATCCCGACACTGACCCTCACACTCGTCGGCGACGGGCCCGAACGCGACGAACTGGTCGGGCAGGTCAGCCGTGCGGGCGCCAGCGGGTGGATCACATTCGCCGGTCGTGTCTCCCAGGACGAACTGGTGTCGCTCTACCAACGCGCGTGGATCGTGGCGAGTGCTTCGCTCGCCGAAGGGTGGGGACTCAGCCTCACCGAGGCCGCCGGTTGCGCGACGCCGGCCGTTGCCACCGACATCCGTGGCCACCGCAGCAGCGTCGTCGACGGTGTGACCGGCATCTTGGCGGCGCCGTCCGACCTCGGAGCGGCGATCGTCCGGGTGTCGACCGACGACGCATTGCGCGCCCGACTCGGTCGCGCCGCGCACGAACGGGCGCTCGGGCTCACCTGGGATGCGTCGGCCTCGGGCATCATGCAGGTCCTGCACCGCGTGTGCACTCGCTGACGCCAGCGAGGCATACGGTGCTCGCGGGTCGGCACAACTAGCCTGCTGCGACGATGCGCAGCGTGGTGGTGCTCCCGACGTACAACGAAGCCGAGAACATCGGCCCGTTCCTGCGCGCCATTCGTGCGGGCGCGCCGTCCACCGACGTCTTGGTGGTCGACGACGACAGCCCCGATGGCACGGGCCGCATCGCCGTGGAGGTCGGCGCGGAGCTGGGTGGGATCGAGGTGTTGCACCGTCCCGGCAAGAACGGGCTGGGGAGTGCCTACCGTGAGGGGTTCGCACAGGTGCTCGACGCCGGCTACGACGTCGTGGTGTCGATGGACGCCGACTTCTCGCACGACCCCACCCGAATTCCTGAGTTCCTCGATGCCATCGAGGGTGGCGCCGATCTCGTGATCGGTTCTCGATACGTCACCGGCGGCGGCACGACCGATTGGCCGGTGCGGCGTCAACTGCTCTCGAAGTGGGGCAACGCCTACACCCGTTCGATCCTGGGCGTCGCCGCCCGCGACTGCACGAGTGGGTATCGCGCATACCGCGCAACGTCGCTCGCGTCGATCGATCCGACATCGACATCGGCGGAGGGCTACGCGTTCCTCACCGAGCTGGTGCGTCGGCTCACCACGCAGGGCGCCGTGATCGTGGAGCGGCCGATCATCTTCCGCGATCGCACGCACGGCAAGTCGAAGATGTCTGGTCGGATCATCATCGAGTCGATGCTGCTGGTCACCCGGTGGGGTGTTGCCGACCGTTTCCGCCGGCGACGGAACCGGTGACCCGGATGCTCTCCGGCCGTCGATGGAACCTCGTTGCGGCGTCGGCGGTCGTGATGTTGCCGTTGTTCGTGGCGCTGATCGCGCTCGCAACACGACGGTGGTATCCGGTCCTCGACCTGGCGATGACCGAACTCCGGCTCCGTGACGTCGGGAAACGCCAGACCCCGCTGATCGGGCTGCCGGGCAGGATCGGAACCTTTCCCGACCAGGGCAGCCATCCGGGACCGCTCAGCTTCTGGTTGCTGGCGCCCGGCCATCGCCTGTTCGGCAGCTCCGCGTGGGCGATGGAGGCCGCCACGGTGCTGCTGCACACCATGTGGGTGGCACTCGCGCTGTGGATCGGGCAACGCCGTCTCGGCCGCCTCGGTCTCGTGGTCGTAGCGGCGGCCCTCGTCGTGCTCGTGCGGGGCTACGGCCTCACCGTGCTCGTGCAACCCTGGAACCCCTATCTCCCGCTCCTCGCGTGGATCGTCGTGCTGCTCGCAGTCTGGTCGGTCTTCGTCGGTGACGACCTGATGTTGATTCCGCTCACACTCGCGGCGACCTTCGTCGCGCAGACCCACATTCCCTATCTGCCGCTCGCAGGTTCGCTCGGCATCGTGGCTGCGGGCGTCGTGATCGTCCGGTTCACGCGGGACCGGCAGCGGCCGAGTGCTCGACTCTCGTTCGGCGTGAGCGCCGTGGTCTTCGCCGTGGCGTGGTTGGGGCCCCTGGTCGATCAGCTCCGGCGAGACCCCGGCAACGTCACGCGGCTCATCGATCACTTCACCGCACCCAGCGCCGACACGCTGGGCCTGGCCGGCGGCATCGAGTTGCTCCTGCGGCACCTCGACCTGGCAGGGGCATACGGCGGCCTACTCACGGGCACGGGCTCGTTCCTCGATGCCGGTTTCGATCCCGATGGGGCCATCTGGCCCGGGATCCTGGTGTTCGCGGCGTGGGTGATCGCATTCGCCGTGTCGATCCGCTCGGACCGTCGAGCGTCGGCAGGAACGTCCGGGTGGAGCCCGCTCACCATGCTGCACGTCGTCATCGCGATCACGCTGGCTCTCTCGCTGGCGTCGATGTCGAGCATCTTCGGCAAGACCTGGTACTACCTCACCCTCTGGGCGTGGGGCACCACCACACTGCTCCTCGTGGCCATCGTGTGGACGGCGTGGACGTGGCTTCGCGATCGACGCCGCGTTCCCTGGTGCAATCGCCGCGTCGCCGAGCTGAGTGCTCTGGGTCTCGGCGTGGTCCTCACGATCGCCACCGTCGCTGTCGCTCCATCGACCGATCATCCCGAGGAGCGAGTGGGCGAACCGCTGGGTTCACTCGTGGAACCAACCGCACGGGCACTGCGAGACGGCGTGGGCGCAGCGACAGGGGAGAGCGGCCGGTACGTCGTGCGGTGGACGGACGCGGCCTTCTTCGGGAGTCAGGGGTATGGCCTCGTGAGTGAATTGGAACGCGTTGGTCTCGACGCCGGCGTGTACGAGACGTGGAGCGTGCCTGTGACTGCTCACCGGGTCATTTCGGCCGAGGAGACCACCGCCGAGGTCATCCTCGCAACGGGGCGTTTCGTCGACGAGTGGCGCAACGATCCGCGAGTCGTCGAGGTGGCCGAGGTCGACCTGCGGACAGCAGCGGAACTCCAGGAGTTCAGCGATGTCCGTCAGGAACTCCTCGACGATCTCCGCGCCGAAGGCCTCGACGATCTGGAATCGTTCGTCGATTCGAACCTCTTCGGACTGCTCGTCGACAGCCGTGTCTCGGTTCGAGGACAGTTCCTGGTCGACCGGCTGCTGTTGCTCGGTCAGCAGGTCGCGGTGTTCGTCGGGCCGCCCGGAGTTGCGCCATGAGGGTCTCGGCGTGACCGCCTCGCCACACGTCGAGACCTCGACGCCCACGGTCGAGGGCGACGACCGTCGGCTCAGCATCGGCTGGCGGTTGCTCGCCCTCGCCAATTCTCTGGTCATTGCCTTGTCAGCGCTCCGTGGTGTCGGTCGCGGCTACACCCCGCTCGGCGACAATGCGCTGATCGAACTGCGTGGTCGCGACGTGTTGACCGAGAATCATCCGCTGCTCGGAACGTGGTCGTCGGCGTCGATCAGTTCGGGTATCGATGTCAACCATCCCGGCCCGTTGCTGTTCGAACTGGTGGCGCTCCCGGTCAAGTTGTTCGGCGGCGGAGCAGGAATCGCTGTGGCGATCGCGCTGCTGAACATCTCCGTGGTCTGGCTCGTCGGCTGGCTCATGGCGCGGACTGGGGGCCCGCCCGCTGCGCTCGTTGCACAGGTGATCACCGCTGGTCTCGTCTGGACCCTCGGCAGTGAGCTCCTCTACGACCCGTGGCAACCCAACGTGCTCGTGTTGCCGTTCTGGTTGTTCCTGTGCTGTATCTGGGCGGTCGCCGCTGACATCGTGGTGGTGCTGCCGTTGACGGTCGGTGTCGGGACATTCGTCATGCAGACCCATCTCGGGTACTTGTTCATCGTGCCGATCCTGTTCACCTTCGCGTTCGCGAGCGTGTTGTTGCGGCGACGCACGCTGGAACTCGGACGCTTCGATGATCTGCGACGGCCGGTGATGTTGTCGCTCGTGGTGGCGGTGCTGCTGTGGGCGCAGCCGCTGTGGGAACAGTTGTTTGCTCCGGGCCGCGGCAACATCGGTCGGATCATCGTGGCAGGGACCGTGGGGGGCGACGATTTCGAACCGGTGGAGAGCTCCGCCACCGGACTCACGATCGGATTGCGCATGCTGGGCTCGGTATGGGCGCTTCCTCCTTGGTGGGGACGCCCGGGGTTCGACTCGGCGATCCCGCCCTCCACGTGGGTCGACGGACCTGATGG
>Ga0105048_10017755_pt1 | contig 10969 bp, 7 predicted proteins | sample MAT05_FD_78382 | JGI IMG/M metagenome (GOLD analysis project Ga0105048, IMG submission 78382) | Freshwater microbial communities from Lake Fryxell liftoff mats and glacier meltwater in Antarctica - MAT-05 | ecosystem: Environmental > Aquatic > Freshwater > Ice > Liftoff microbial mat | place...
GACCGCAAGAAGCTGATTGCCGACTGGGCGAAGAAGCTCGCACCGGCCACGCTGGCAAGGGCGGACTTATCGCAAGGCCGCGCGATTTACGCGAAGGTGTGCGCGCAGTGTCACACGCTGTACGGCACCGGCGGCAAGGTCGGGCCGGAGATCACCGGCGCGAACCGGGCGGACCTGAACTACCTTCTCGAAAATATCTTCGACCCCTCCGCCGTCATTCCGAAAGAGTACGCCGCCACGAAGCTCGAACTCATCGATGGCCGCGTAATTACGGGCATTATCAAGGAAGAAGCGAAGGCGACGCTGACCGTTGTCACCGCCACCGAGACGCTTGTCCTCGCCGTGACCGATATCGAGAAACGCACGCCATCGGCCGATTCGATGATGCCGAACGACCTGACAAAAACGCTCGCCGATACGGAGTTACAGGCACTGATTTCGTACCTGAAGCACAACCAGCAGGTGCCGATCCTGGCGACGACGGAGAACATCAAGGACTTCTTCAATGGCAAGGATCTTGCCGGTTGGGACGGCGACAAAGACGTCTGGAGCGTCGAGAACGGCGAGATCGTCGGGAAGACGAAAACGGGGCGGAAGCGAAATACGTTCCTGAAGTCGCAATTCGACGTGGCCGATTTCCGCCTCAGTCTGAAGGTAAAATTGTCGCCGAACAAAGAGAACAGCGGCGTACAGTTCCGAAGTGTGCCGTTGCCCGATGGCGAAATGCGGGGGCCACAAGCCGACATCGGCGCGGGCTGGTGGGGAAAGCTTTACGAGGAAAGCGGCCGCGGTCTGTTAGCCAAAGTCGGCGGCGAAACACTCGTGAAACCCGACGACTGGAACGACTATACGATCGAAGCCTTTCAGGACACGGTACGCATACGCATCAACGGCACGATCTGCACTGACTACCTGCAAGACGACAGGCTCTCGCGGCGCGGCCTGATCGCGTTCCAGGTCCACAGCGGCGGGCCGATGGAAGTGCGATTCAAGGAGATGAAGCTCGAACTCCTGACTGCGAAGCCGAAGTAACTTTATCAACGATCCACTAAACACTCTTAACCAGTTTCAGTTCGGACCGATCAGGCCACCCTGTGCGGCACGGTATTTGACTTTCCACGTATGCCACGCCATGACCTCGACGATGAGGTCGGCACGGGCGCGATACCACTCGATTTCGGCGGGTAGTTTGTCGGCGAGTTTATCGCCAGCCTTCGTCACTTTGTCGCGGTAACTTACGGCGCGGCTCCTTGCGAGTGCGACGCGGCGGGCGGCGGATTCCATCTGTAGCGCGGCCACTCGCACCTCGGTGGCCGCGAGCTTCTCGCGGTCGACGATCGCCAGAAACAGTTGTTCGCGACGGTGGTTCACTTCGACTTCGGCCGCAGCGCGTAACGGAGCGAGCCGCTTTTGCAAGATTCGCGGCAACGCGGGTAAACTCCCGCTGCCGAGCAAGCTGTTCGTCGATTGCAATTGCGAATTGACCAGGGGTAATGTGCTCGCGGATAGCCCGTGATACATCGCCCGCAAGAACTGCAAATCGGGTCGCGATTGCAGTGCCGTTTGCACGGCGGCTTCGACGTCTAGCGGTTCCGCTGACACGCCGAACGGCCCCGTCGGCCAGAAGCGTTCATCGCCTTTTACGGACTGGCCGAGTTGCACTTTCAGGGTTGTATTCAGCGTGCGAATCCCCGCCTCGGCCTGTTCGGCATCGATGAGTAACTTCGCGCGTTGACGGTTAAATTCGTCGTCGTCGGGAACGTTTGGCAACCCGGCCGCACGGAACCGCGGGGCGGCATCGCGGAGTTGGTCGAAAGTCCGCAACCCGGCCGCCAACAACTCCATACGCCCCTCGGCATCGGCGAGGCGATAATAGTTTTTGAGTGCTTCCGCAGCAGACCGGTTGCGGGCTTCGCGTGCGGCGAGGTAGCGTAATTGCCGCGCGAGTTCGTCGGATTTCGTGTCGGGGCACGGTTGTTTGTGCGAGACCAGCGACACCGTCGGTCGCTCGTTTTCCTTGTCGAGTTGGTTCGCAATTGGCGATGCCTGTTCGGCGAGTGCGCGGCATGCGTCATCGGTCAGGCCGACGAACGGCCCCGATGCCACGCCGGGCTTCGCGGTTCTCACATCGATGGCTGGAAGTGTGCTGGCATCGGGTTCGACTTTCGTCGGCGTGACGGTGGGAAGTTCGACCGCAACGGGTTGCACCGAAGGCATCGGCGCGTGCGCTACCGTTGCGACTCGGGGCACCCGACACCCAGTCGAGATCAGTAACAAACAGGTTATCCCAACCGAGCGCAACATGTATCGGCTCCGCGATTCCGAAAACGTTTCATTCTGTTCATCGACACTCAGCGCGGAAACCTTTTCCGATTTTCGGGGTAATACGGAATGAGCGAGCGATGAAAGTTCTCCAGCTTTCCCAATTTCGCATTGACGATTTTAGTCTGATCGGACTACTATTCTAATACAACAATAGTTCGAACGGTGTAAAGTCACACGATGCCGAAGCGACCTGCGATCACGATTGCCGATGCCACCCCCTTGGTGATGGAATCCGACATTGCGCAACGTCGCCGTGCACAGGTTGTGAATGCGGCCGTGGAGATCATCGCAACGCAGGGCATTCACCGAATGTCGCTGGGGAATATCGAGAAGCGGGCGAACATGACGCGCGGGCACCTGATGTATTATTTCCCCACGAAGGAAGACATCTTACTCGCGGTTCTGGATCGTATGATCGGGCGGATGAAACTCGAAGCGATGCATGGCGATGGTCCGAAACCGATGACGGGGCGAGCGTGGGACTGCGTTCGCCACATGATCGATCAGACGTTGCAACCGCCCGACGCGGGGCATATGGCGTTCCTGAGCCTCATCCATACTTTCCATGCGCAAGTGAGTTATCGCGATGATGTTCGGCAACGGTTGGCGACGCTCAATGCCGAGTGGCGTGCAATGATCGCCGCCGATTACGCGGCCAGTGTGCCTAACCCGCCACCAGTACCACCTCATGTGGCGGCATCGATTATTATGGCACTCGTGCAAGGGTTGGGCGGGCAGTTAGCCGTCGACCCGAATGCACACGACCGGAAACTGACGATGGCAGCAATCGGCCAAATTCTCGCCCCGATTTTCGGGGTGTCCCCTTCAACCCCCACCGGAGAGCAAACGTGAACGACACGGCACCTTCGCGTACCGCCACCAACGGCGAACTCATCAACCGCGTGCAGCAACTGCGCCTTAAGGATCAACTCGGAGCGGGGAAGGGGACTGGCCGCGGTGGGGCGTCGTGGCTGCCGTGGATCTTGTGCTTGATGCTCGCGGTGGCGTGGGCCGCCGTCGGTGTGCGCGGGTACAAAGGCGGCTTCGGTAACAGCAAGGGCAGCGCAACAAACACTGAGCCAGCCATCGGCAACTCGCCGGGTAAAACGCTGTCACCCACCGCCAATACAGGTACCATTGCCGAGGCGGGCGCAATCGTACTGGAGCAAAAGGGTACGCTGATTCCACCGCAACAGATCGCCATCAGCCCCATCGACGTGGCGGGCCGCGTCGTCGAGTTGAACATCGTCGAAGGCAAATCATTCAAGAAGGGCGAGGTTCTCGCGAAGCTCGAAGACGTGAACTACCAGGCGCAAGTTGCGGAATCGAAAGCGAACGTGGCGGCCATGAAAGCTCGTTTCGAAGCAACGAAGCTGCGGTTGTCCGAGTTGATGCCATCGTCGGTTCGCAGGATCGAAGTCACGCAAGTCGAAGAAGAGTACAAGGAAAACGAAGCATTACGCGGCCGACAAGCCGACGAATTGAACCGCCTCGAGCGGCTCGGGTTGTCGGCTGCCGAACGCGAAACGAAACAGGCGCGGTTCGACATTCTCGCCACCGATGCCAAACTCCGCCGCCTCGACGCGACGCTACAGATTCTGAAAGAAGGCCCCCGGAAAGAACGCAAGGCCGCAGCGGAATCGGATGTCGTAGCCGCGAGTGCGGAAGTTGACGTCGCACAGGCACGCCTGCTGCAATCGCAGTGGCGGCTTGATAACTGCATCATCCGCGCCCCGATTGATGGCGTTGCACTCACCAAGAAAGCCGAACTCGGCAACCTCGTCAACCCGCTCGCGTTCGGTAGCACATCGGGTAGCATTTGCGACCTCGCGAACCTCGCCGAGATGGAAGTCGAGATCGACGTGGCCGAACGCGATTTGCGTAAAGTGTTCGACAATCAAGACGCAGTCGTTCGCTCCGAGGCGTACCCCGAGCGATCGTACAAAGGCTATGTCGCGCGGATCATGCCGATTGCCGACGACAGCAAGAGCGTGGTCAAAGTCCGCGTGAAGGTGATGTTGCAAAAGAACGAAGTCCCCGGCTCGTTCCTCAAGCCGAAGATGGGCGTCGTGGTGACGCTGTACAACCGCAAGTACGATGCAAACACGCCAATCGAAGCCCCGAAACCGAACTGACATCAATCATACTGCGGAGATGTTTCATGGCCGAACCGATCGTGCGAGTCCGTGACTTATACAAATCGTTTACTCGTGGCACGGAATCGATCGATGTGCTTCAGAACCTCAACCTCAATGTGGCGGAGGCGGAGTTTCTGTCGTTAATGGGACCGTCGGGTTCGGGCAAAACGACACTGTTGAATCTGATTGCTGGGCTAGATCAACCGACGGCGGGAACGATCACCGTGGGCGATCAAGAAATTTCGTCGATGAGCGAAAGTGAACTCGCGCGATGGCGAACGCGGAACGTCGGCTTCGTGTTTCAGTTTTATTATCTGCTTCCCGTAATGACGGCTTACGAGAACGTCGAACTGCCCCTGTTGCTATTGCAGTTGACCGCAGCACAACGCAAACGGCAAGTCGAAACGGCACTAGACCTCGTTGGCCTCAGCGATCGTATGTCGCACCGCCCCGGCCAGCTTTCGGGTGGGCAACAACAGCGTGTCGGCATCGCGCGGGCGATGGTCACCGACCCAACCTTGATCGTCGCCGACGAGCCGACGGGCGACCTCGATTCGAAGTCTGCCGATGAGATTCTGAACCTGATGGAAATTTTGCGTGCGCAACTCGGCAAGACGATCATTATGGTGACGCACGATCCGAAGGCCGCGGCGCGGGCCCAGCGCACGTTGTACCTTGAAAAGGGCAAGCTCGTCGACGATGTGATGAATGCCCCACAACCGATGCGGGTTTAACCGAAAGCGAAGGAACGACCATGTACGACCAATTGGCGACTTCGGGTGCGCCGCTCAGCATCGACTCCGCGATGCCGCTGCTATCGCTCTACTCGTTTTTTCTGATGGCCCTTCTGATCGGCGGTGTATGTGCCGTCGGCGTTGCAACGCTCCCGCTGTTCTTCGCGATCATCTACGCGATCAGCCTGGTCTTGAAAGCGTTGTCCAACGGCGGCAGTTTGTTTTTCAAAATTGCCTTGCTGATGTTCCGCGGCTTGCTTCGTAGTCCATTACGAACGTCGCTCTCGTATCTCGCGTTGTTCGTGCTGACGGCCGTGCTGGCGTGCATTTACACGGTCATCAATTTCATCGGCCTCGTGACGACCGAAAAAGATTCGAACTTCAAGGTGATCGTTACGGAGAAATACACGATCCCGAGCCAGATGCCACCCGCGTACGAACAGCGTGTGATCGACTTGCTCGGAGACCTGCCGAAGGATCTGCAACCCGTCAACGGTGCCGATGATGTCATCGCGTGGTCGTTCGTCGGGGGCACAACCGACCCGACGAATCCGCGACCAGAAAATGCGATATTCATGTTCTGCGTCGATCCGCTAAAAATCACGACGATGATGGACGGCTTAGAAAAGAAGGACCTCACCGATAGCGAATACGCCGAGATGCAAAGGCTGACGGCGCTGATGAAGGAAGACTATAAGCGGATCATCGTCAGTAAGGCGCGTTTGGAGAAAATGAATTTGCAGGTCGGCCAGAAGATCAAAATCACGAGCTTGTTCTACAAGGACATCGTTTTCGACTTCGAGATTATCGGCGAACTTCCCGATGCCAAATACGAAGGTGTTGGCTTCTGTTCCCGCGAATACCTCGACCGAATGTTGTCGTCGTTCAGCAAGTCGCACAACAACGAACAGCATCCGCTCGCAGACAAATGCGTGAACTTAATCTGGGTGCGCGTGCCCAAAAAGGAAAGCTACGAACGCCTCGCAGCTATGGTCAACGACCCGAAGTACTTCTCCGGGCCCGCCGCCAAGATGGAGACCGCATCGGCTGGGATCGGCTCGTTCCTCGATGCGTACAAAGACATCTTCTTTGGCATGAAGTTCATCCTCTGCCCGGCGATGGTCGGCATCATGTCGCTGGTGATTGCGAACGCGATCAGCATCAGCGTCCGCGAACGACGCGGCGAGATGGCCGTCTTAAAAGTCCTCGGGTTTCGGCCGGTTCACGTGATGGGGCTGATCCTTTCCGAAGCGATCCTGATCGGCTTCTTCGCGGGGTTCATGAGTACGTTCCTGTGCTGGGCCGGCCTTGGGAATGTAAAAATCCAAATCGCGTTCCTCGGTGCGTTCTTCGTGCCTTCGATCGTGATGCTCTACGGCACGATACTCGGCATGGCTGTCGCCTTCGTCGGCAGTATTGGGCCGGCGTTGTCGGCGCGAAAAATCAAGGTTTCCGACGTGTTTGCGAAAGTCGCTTAATTCCCGGAGTTGCGAGTGAAAACCCTCACGCGGTGGTTCTGGAACTTCCTTTCGCTCGTCAGTGCGATGCCGAACGATATCGCAGTCATGAAGATTGCGGTGTCGTGGTTCTGGAGTTTCCTTTCGCTGATTAGCACGATCCTGGTGCTCGGCCTTTCGCTGTTGCCGCTATCGGCGTTGCTAGTGGCACTGCCGCTGATTTCCCCGAACGAAGCCGTCCTGCGCGATACGCTTCCTGCGGCGAAGTCGTGGCAGCGCGGACTCATGCGACGTCTGTTCGGCGCGATTGCGGGCTTCATCGTCCTCATTGCGCTCCTCGCGTTTTCTGTTGCCGTCGTATCGTGGTTGCCACTACCGCCTACGGGGCAACTGGGGCCACTTGCGAAGAAAATCCTCGGCTCATCGATCGTGAATTACTACGCCGATCCGCTTGCGGAAGCGGTCAACGGCATCACGCCACCGTCGCCGAAAGACTTGTACGAGAAGAAAATACTCATCGAACGCCGCTTGTCGGGTGGTATCGGCGATCTCGGTCGCGAACGAAAAGACCTTGAGGAACTGGCGAAGGTCGATAGCCAGATCGCGGCATACATGCCGATCTCGACGAAGATGCGGATGATCATGGATCCCGAGCTTCGGCCGTGGGTCGCGGTGCCGTTGTGGAAACTGTTGCCCACAGTAATGGTCGAACACTGGCCGTTTATTTTGCTCGTCATTTACGCCACGGACTTGCTGTTGTTGTTGCTCATCGGGAAAGTGCCGATCAAGTACAACGTGCGAAACCTCATCGTCCGTTGGCGGATTTCCGGCCTGACGGCGACCGCGTTCACCGTGGTCGTCGGCTTGCTCGTCGGGTTGCTCGCGTTCGTGAACGGCATGTACAAAATTAACCAAGACTCCGGCATTCCCGGCAACGTATTCGTGCTATCCGACGGAGCGACCGACGAACTCTTTTCCAATCTCGGGTACGGCGACCTCGACAACGCATTTCGCATCACGGTCGAACTCGATCAATATGGAATGCGGCTCGACGAACCGATCCGGATCGCCCGCGCCATCGCTGATAAAGATGGCCGATTGACGACGCTCGCCGCCGATGTGGTTCCGCCAGAAAAGGCAGAATATCTTGCCAGCAAGGAGATTTACTTCGTCGTCAACCAAGAGCGAGCGAAGAAGCCCGACGAAGAGAAGCCGCGGCGGCGCTTTCTCAACATGCGTGCCATCGATAACCCGCTGGTAGCGGCAGCGGTACACAACATTCGCCTCGAAAACGGCAGCCAGTGGTTCAACCGCGCCGGCGTGCAAAAGGGCAAAGACGATGTGAGCTTCATTCAATGTGTACTCGGAGAAGGCGCGGCCGGCGTTCTCGGCGAGGATGCGAACAAGCCCCGCCTCGAACGCGGCGACACGTTCCAAATCAACGACCTCGCTTGTGTCGTCGTCGGTATCATGAAGGCCGAAGGTACCACGTTCGGTTCGGAAATCTGGGTGCAAAATATCGATCTCATCACGCGAACTTTCGGTAAGAAGGGCAATTTCACGACGCTCGTGGTGCGTAACAATCTCAACACGCTCGAAGCCTCGCAGGCACTCGCGTACCACCTTCAAAACCGCTACACCCAGCAGAAGCTGAAAGCATTTGCCGAGCCGGAATATTACGCGGAACTGACGAAAACGAACGATCAGTTTCTCATCAACATCATTTTAGTAGCCATAATCATGGCGATTGGCGGCGTGTTCGGTGTAATGAACACGCAGTTCGCGTCGATTGCCGCACGCATTCGCGAAGTCGGCGTGTTGCGCATTCTCGGCTTCAAACGCTGGCAGATTCTGATTTCGTTCATGCTCGAATCTCTGACGATCGCGTTCGTCGGCGGGTTGCTCGGTTGTGCGATCGGCTACCTGATGAACGGCTACGAGGCGCAAAGTACGCTCTCGAGTGGCGCAGGTGGCGGCGGTAAAAGCGTCGCGTTAAAGATGCTCGTGAACTACGAAACCGTGGCAGCCGGCGTGCTGTTCACGCTCATGATGGGACGCATCGGCGGCCTCGTACCGGCACTCTCAGCAATGCGAATGAAGATCCTCGACTCGTTGCGATAGCCTACTCTCGGAACTTCCATTTGTGCAGAACGGCGCTAACGGACGCACGGACGAGATTGATTGCACGCTGATTGCCGATCAGCAACGGCCAGCGAATCCTGTCAAACCGTCGCACCGAGGGGCCGTTCGATTTCAGTTCGGCCAGCCAACTCGTCATGCGGTGAAACTGCACATCGGGTGCGAACCACTCCTCCCATGCGAGCCGCGCCTTTCGCCCCATTTCCGCTGCTTGCGAGCGGACGGTTTCGAGCAAATCCGGCAGGTTGGCGAGCTGGTTTTCCGGAACGAAGAGCGCGAACGAATCCCAGTCGGGGCCGGAGCAGGGAACGTAGGCATCGGAGAGAATCACCGGAACGCGACCGAGTTGCATCGTCTCGAATAGGCGATACGAACCGGCGGCGATGCCGCGTGGGCAGAGCGAAAACGCACTCCGCGAAATCGTAATGGCATAATCGCGAAACAAGGCACTCCGCTCGGTTTCCGGACCAGCTCGCAGTTTCCAGCCGTGACGCTCGACGATGATTACGTCGCTGCGTCCTCGAAAGGTCTTGTCTGCAAAGAGTCGCCGCCGGACAGTGGCCGTCGGCGCGCCGACGAAGGAACAGAGAAGATCGGGAGTAATTGGCGGTTCCGCAGCTACGATCGCCACTTGTTCATTGATCGGCGCGAGATAGTCGGCTGTGCGATGGCGTCGCACGTCGAACTGTTTGCGCGGCATCGAGGTGTAGAGACCTGGTAAAAACGAAATCGGTCGATCATGCGTATCGAACGTAAAAACCTTCTCGGGGAACCGTTTGACGAGCGGGTGAAGCCGTGTTTCGGTGGAGTATTTGTTGCCCCGATTGATGATTAAAATCGCATCGGCTTCTTCTGGCGTGGCCACGATGGTATGCTCCCGAAACCGATCGATTGTTGCCCGCGCAATCAGGAAGTCGGCGAAATATCGCCCGTAATTCGTTCCGCGTTCATCGTCGTGATCGATGGTAACCCGCACCGCTTCTCTCCTCTCCACGCTTTGTCATCATTTTCGCGTAGACCGCTTCAATCGCGTCGACAGTTGGTTTCGGGCCGCAATGTCGTTCGAGGAGTTGCCGCCCCTCCGCGCGTTGCCGATTCTGTTGCTCTGGATTTTGCAACAGGTTCACGGCGCGTTCGATCAGGCCGGCATCGTCCTCGGCCACTGAAGCATGAACGCCATCGATCGCCGGGATCCCTTCGACACCTTCGCTGGTGGTCACGACGGGTACGCCATAAGCGAAGGCTTCGAGTATCTTGATTTTCATACCGCTCCCTCGCGCAGGCGCGTAGAGCATTACGCCAGTTTGTTCGAAATACGAACGCGTATCGGGTACGTTTTCTTCGATAATGACATCGGGCATGTCGATGAATTTGGCAAGCGAACTTCTCGCGCTCCAGCCGACGATTTGCACGCGGGCATCGGGAACGCGGCGTTTGATCTCCGGCCAGAGCTGGCGCAGCAAACGAACCACAGCCGAACGCGACGGGTGCCAGTTCATCGAGCCGATCACGCTGAGAATCGGTTCGTTCGTGCGTTGGCTGTCGGGAATGAACGGATACTGATCGATGTCGATTCCCAATGGAACCGTGTCGATCGTCGCCGACGGATTGATATGTAACATCAGGGGAACGAGTCGCGGAGAGTTTGTCAGGAAATGTTTGAACTCGCGTATGAGTTTGCGTTCCGATCTCATCAGAAGCCACCGGTGAAACCGCCAGAGTAACGTCGTGGCCGCCAGTTCCGCGAGATCGATAATCGCAAGGTAATGCACGTTCACGATCCCCCGATCCGCGTGCTTCCTAGCGAGCCAGACGCACGACAACTGTTCGAGGTGCAGGAGGTCAAACTCGGTGGCGAGTTCGCATGCGAGGTCCGCTTTCAGCTCTGGGGAGAACATATACGAATACGGTCGGCGTAGCGTTTCGATCTTGGAAACAAATCCGGAACGGGTGGGGAACGGGTAAAGACGCAGGTCGTATGCGGGGGCGGGGAACAAGTCGCGGGCTTTGGCAATCTCTTCCGGTTTGCTGCACGCCGCGTACGCAGTCACGCGATGGCCGCGTTGGACGAGTTCCTTCAGGAGCACGTAGTACCAGCGTGCGGTCGCGTTCCCGAAGGGCAGTGGTGGCTCGATCATCACCAGAACAATTCGAAGCGGTGTCACGCCGTGCCCTC
>Ga0105048_10017756_pt1 | contig 10968 bp, 6 predicted proteins | sample MAT05_FD_78382 | JGI IMG/M metagenome (GOLD analysis project Ga0105048, IMG submission 78382) | Freshwater microbial communities from Lake Fryxell liftoff mats and glacier meltwater in Antarctica - MAT-05 | ecosystem: Environmental > Aquatic > Freshwater > Ice > Liftoff microbial mat | place...
GTGGCATTCAGCTTTTGAATAACAACAATTATAACAACATCCAAACAGTCGAAGTTGATATTCAAAATAAGCTGCTGTCCGATTTCAAGAATGATAACATTTGCGGTTTTTTAAATGGTACTGAAAACAACGACACGCTTATTATTTTCTCAGCCCATTACGATCATTTAGGTGGAATGGGTAAAAAAACATTTTTTCCAGGCGCTAACGACAATGCTAGTGGTGTGAGTGTGTTACTGAATCTGGTGCGTTATTATAAAAAGAATCCGCCAAAATATAAAACACTTTTTATTTTCTTCGCCGGTGAGGAGGCGGGTTTAATTGGCTCACATTTTTTTGTTGAGAGCACGGCAATAGACCTTAAAAAAATAAAATTTTTGATTAACCTCGATATGTTAGGCACTGGCGACGATGGCATTATGGTAGTAAATGGCGCCATTCTCGAAAAACAATTTGCCCTACTCAATAAAATTAATACCGAAAAAAATCTCGTGAAGGAAATTAAAAAAAGGGGGAAAGCTCAAAACAGTGATCATTATTGGTTCACAGAGGCTGGCGTGCCTTGTTTTTTTATTTACACTTTGGGAGGCGTAACTTCTTATCATGATGTTTATGACGTTGAAAAAAATTTGCCTTTGACGGATTATTGCGATGTATTTCGATTGATCGTTGGTTTTGTTGAGAGAATGTGAGAATGGATTTTTAATGGATGCTAGAGGCAAGTCTGAGGGCATTCGGGAACTAGCATAGCAGAAGGAACACACAAGACTTGGCGACGCATGTCTCACCTTGGAGGATACTTTTAACTATGAAAATAAAAGTCGACAAAGTTATGGATAACTCTGAAATTAAAATAAAAAACGGTTTTGATTCATTGTAATTGAAAAGCGACTTGAAGCAGACTTTGCCTTTGGCCACACGATCAGCCCTAACGTTGGCAAGCGCTCGTCGAAGGTTTGTAACTTCTAGGTAAACGTGCATTAAGAGAATTGGGTTAAACCTTTAGTTTTCTAAATAAACACGCACAGATCGGCGATAACAATCTGCCACTTAAACCGCATTTGGGTACTAGAAGCATTTGAAAAAGGCGAAAACCTGCCTAAACGCAGGTAACTTTGAAGAAGTGCCAGTCGGGATTTCTGGCACTCATAATTACCCGAAATCTACACTGAAACTTACAGCGCTCGCATTATACCAATTATAATTATGAAATAGGCTACAGATGCGAACTGATTTTATATCAAGACTATGAAAAAAATTGTTGCATAGCAATGCCTACGGAACCATTTTTTAAAGAAGTATTGGGGGAAAATAACGAGTAAATTGGCCTGTTTTGTAGTTATAATTGGTACTATAGGGCGGGTAAGATATATAATTGTTTCTTGCCTGTTAAATGTTAAAGTTGAGTAGGTGAAAGCATTTTAGCCTAACCCTCAAACAGAATCGTCCGTGAAGCTCTCGCTTCGTACGGCTCTTGTCAAACAATAAACTTGATTTAAAAAGTGTTCGATGGCAAAACATATTTAAATAAATTCCTTTAATTTCTTTGATCTATTTGTGCGCTTTACTAATAAGTCCCCTTCATACTTTTGTACTTGTTCAGCGCAAATTCTGCCATTCGGTAATGTAAGTGCATTACTAACTCCTGTAACACCTAACGTTTGTATATGCCTTAGTAACGCATAATTCCAATCATTTGGGGATTTATCTTTGTCGCTATATTCTATTTAGTGTTCAAAAAAATATCTAAGGTTTCGACCTACTTTCATCCTTTATACACCATTCATTCCTAGTTTGTAACGATTCACGGCACAGTCCGTGTAAACGGGTAATGAAGCCTCTTTATCCTCATGCGGCAAAAGTTTCCTGAGTAATCCCTTGTGTTCTCCGTGGCTCAGTAGTTATGGAAACACGATCTTTCTAGGCTAAAATCAAACCTTGTCACCTATAAAAATTCATCTCATCAATTTCTTTCCAAACTTTTTCGGGAACAAAATACCGAACGTCTTTTTTATCTCTAAGCGCCGTCCTTATAAAAGTGGAGGAGATTTCCATAACTGGCGCCTGCGTGAAATGCACGTGCGGATGCGCGTCGAACTCGCTGGCAACTGCATTTGGACGGGGATATACATACAATTGATATTTTTTTAAAATCTCTTCGTAATTTTTCCATTTTGCGAAAAACTGGAGATTGTCCTGCCCCAAGATCAAGCTGAATTGATCATTTGGATATTTTTCTTTTAACCGCACCAGAGTATTAATGGTATAGGAAGGTTGTGGTAATTTAAACTCAATATTACTACTCTTCATGTGATCATGATCACCAATAGCCAGGTTTACGAGATTTAATCTTTCGTTTTGGTTCAACAAACCAGTTTTATTTTTTAAAGGGTTGTGCGGGCTTACTACAAACCATATCTTTTGCATATCGGTGAAGCTAAGCATGAAGTTCGCTAAAACCATGTGCCCCACGTGTATGGGATTAAAAGAACCAAAAAAGAGTCCAATATGCATGGTTAAATTTAAAGATTATTTTTTAAATTTATCTATGATCCGAATCGTGCAAAACGAAACCAAATTCACCTTAAATATCGAAAGTTATTTGATTAATGCGTTGTCCAAAACAAATCTTAATTTATTTTTATTATCGGATGTCATCAAAAAACAGATCAAGCAGGCCTTTAATCACTGTTTTGGAAAATTTGATTTGAATTGCACAATCTTTTTGAGACCACTTTACACCTATAAATTAAAACAATTGTATGGCAAAACTGTTTTTGCTGTTGTGGACGATGTGCGCAACAACAATGTGGCTGAAGCTGATTTTAGAGGCCTACTGGTTAAAATAAACGTAAGTTATTTGGCCGCCCTTATCTCAGGCCCAAATGCGCGCTCCATTCCGCATGAATTCGAGCATTTGCTTGGTTTCGACCACCCTCATGCTAGAGCTGCGTATCTTTCGGTAAATACCTCTGCTTGGCTGCACGAACAGCAATTAAGCGAAGAAGAAAGGCAATGCAATTTAATGAGACAACCTTGGTATATTCAAAAGTCAGGAAATAAGATCAATGAAAGTGTGTTGCTCACCGAAAGCCAAGTAAAACTATTGCTTGAAAATTACGGTAACAAAAAGCTAAATTATAACTACGGCATCCGTAGAAGCATTTTCTACTACAAATGGACCGTTAAGCTATAAAAACAGATCTTTGTAAACATGATTGATTTAAACGCCACCGAAAATTTCCTCTTTGTACCGCATCCAGGCAAAACAAAAGGAATTCTATATGTTCTCGCGTTTGTCGAAAAATATGAAAAAAATTCATTCGTATTGTTGCCTTATCAAAACCCGCAGGTAAAAAATCCAGTAGCTTTATTTTATAAAATCGAAGAGATAATAAATGATGTAGATTTCAACCTTTACAAAAAAAATTTGAGGCCTCCGGTCGTAAAATTTGAAGCGGTTACCTCTAAAGAAAAATACCTAACAACCGTTAAGCAGTTAAAACATGAAATACAAATCGGAAATATTTACGAGATTAATTATTGCATCCGTTTTGTTTCAAAAAACACAAGCATCGATCCAATTCGAGTTTTTTTAGTTCTTAACAAATTGGCAAAGGCGCCATATGCTTGTTTGTTGAAGACAGGTAGCGATTATGTTATTTGTGCAAGTCCTGAATTGTTTTTAAAAAGAGAACAAAATGCGATCTCTACAAAACCCATAAAGGGCACTACTCGCCGCGGCAAGACCGAAGATGAAGATCTATTTTTAAAAAATGAGCTTCACCACAATCTGAAAGAACGCACCGAAAATGTGATGGCTGTTGATGTTGCACGGAACGACTTGTCGCATTTCGCAAAAAAAGGAACGGTGCGCGTGAATCAATTATACAATATCGAAACTTTTGAAACCGTACATCAAATGGTGAGCACTGTATCTTGCGACCTAAAAGAAGAACTGTTAAACGAAGACCCCCCCGCGATTTTTGATACTATTATTTCTGCCACCTTCCCAATGGCCAGTATGACCGGGGCTCCTAAGCTTAGAGCCATGAAACTAATCGATGCCTTCGAAGAATTTGAAAGAAAATCTTATTCGGGAGCGATGGGGATCATTGACGACAAGGGAGATTTTGTTTTATCGGTGATTATCCGCAGTATCTTTTATAATGACTACAAAAAGGAGCTTTCTTTTGCCGTTGGGGGCGCTATTACGTATTTAAGCGAACCTGAAAAAGAATACGAAGAATGCTTGTTAAAAGCTAAAGCACTGCTGAAAGCTTTGAATGCTAGCGTTTCGTAATACGCCACTCTGCCGCCGATACGGGTAACGCGCTATGTTGGATGGATTCGGAACCTTTTAAACTAATACCATTTTGATTTTTAAGTTATACCAATTATAACTATAATTGGTATTATTCTATTGGACAATGAACAAATCTTGGTGGCTCCTTTCGCAATCTACCAGAAGGGATTACCAGCGTTAAGACGGTTGATTCGCCTTTTTCAAAGCTTCAATTAAAATGCGATTAATTATTGAGATTATCCCCGCGTAAATCTCTAAAGCGCTTTCGAGCCTCAACGGTAAAAATACTTCCCGGGTATTTTACAAGCACGTCCTGGTAGGCTATTTTTGCTTTCTCGTTGTCATGAAGGTATGTTTCATAAAGTTCTGCCAGTTTAAACTGCGCATCATCGCCATATAAATCTCCAGGATAGTATTCTAAAATATTTTTATACATCTGCTCCGCATCCGCATATTTTGCGAGTTTAAAATAAATCTGTGCCTTTTTGTAGTAGATGTCGTCGCCCAAAGTATTGCTGCTAAATAGCTGATTAATACTGTCCATGCGAAGAATAGATTCAGTATAACTGTGTTGTAAGATTAATAATTCTGCACTTGAAAAAAGTTTTAACGGTGCTTCATTGGTGTCCACGCCGATGGCATCCGTAATAATTAAAGACAGATCAAGTGCGTCGTTAGCAATTAATTTCGTGGTGGCACCTTTTAAAACATCGGCCTGCGTTTTAGCCCAAGCGAAATCGCCTGCATAAAAACTCAATTTCGCATTCCTGAATTTAGCTTCCTGTCCTATGGCCTCGTATTTAAAATCTTTTTCGACCTGCGAGTATACTAACGACGCGTCCCAGATCTCGCCTTTTATCAAATAAATGTCCCCCAGCATTAGCTTGTATTCAGCGGTGCTCGCTTTATTCATGCCCGGCTGTTCGAGAAATCCGTTTAACAACTCAATTGCCTCATCACTTTTTTTTAAATAATACGCCTTTAGATTTGCCAAGTTTTTAATGATCTGCGTGTTTAATAAACTTAATTTATATTTATCGTTTGCCTTTGTAAGTTTTTGCTCAAGTAATAATAACTCCTCGGCAGAGGGTTGTGGCTTTTGTGTTAAAGAAAGGTATTCTACATTTAAAACATCCAGAAAAGAGGCATCGTAGTATAAATTATCAGTTCCTTTTTGTATGACGTAATCGTAACAGCGTTTAGCGGTTTCCCATTGCTGATTACTTACACAGATCTTGGCCAAATCATACACCCTTTGTCCGTCTTCTTTTAAACGTTTATCTAAAGCTCTTGTTTGAACAAAAGCGCCTTCAAAGTCTTGCTGTTGTTTTTGAATAAAAATAAGAAATTCACTGAGGATAATCTTATCTGGATTCTTCTGAATACGTTTTTGTAATTCTGTTTTCAGCAATGGATTCTTGATGCCACCTTCCTGATCATCATATCCCAACGAATTCTGTAGGTTAGTTTGAACGGTTTGGATTTCAGACTCCCTAAATTCAAGCGCGTCAAGGTATTCATTGATCATGGCAGGTATGTCGTTTTTTACTTTATAAATATCTGCGCGCTCATAAAAATAAGGATAATCGGGAGTTAACTTTCTTCCCTTGTTGTAAGTTTCGATGGCGTAATCATACTGAGCTTCTTCAATAAACGCATTCGCTAATTTTTGAATAAAAGGTTGAACTGGATTCAATTCCTTTATAGCTTTTTCGTAGGCATCTTTTTGTTTTTTTTCTTCGTTTTCAATCTTATAGATCGCCGCTAAATTAACGTATAGGTACACATCATTTTTATTCTGTTTTAGTTGCTTTTTAGTAATCTTTTCGGCCGTTGAGTAGTCTTTAGCTCCCAGCAGGCTTTTAAAGTAATAATTGTAGATTGAGCCGGGATTATAATCGTAAATGGATTCGAAATAAACATTGGCTTTTTCAAACTCTTTTTGTTCAAAATACTGAAAAGCCAATTTTTCTGGGGGAGCATTGATGTTCGTTTTTTGCGCGAACGACAGAAAAGGCCTAACAAAGGCTGCCATCAAAAAGAATAGAATTATCTTGCACAAAAACTGCATACAATTATAAATATACTACCTCAAAGTTGTATAACGAAATGTGTTTGATGGTTTTTTAATTTTTTCACATCAAGGGAAGTTGTTTATGGCAAATGTAACCACTTCACGAAGTTAAATGAAATAACTATTTGACTTGTCTTAAGCGTTGAAACCAAGCAGAACGCGTTGGCCATTCGATTCAAACTGTATGAAGTCAGACAGGTTTTTCATCAAGAAAACACCTCTACCGCTTAATTTTCCAAGATTAGATGGATCTGTGGGATCAGGTAAGCCAAGGTGATCAAAACCTTCACCTTCGTCGGTTACCGAAAAAACAAGTTTATTGTCTTCTGCCTCAAAACCAATTTTTACGAACTTTTCCGGGTTATTCCTATTACCGTGTTGAATGGCATTGTTAACCGCTTCGGTAACCGCAATCATCATATTGCCGTAGGCGTCTTCATTCACGCCGTAAACTTCACATACATCTTCGATCAAACGCTCGACCAATCTTAAGCTTTGGATATTGGAATTAATTTTCAGAGTTTGATATTTGGTAGGGATCATTATTCGTTCAAGCTGTTAAAATAATTATTTACTTTTTCCTTGTAGTAAGGCGTTAAATTGGGAGGAACCGTATTTAAAAGTTCCATCTCTTTTTCTTTTAATCTTTTATACTCTAAAAATTGGGCAGGGTTGCTTAAATTTTCATTTTTCGCTTCGTTACTTTTACGTTGTTCATCCTGCTCCCTTTCCTGTTCGGCTTTTTCACTTTCCAACAAACGGCTTAAGATCTTTTGCTGACGATTCATCGTTTCGTTGTTTAAATTCCTGTTTACTAGATCTTTCTCTGTTTGTTCCATCAAATCTGCAATATCTCCTCCGGGATTTTTACCTTTATTCTTCAGCTTATCCATCATCTGCTGCATTTGCCTTCGTAATGCTTCCTGTTGCGCAGCCATTTTAGCGTACTGTTCGCTGCTACCCGGCATTTGACCCTGGCTTCCATTTAATCCCATGCCACCAGTGCCCGGCTTTTTGCCTTGTCCCGGTTTTTCGCCAGGCTTATCGCCGGGTTTTTGTCCCGGTTTTTGACCGCCTTTCTCCAGCGCATCCTTCATGTCTTGCAATTGTTTATTTAACTGCTCTTGCATTTTGCGCATATTCGGTATGCCCTTTTTATTTCCCTCACTTTTTCCAGAACCGCTCCCAGGCTTTTTACATTTTCCTCCTTTTTCGCCCTTATTACTTTTATTCGCTTTCATTTGTTTCTGCATTTGTTCGAGCGATTCGTTAAGCAACAATGCCAGATTATTTACCGACGTCATGGTCGTTTGCATGCGCATTGCGCTTTCGCCAGTATTGCGTTCGGCCAAAGCTTTTACCGTTTTGTCCATGTTCATATGAATGGCGCTAATCTCACGATTAATCACCGCGCCGATATTCGGTGCGCGTTTCGCTAATGCAAGCAGACTATCTTCAATAATTTTACTGTCATCCTTTAATTTACTTTGTTGTTTCGCTATACCCGGATACTGCGGGTTATCAATTCTGGTTTTAGGCAAATCTTTGATCAACCCTTCTTGAGCAAAAGACAAGTTGACTAAATTTTCTAAAATTTGCCTTAAAGTCTGCGCGTTTTCTTCGTCTTGCTGCTCTTCTTCGTCAGCCATGGCCTTCTCCATTTCATCCTGCATTTTCTCCAATTCTTCTTCAGCCTCTTTTTGAGATTTAGCGGCGTCTTTTTTGTTATCCTTGCTCAGCTGCTCAGAACTCTTTTGCATATCATCGCTGATTTTTTCCTGATTTTTTTCTGAGTTAGGTAACTTGTTGGGTTCATCTAACGCTTTGTTTTTTTTCTCAAGTTCTTGAAGGTCTTTTTTCAACTCTTCAAACTCTTTTTTTATTTCTTCTTGCTTTTTCTCAAGTTCTTTGTTGTCTGCTTTTTTGTTCTCCGATTTTTTAGCGTCTTCTTTCTTATCATTTGCTTGATCGCTGTTTTTTTTGTCGTTCTCAGTCTTAGGCGTTGTGTTCTTCTCTTCCGGCTTTTTACCTTCAGTTTCCTTAATCAAATTACTTTGTTTTTCTTTGATTGCAACTAATTTATCGATTGCTTCCTGCATTTTCTGTTCAACTTCCAATTGTTTGAATGCCTCGAGATTACGATCTAACTCTTTTTCAATATCTTTATTCGAGAGTTTTAATTCTTCTAACTTTTCCTGAACCTGATTTTTATCAAGTTTATCTAACATTTTATTAAGGTCGTCGAACAGCTTTTTCATTTCGGGTGTCATTACGCTTTCAAACAATTGTTCCAATTGTTTCTGTTTCTCCATTATGGACTCGTCTGTTTTATTGAATTCGTTTTGCTGTTTATTGTTAAGCTCATTGTTTTGTTTTACCTCGTTAATTTTATTCTGGAGCTCTTGTTGTTTTTTAATAATTTCTTCAATTTTCTTTTTTTCTTCGTAACCCAATTGTTTTTTATCGTTAATTTTTTTGGAGAGATCATTTACATCCTTTTGCAGTTGTTTGGCTTTACTGATGCTTTCTTCAAGGTCTTTTTTAATTTCGGAGTTATTCTTATCGGTGACCTGGCTGATTTCCGCTCTGGTTGGAGCTTTAAAAGACATCACCGCTGTTTTTGATGACTTCGATCCATTTACGCCGTCGTTGTCGAACACTTCAAAAAAATATTCGATTTTATCGCCGGACTGAAGGTTAAATAAAGCTGCGTCTAAAAAATAATAGTAGGCTTGTAAGGCCTGGGTCTTAGAAATATTTATCGGATAAGTTCCCAAAACCTCAGTTTCCCTTCCAACACTGTCGGTTGCAAACTTTTTAAAATGAAACATTAGGCGGTTAAAACCATAATCGTCTTTAATTTGCCCACTGAAATAAATGTTTTTTGAATTCAAAGAATCTCGTTTCTCACTTACCTCAATCGACGGAAACTGGTCAGCAATAACGTTAACACCATAACTCATTGAATCTGGCGCCTCAAGCACAAATTTGTTTGAAGCTTTGATGGTGTAATTGTTGTTTTGTAAGAACCTTCGAGAAAACGAGAATTGATTGTCGTTGTTGCGCTCGGGAATCACGGTGCTATCAGAAAATCTGAGTTTTAACGATTCGGTATTTTTTGTATTAAAGATCCAGGTAACCTTGGTGCCTTGCGGAATTTGAAGATCACCGGTATTAGCAATGTTCTCGTTTTTTTTATTAAGATAGGCAGGGTAAATCAGTTGGAGGTTAAATTGCAACAACGTGGGGTTCAACAAAACTTTTAGTTCATATTCTTTAGACGTGTACCCTGCCGCACTGAACTGAAATATGATATTTTTTTGCAGATTTGAAAAAGTATAGTGGAATAAAGAAGCGTTTTCTTTCTCAAGCTTATAATCTACACCGTCCATTGTAATAAAAACCTCTGCGGGAAGTTCATTACCCGTAATTTTTACTTCCAGCTTGTAATCCTGTGTCTGCAAGGCCTGCAGGTTTCTGTTTTTTATATCGAAGTGAAAAGGCATTTCTTTTTCGTAGTAGGTCTGATAATTCACGAGGCGTTGTGTGCTCTTTGAAATGATCTGCGGCCAGACTAAAAAAATACTGGTTGTGGCAAAAATAAGCGGCAGAACATATTTCAGGTATTTTCTATTTTCATTTAAATCTACAGCTTTTGTAAACGCTACTGGCTGCAGTTCATTAATCTTTTGGTTGATGCCTGCTACCAGTAGATCATTTGATCCATTTAAAATTTTATTGCTTTGAAGTTGTAGAACATTCAATAGCTTGTCTTGCACGTTAGAGAAGTGGTTACCAATAATAGTGGCGGCTTGATCATAAGATATTATTTTACCGATCTTGTTGAGCTTAAGCAAAGGAATAAATATGAAAGAGATGAGTACCCCGATCGTCGCAAATAAAAATCCAAAAAACAAAAAGCCGCGAATGATTGTATTAAACTCAGCGAAATATTCGAAGAGCACGACCGACAAAAAAGCGGTTAATAAAATTCCGCTGGCATAAATACTTCCCTTTAATAATTGATTTCGGTAATATTTGCGAATAAATTCGTCGAGCTTCTGAATGAGTATATCGCTGCGGGAGTCCAAGTTCTATTGAGTATACAAATTTAAGATAAGCGATAGGTAAAGCAAGTGAACATTTGTTAAATAGTGTTTGGCCGAAAACTCCATTTTCGTCGTTGTGTCAAAAAAAAATAATCGCCCATTTACCCCAGTAAACTTCACAATTATTTTTTTTAACACGCCTCGAAACCGAATTTTTCTATTTAAACAACTAGTTTTCGGACAAACACAAAATAGTTGGAAGTCTAATCCTCGATGACCATCTTAGAAACAATGCCCAGATCTGTTTTTAATTTTAATAAATAAATGCCTCGATCTAAATTATTTAATTGCAATAGTGTTTTCCAAATCTTACTCTTAAAATCGGAACTAAAAACAAGACTTCCATCTACAGCGTAAATGAGGGCGTCCAATCCTCCAGAATAACTCGATGGCATTTCTAGCATTAGTTGATTCGAGAATGAATTGGGATAAATTTTAAGGTGCTTGTTTAGTTCATTTTGAGGAAATCCAACAACAAC
>Ga0105048_10017761_pt1 | contig 10966 bp, 9 predicted proteins | sample MAT05_FD_78382 | JGI IMG/M metagenome (GOLD analysis project Ga0105048, IMG submission 78382) | Freshwater microbial communities from Lake Fryxell liftoff mats and glacier meltwater in Antarctica - MAT-05 | ecosystem: Environmental > Aquatic > Freshwater > Ice > Liftoff microbial mat | place...
TCGGCACCAAAGTAACGATGGAAAGGTGGGTTTATGATATTGCCCGCCCACGTGCCAGCAAGAACCGAACCCCTAATTAAGCGAATGGGTAAATTCTCAACGGCAATTGTTTGCACATTTAGTCTTTCAAAAAATTAATACAAATGGCTAAGAAGTCAAATCATGTGGTGCCATCCTCGGCTGGATGGGTTGTAATAAAGTATGGTGCGAACAGAGCATCTAAAATATTCGAAACGAAGGAAAAAGCAGTCGAATTTGGGCGTGAACTAAGTAAGACAGAAAAAACGGAATTGTATATCCATAAAAAGAATGGAATGATTCAAGAAAAAATCTTACGGCAATGATTCTAACCCAAAAAAAGATAAAAATTAATGAGTTTTGAAAAGAGTGTTTTTATTAATTGCCCTTTTGACAGTACTTATATCAATGACCTTCTCAAGCCTATTATCTATGTTTTAGTTGCAAATGGCTTCGTACCACGTCTGTCTTTAGAAGTGTCTGATTCTGGGCAAATTAGACTCGAAAAGATTACAGGCATAATGAAAAGTTGCAGGGATAGTATTCACGATTTGTCGCTTGTAAAATCTAAAAAGGCTAAGGAATTTGCCAGAATGAATATGCCTTTCGAATTGGGAATTGATTATGGGCTTAGAAAAAGTGGCATACTTCAATTGAATACAAAACAGTTTTTAATTCTTGAAGCTGTTATGTATGACTATGAAAGCTATATCAGACATAAATGGCTTTGACATTAAAGTTCATAACAATGATACTGAAAAGGTATTTGAGTGCCTTTACGCCTGGTTGAGCGAAACATTAAAAATCCACCGGCAAGATCCACCCCTTAAAACTTTCTATGAATTTGCACATTTTAATACAAGCCTGTTCGAGGAAAAATTAGTAAAATTTGGCTCAGAAAAGCTGGCAAAGAACTACATAGAAAAAATCAGCATTCCTGAATACGTTCAAGAAATAAGAGAAAGATTGTAGGTGCCGCTTGTAAATTCAAAAAAATATTTTCATTAAGCAGCCGTATTCTCTGGATTCATCTTTGCTCTACTACTGAAGCTTCTAATACTCTTTGGGATAATAAACAGCGATGCCGCCATCGAGCCTGAAGCAGAAACATAAATTATGCTTTACCGATTCTTCGTTAGACAGGCTTTCCCCTATTTACAACACCAGCAGCCCAACCTTACTCATATTGCTCATCGGCTTATTGTCCCAAAAAAGTTCAAAGTCTTCTAGCCCGGCATTCTCATAGGATTCTTTAACCTCCTGCAATGTGTAGATTTTCGGGTTCGTTACCGATAATTTTTCCAGCATCGTTACCAGCCAGCGGCCTTGTTGTTCATCCACTTTTATATTGAAGGTTTCTTTTCGGCTTTCGATGGTGATAGAGGCCATTTGCCAGCTATTGCCTTTTTTACTTTTGGTAAAATATTCCACGGCAGGTGGATGGCCCAGCCAAACCACTTTAGACGTAGGCTTTACGGCATTGGTTTCCACCTGTTCTAAAGCAGTTACAATAAAAGCCGGGTCCACTTTTGTCTTAGGCACTTTAAAATCGAACCAACTGTTGAGGTGTTCTTCAAACCCAATGCCATTCATAAAATTGAACAGGGATTTCTTTAAGCCAAAACTAAAAGTATCGTGGTCGGCACCGGTAGGGTCTTCGTGCACCACATCGTTATTGGCAAATGTTGGCGTGCCGTTTACAATACTTTTTACCCCAAAATTTTCGGGGTTCATGCCCACCGGACTATGGGCGGTCATCGCAAATTGGTGCCAGAAACCCGATTGCAAAATGCCTGCCTGAAACATCTGCCGCACCATCTCCAGTGAATCAATTGTCTCCTGTGCTGTTTGGGTGGGGAAACCATACATAAGGTAGGCATGTACCATAATACCGGCTTCTGTAAAATGGCGGTTTACCCTGGCCACCTGCGCTACTGTGATTCCTTTTTGAATTAGTAGCAGCAGCCTGTCGCTTGCTACTTCCAGCCCACCGCTAACGGCAATGCAACCAGCGGCTTTTAACAGCAGGCAGAGGTCTTTGGTAAAGCTTTTTTCAAACCGGATATTAGTCCACCAGCTTACCGTTAATTTTCTTTTGATGATCTCAAGGCTTAATGCCCGCATTAAAGCCGGCGGTGCGGCTTCATCTACAAAATGAAAACCGTTTTCACCTGTTTGCGCCATCATTTCTTCCATCCGGTCGCAGAGCAATTGTGCTGTAATAGGCTCGTATATTTTTATGTAGTCGAGGCTAATGTCGCAAAACGTGCATTTGCCCCAATAGCAGCCATGCGCCATGGTCAGTTTGTTCCATCGCCCATCACTCCACAGCCGGTGCATGGGGTTCACCACTTCTATGGCCGAAATATATTCAGTAAGTAAAAAATCGCTGTAATCTGGGGTGCCAACTTCCCCCTGCTTGTAGTCTTTGCAGGTGGTGTTGTTGATGTAAGTAACCACTCCGTTCAGCAGTAAAAATGTTCGTTTTAGTTCCTCCATTGGTTTGATGCCTTCAACATATCCAACCAAATTTTCAATCGGTGCTTCGCCATCATCAAGTGTAATAAAATCGAAGAACGCAAAAACCCGGGCATCGCTGAGACCCCGTAATTCGGTATTGGCAAAACCGCCACCCATGGCCACTTTTACGGCTGGGTAATGTTTCTTAATCCATTGACCGCAGCGTAAAGAACTATAAAGGTTACCCGGAAACGGAACTGAAATAGCTACCAGTTTAGGGTTGATCGCCGCCATCTTTTCTTGTAATAAGGCTACGAGCAATTCGTCTATAAAAGTATAAGGCTGCTGTAGCGATTCGTACAGGTCATCAAAACTGTTGGCCGATCGGGCCAGCCGTTCGGCATAGCGGCTAATGCCAAAATGAGGGTCCACACTTTCCATAATAAAATCGCTGAGATCTTCGAGATACATAGTCGCAAGGTGCTTGGCTTTATCCTGAATGCCCATGCTTCCGAAGGCCCAGTTAAGGTCGTTAGTTTGCGCAAACCGGGATGCCTCCGGCAAAAAATTTCGCTGGCAAATAAGATGAGCAAGTGTTGGCTTCTTCCCTTGTAAAAAATGGATAGTGTCTTCTATGGTATGAATATAGTCTTGCTGCAAGGCAATGATTCGATGTACATTTTGGCTTGTAGCTTCTGTAATCACCGCCCTCGAAAAAATTATTCTTAAACCTTCTTTTGAAAATAAGCGCAAGGTTACCTCAATACCCAAATCGGCCTGAAAAGAAGTGATGCCTTTGGTGTTTAAAAAACCTTTGAGGTATGCCGTGGCCGGATACGGTGTATTGAGTTGGGTAAATGGCGGGGTGATAAAAAAAGCAGTAATTGGCAAACGTGAATTTTTAGAAGACGAAATTATTGCTTAATCACAGATGGAAGGTTAACGACTCCTAATATCGTTGAGGATTTGCGAAGGCAGGGTATTATTTATCGTCAGGCTTTGCAGAATAGATTTTTTACTAACCCAAGGCTTCTGCCTTGGCAATGGTGGCGGCAGTAATTGTGCAGCGGGTAAATATGCCTGCCCTGTTCCAAGGCTGAAGCCTTGGGGGTTAGAAAATAAGCTTTAAATCCTTTAAAGCCTTGTTGGTATTGCATTTTACCGTTTTATGGGTCTAGCTTACTTGTGGCAAATGCGATACCAATCACGACCCAATTGAAAATACAACGTTGAGTTTTGCGACTAAAATCCAAATTTATAAATATCAGCCCTATCGGGGTTTTGTAAAACGGTACCTAAATTTTAAGCGCAGTTGCCAATATCTTCAGCTTACCTGGAATTTTGTTAAGGGGTAAAACGAAATCAACACAACCTGCTGCCTGAGCACTAAGCGGCATAGAGTCAACTTCGGCAGAGAAGTCTTGAGCAAATATTTTTCCTCCGTTGGCTTTAATATGCTTGCAGCCCTCAGTGCCATCGCCATCGTAGCCTGAAAGGATAATGCCGACAGCCCTGGCACCCATTTCATTTGCAAGGGAAATAAAAAATAAATCTACTTGTTTGTTCCTGCCACTGCGAGGGGAGACTACTTTGAAGCGATAGTTTTCCATAGTAAGATCTGAGTCCTTAGGAATTATGTAAACATGATTAGCAAGAATAGGCATAGCGTCCGCAGAAACGATTACGGACATTTTTGTATGCCGCTGCAATATTTTAGCTAATTCGCTATGGGCGGTGGGGTTCATGTGAGAAATAATGACAAAGGCCATGCCTGTATCCTGCGGCATAGCATATAGTAGTGCCTTATATGCGTTAAGCGCACCGGCTGAACCACCAATACCTACAATGAATTTAGGTTGTACAGTTTTCAATGCTTAACTATTGATTCTTTTGTTTTCAGCAACATTTTTATCAACACCCTTTTTATTATTGGTGCTTAATTTGGCTTTACTATCATTTGGCATCACCAAAATTCCATCATCACTTAAAACAAAGGTGTGTACATCGCTATCATGGTTAGTGCCACGAGACTTAACAATGAAAAGTTCACGGGTGCGTTTTCTACTCTCCACTTCTTCTATATTTCTAAAAACAATCCAGGTGTCAATCAAAGATGAAACACCTATTTCGCCATTCGTGTTACTTTGCAAGTTTGCAGAAACAAGACTCGTAAAATACGTAGTGATGCCCCTGGATTTTAAGAGGTCAATCATGCGGGTAAGCATTGAGGTAACTTCACGCTCATCGCCCTGTCCAATAAGACTTGTAAGAGGATCTATAACAATGGCCTCTGGTTTGAAACTGTCGGCCAGCTTATAAACATTTAATAAATGCATCTCTAAACCAAGAAAGGCTGGTCTGAGCGCCACAATCTTTAGAAGTCCTTTTTTTATCCATGGCGCAAAATCAATTCCGATGGAACTCATGTTTTGAGTTAGTTGCCCAGCAGATTCTTCATAAGACAATATAAGACATCGTTCGCCCCGTTTACAACTTTCAACTGCGAATGCCGCTCCAAAACTTGTTTTACCGCAGCCCGCAGTGCCCGAAGCCAGTATGGTGCTGCCCCTAACGAAACCTTTACCCTTGAACAATTTATCAAACGAACCAATGCCTGTAGAAACCCGCTTGTTTGTGCCCGGTTGTTCAAGACCTGCAGAGGTGATAGGAATTACTGAGAGCCCTTCATCATCTATAACAAATGGATATTCGCTTGTTCCATGTTTTGACCCCCGATATTTTATGATGCGAACTCTGCGGGTGGCAATTTGGTCTCTCACCCTGTTATCTAAAAGAATGATGCAATCGGAAACAAACTCCTCGAGGCCATGACGGGTATATGAATCCTTTTGTCCCGGCTCGCCTGTAACAATTGCCGTTACATTTTTTTCTTTAAGCCATCTAAAAAGTCTTTTTATCTCTATGCGAAGAATGCCAAGATCTGTAACGCCTGCAAAGATTGATTCAATAGAATCTAAAACCACTCGTTTAGCTCCGATAGAATCTATGGCAAGTTCCAGGCGAACGAAGATTCCCTCAAGATTAAAGTCGGTCTCCTGAATGTCTTTGCGCTCTAAAATAACGTGTTCGCACAAAATCTTTTTCTGCGATACAAGCCCTTGTAAGTCCATATTGAGAGAAGCCACATCTTTATAAAGTTCATCTTGGGTCTCTTCGAATGACATAAGAATGCCCGGCTCGTTAAAATCGGTAGCACCTTTGATAAGAAAATCTATCCCCAACAGCGTCTTTCCGGAGCCGGCATTTCCGGAAACTAAAGTGGTTCTGTTTTTGGGAAGCCCGCCTTCGGTAATTTCGTCAAAACCTTTGATGCCGGTGGGGCATTTGAGTAATTTATTACCCTTCGGGGTAATTTTCCCCTTGCTAGTTTTTATCATTTTATAATCGTTTGTGGTTTTGCTACGATAGCGTTTCCATTCAACACTAGTTTGCTCAATAAGAAACATCAACTTTACGGCCAGCAACTACTATTCGATTGCAGCGTCCACTTTTTAAATCGGAAATTATTAGTACAGTGGCTTTACTGCATTGTCCATAGGGTGTAAATGGATTAATGTTTCCTATAGCGTCTAACAGACCGACATATCCGGGGATGTGATGGGAATAGGACAGAAACTCCAACGTGGTTTAGTTTGAGTCGTGTTAATAAACCTCCTTTGGCTTTAGCAGCTTGGTGATGTTTCACCCTGACCTCGGGGTATTTATATAGATACTATTTGTGGGTTAGGAAACCGCTATTTCTTTTGCGAAGGGTGAGCCATTCTAAGGTTAGCGAAAAAAGGAGGCAACCTTTATGAAATTGGATATTACTGATTATTGAGCCTCCTTAACCTGCTTTTGATACTAAGTGATTATTTCTTAAGCAAGGCTATACACGCCTGCAAACTTCCTTTCCAGGGCATTAAAGCAATGCCGAAAGTGGAAGTAAATTTTGTTTTATCCATGAGCGAATACATGGGGCGTTTCGCAGGTGTAGGATAGGCCGTAGTTGGTATGGGGTTTATGGCGCATTGGCTGCCAGTCATTTCTTTAATGACGGTTGCAAAATCGAACCAGCTTATTTCCGCTTGGTTGCTAAAATGGAAAATGCCGGAGTGCCATTGGGCAGTTGACAATTTGGAGTTGGCAGTTGACAGTTGACTGTTGGCAATAATATCCAGAATAGCGGCTGCCAGGTTCTTGGCGTACGTTGGTGAGCCCACCTGGTCGTTCACCACATTGAGGCTTTCCCGGTCGTTCATCAGCCGCATCATGGTCTTTACAAAATTGTTTCCAAAAGTGGAATATACCCACGAAGTACGAAGTATTAATGTATCGGGATTATTGGCCAATGCCAATTGCTCCCCTTCCAATTTGGTGCGGCCATATACACTTTGCGGATTGGGCGTATCCTGCTCCGTGTAGGCTGTATTTTTCGTTCCGTCAAACACATAATCGGTACTTATGTGTACCAGCTTTGTGCCGTACTGTTGGCAGGCTTTGGATAGATAGCCTACTGCGGTAGCATTAATAAGACGGCAGGTTTCTATGTTGTTTTCTGCCTTGTCCACCGCAGTGTAGGCAGCACAATTAATGCAAAACGCTGGCTTCCATTTTTCAAATGCCTGCATTATAGCGGCTTCATCTGTTATTGATAATTCTTCTGTACCGGTAAAATAAAACACAAACTGCGGGTACCAAGCTGCCAGTTGTTGCAGTTCATTTCCGAGCTGCCCTTTTGCACCGGTAACAAGAATAACAGACATCGTGAATTGAGATTTAAGAATTACGATTTACGTTTGGTTTATTAGCCAATCACACTGGCGAACTATTAACCAATGACTTTAGGGCAACTTTAAAAACCGTACATTTTCCCTCCTTTGGAAGAGATTTAAAGTGGAGGTCAACAAAGAAAAGTAGGTTTTTAAAGGTGCCCAAAAATTACAAACTCCAATAAGCTCTACCCGTAACATTGTGCCGGAAGCTGCCTTTTAAATCGGCCACCAGGCCATAAGGTTTGGTAATACTTTCAAAGTAGGCATTATCGAGGCCAGCGTAATCTTTATGACTAACCGCCACTATCACGGCATCATAATCATTTACCGGTGATTTTGTAAGGCCAAAACCATACTCATGTTCCAGTTCTTCGGTATCGGCATAAGGGTCCACCACATCCACAGTAATACTGAACGACTGCAACTCTTTTACTACATCGGCTACTTTGCTGTTGCGGATGTCGCTTACGTTTTCTTTAAATGTGGCACCCATTACCAGCACTTTGCTGTGCTTTACATTACCATTGTTTTCTATAATGTGCTGCAACACTTTTTTGGCTACATAAGCCGCCATGCCATCGTTAGTGCTGCGGCCGCTCAAAATTACTTTTGAATCGTAGCCCAGCTCGGATGCTTTATAGGTAAGATAATAGGGATCCACACCAATGCAATGGCCGCCCACCAAACCGGGAAAAAATTTGAGGAAATTCCACTTGGTACCCGCAGCTTCCAGCACTTCGTAGGTATTAATGCCCATCATGTCGAAAATGATAGACAGCTCGTTCATTAAGGCAATGTTGAGGTCCCTTTGGGTGTTCTCAATAATTTTGGCCGCCTCGGCCACTTTAATAGACGATGCCCGGTGTACACCCGCTGTTACCACTAGTTCATACACTTTGGCTATTATATCGAGGCTTTCAGCGTCGCAGCCGCTTACCACTTTTACTACGTTTTGCAGCGTATGCTCCTTATCTCCGGGGTTAATGCGTTCCGGTGAATAGCCCAGTTTAAAGTCCACACCCAATGAAAGGCCGCTTATTTTTTCTACAATGGGTAAGCAATCTTCTTCGGTACAGCCGGGGTAAACGGTAGATTCGAAAACCACATAATCGCCGCCTTTTATGGCTTTGCCTATTGTAGCCGAAGCACCGCATACTGCCCTTAAATCCGGAACATTGTGTTCGTCAACGGGGGTAGGAACGGCTACGATGAAAAATTTGGCTTCACGCAATTTTTCAATACTGTTGGTAAAACTAATATCGCAACCATCAAACGCCGATGCTTCCAGTTCGTTGCTCGGATCTATACCCGCCTGCATTTGACCTATGCGTTTTTCGTTGATATCGAAACCGATAACGCTTATTTTCTTGGCGAACTCAAGTGCTATGGGCAGGCCCACATAACCAAGGCCAATAACGGCCAGTTTTTCTTTCTTGTCTAAAAGATCTTGGTATAGGTTCATTTGTATTATTTTCTCAAGGCTAAGGCCTTGTAGTTTTTCCAAAGGCTGAAGACCCGGGTTTGTAATTTTTGTTAACCAGCTTTTGTACTACTATTAAGCTTCGTTGTGTCACTCACTTGTACGCCTTTATCGCTATTCAGCTTTTTCAGGCTTGTTCGTTATCCATTGTTTTACTTACCGCTTAAAAACTCTTTTGGCAGCTTATATAACTCATCCTGCGGCAGGCTTTTAAAATAGTCGTAAGTAATTTTCAATCCCGCCTCCCTATCTACTTTCGGTTCCCATCCAAGTATTTCCCTGGCCTTGGTAATGTCTGGCTTACGTTGTTTTGGGTCGTCTTTGGGTAAGTCTTTGTACACAATTTTTTGTGAAGTACCGGTTAGTTTAATAACCTCTTCGGCAAATTCTTTCAGCGTAATTTCTACCGGGTTGCCAATGTTAACCGGCTGGGCATAATCGCTCATCAGCAGCCGGTAAATGCCTTCTACCAAATCGGCCACGTAGCAAAAACTCCTGGTTTGGCTGCCATCACCGAAAACGGTAAGGTCTTCGCCCCGCAAAGCCTGGCCAATAAATGCCGGCAACGCCCGGCCATCATTAAGCCGCATACGTGGGCCGTAGGTATTGAATATTCGTATAATCCTCGTTTCCACGCCGTGAAAAGTATGGTAGGCCATAGTGATGGCTTCCTGAAAACGCTTGGCCTCATCGTAAACGCCACGTGGACCCACAGGGTTTACATTGCCCCAATATTCTTCTGTTTGCGGGTGTACCAGTGGATCGCCGTAAACCTCAGATGTAGAAGCCACCAAAATTCTGGCTCCTTTGGCCTTGGCCAAACCGAGGCAGTTATGCGTACCCAACGAGCCCACCTTTAAAGTTTGGATAGGGATTTTAAGGTAATCTATTGGGCTGGCTGGCGAAGCAAAATGCAGGATATAATCCAGCTGGCCAGGCACATGAATAAATTTGGAAACATCGTGGTGATAAAACTCAAATTGCTCCAGTTTAAAAAGGTGTTCTATATTTTTAAGGTCGCCTGTTATCAGGTTGTCCATGCCTATAACATGAAAGCCCTCTTTAATAAAACGATCACATAAATGTGACCCCAGGAAGCCGGCCGCACCGGTAATCAAAATTCTTTTTCTGTCCATAGTAATTAGTTACACCAGTGTTTTTAAGGGTAAGTATTAAAAGCCAAATATGGTGAAGAATAGTGCTGGCAAAGGCAATAGAATTACCAGTAAAATGCGTATTACCGCTCCAATATCTGATCCCATCATTTGCATAAATAGTTATTGAGGATTTACCACAGCCCGGCCTACGCTTACATAATAATACCCCAGTTGTTTCATCTGGTTCAGGTCGAACAAATTTCTTCCGTCGAATATTGTTTTGTTTTTAAGAGTACTGCTGATTTTGTCAAATTCGGGTGTGCGGAATTCGCTCCATTCTGTAGCAATAATGAGGGCATCAGCATTTTCCAGTGCTTCGTACTGCCCGGCGGCATATACCACTTTATCGCCTATTTCCTTTTTTACATTGCTCATAGCTTCCGGGTCAAATGCAGTAACAGTAGCACCGGCGGCTACGAGGGCGTCTATAATATATAAGGCTGGTGCTTCTCTAATATCGTCGGTGTTTGGCTTAAAGGCCAGGCCCCATAATGCAAAGTGTTTGCCAGTAAGGTCGCCACCAAAGTAGGCTGTAATTTTCGGCACTATGTATGCTTTCTGAGCCTCGTTTACCGCCATCACTGCCTCTAATATTCTAAAGTCGTAATTTACTTCGGCTGATGATTTTGCCAGTGCCTGCACATCTTTAGGAAAACAGCTTCCCCCGTAACCGATACCCGGAAAAAGGAACCTTCGGCCAATACGTTCATCGCTGCCAATGCCTTTGCGTACCATATCAACATCGGCTCCCAGCAGCTCACAAAGTCTGGCAATCTCGTTCATAAAAGTGATCTTGGTGGCCAAAAAAGAATTGGCTGCATACTTGGTAAGCTCGGCACTTTTTTCATCCATATAAATTATGGGGTTGCCCTGGCGCACAAACGGAGCATATAGTTCACCCATCACTTTTGCAGCTTTCTCGGTAGAGGAACCTATTACCACACGGTCGGGTTTCATAAAATCGTCCCCAGCTACGCCTTCTCTTAAAAATTCGGGGTTGCTAACTACATCAAAAGCCCCATCCAAACTTCCCGTATGCGAGGCTTCCAAAGCGCCTGCAATTACAGCAGCCCGCA